>ERZ1292642.377-Hain-H14-01um-R1-377-length-27066-cov-5_pt2 | contig 17509 bp, 29 predicted proteins | sample MGYA00564403_ERZ1292642 | MGnify/ENA primary metagenome ERZ1292642 (study PRJEB36523, sample SAMEA6512643) | groundwater metagenome | collected 2019-01-09 | study: AquaDiva: Metagenomics assemblies of 32 groundwater samples | reverse complement strand
AGCCGAACATTTTCTTCCAGAGCTTGACCGGGTCGGTCTCACGCGAAAGTTTCTGGGGGTCAGGGTTCTTATTGAAGTTGCGCGATGCGGCGGTGGGCGCTTGGGACTGTGCTGTCTTCTTCTTGTCGGCGGTGATCTTCTTGACTTCGCGGGCTGCTGTCTGCTTCACCGTGCTTGACAGTACCGAGGCGTTCTCTTTGAAAGCGCGGCGGATAGCGTCAGCAGGGATTTCGTCAGCGGCACCAAACTCAGACTTCAGATCAGCGACTACGTTGCGCCAGAGAATCTTGTTGAGCTTCTCAGCGTGGACAGGGTCAGGAACCTTGGTGGAGAACTCGTACTTGTAGAACTCGCTGGACAACCGTGACTTGTACTCGCGGAGGTCTGCATTGCGGTTCTTAGTATCCGCGTCCTCTGCTGCCTTCTTCGCTGCAACTTCACGCTGCGACTGCGACTTCTGGGCAGCTTCCAAGCGGCGCTCTAGGTCGATGAGTTTACGTTCTTCGGGGCTGGCACTCGCGTAGTCAGACTCACGCTTGGCATATGCACCTGCTGAGTCCGCGAACTTCTTGCCGAAGATTTTCTCGTAGAGCGCGTCGTGATCAGACTTGGAATCTTCCAGCTGGTTCCACAACTTCTTGTAGTCCGACAGTTCAGCGATGGCCTTGTCTTTGACCACCGAAGCTTTCTTCAGACTGTCCCTCTCCGTAAAGACAGCGCGTGCACCTAACCCCAGCGTAATGAGCTGATCAACGCGCGGCTGATCGGCCATATCGACCTTGACTGCTTTGCCGTTCGCTTTGAATTCGCGGGTCTTGGGAGCGCCTGTGCGGGCCTTACCCTCGGTCTCAGCGTCGTCGTCACCAGTCTGCTGGTCGTCGTCCCAGGTGGTCTCGACGTCCTCGTCTGACTCCATGTCAGGGTTGGCTTCGTCGTCCTGGTCAACTACTTCGGCGACGTCGCTGTCGCCACCTAACTCCGCTGCCACTTCCGCGTCCGTGTACACAAGTTCGTCTTGGACTGCCATGGTAGGCGTCTCCTGAGCGTCCAGTGGGGAACCGGATAGCTCTATATGAAGCGGTCCCAGTCGCAGCAGGACGCAGCGAGGGATACGCTTAGTGACACGGGGCTAGAGATGGATGGGGATGTGACGTGAGTATATCACGACTTACGCTGCCGGTGCAACGATCGCAGACGGTGGTGCAGCTGGCGCCATCATCGGAGGCGGTGCTCCACCACCACCAGCAGCAGCTGCCGCAGCAGCAGGGTCAGCTTGTCCCTTGGTCGCTGCTTGTGCTGCCATCTGCTCGCGCTTCTTGATGTGGTCGTCGATCATCTGTTGTTCTTCGTCACCGAGGTCGCGGTACTCGGCGCTCATCACGAAGGTGTACGCGTAGTCCAACATGCCAGCATGGTCTTGGAGGTCACGAGGATCGATCGGTTGGCCAGTGGCCAGCATCTTCTCGAAAATCTCGCGCTGCCTGTCAGCACTCAGCTGGGTACGGTCGTAGAGGGCGTCCAGTTCGTTGAGACGCAGCATCGACAGGATGGTCTTGTCTGGGATGCCAGCCTTCTCGAAGATGGGCATCAGTTGCATGATCTCTTCGCGACGGCGTGCTGGGTCCAGCGACAAGGACGCTCCGTACTCGACGACGAAGTCGTAACCGTGGCTGACATCAGCGCCGCGTAGGTCAGCAGCCTCGAAAGCTTTCTCTTTGCCCAGCACGGTGATGGTGCGCGGGTCGTTCCAGTACTTGACCACGTTGCCCAGGTAGCTGCGCCAGAAGTCGCGGACACACTGGGTGTACTTGTTGAACAGACGGCGCCTACACTGGTTGCCGGCATCGATAGCAGTCTGTACCGCAAACCCGCTTAGCTCGCGGTTGACCTGACCCAGCATGGAGTCATTGACGCCAGCCATCTCCTGGATGCCCTGCACCAGGTTCTCGCGTAGCTTGTGCACGTCTGGCATAATCTGCGCAGCTGGCACAAAGTACGGGGCGACACCAGCGTTGCCAGTGATCTTGACATAGTCCCATGCACTGTTGGAGAGAGCTTTATCCTCGATGTCCGCGCCTTCAGGTAGCACCAGGCGGACGACACCGTGTGACGCCACGTTGTCCACAAACGCAGTGTCCAGGCGATTGAGGAGGTCCTGGAGCTTGAAGATGTACTCGACGAACGACTTGCCGTACACCTGGTCGGGGACGTCGATGTCTGTAAGCAGCGTGTAGCCGAGAGCGGCGCCTGGGTTCTCGTTCTTCTTGAGACCACCGAGGATGGTGCCGTCTTCTAAGCAATAGCAGTGACGACCTGCCATCCCGTTGAGCGGCATTCCCTTCTCGGTGTAGCAGTAAATCTCGACGATGTCCTCGCGCTCGTGGTCGTCAAGGATGGACTCTGTCGTCACCTTCTTCTTGACGTACCGCTCGATGACGTCAGCTTCGTCACGCCAGCTGAACTTCGCCTCCTCGATGGGCATCTCTATACGCTCGAAGATATAGCGCACCTTCTTCCAGGCTTTGGCGTCAGGGTCTAACCAGACGTCCCACGTACTTGGCGAGTAGGCGTTGATGTCACCATCCATCGTCAGCTCGTCGGTTTGCTCGTCGAAGTCGTAACCTTCGCCAGCATCTTGGTCCCACACACACCTGACCCACCCGTTGCCGTACGACAGCGTCTTAAGGGACTGCTGGTCGAACAACTCCTGGACGTCCTTCTCCTGGTACCCGTGACGCACAACGCGGTCAGCAGCGTCAGCTTTGGCACGGTCGTCGTTATCAGGTGACGTGGGACGTGCGATCACAGACGGTGGGTTAGCGCTCATCTGCGAGTGGATGAACCGTAGAAACTTCCACGCGTAGTTGACACTCATGTCTACAGTGTCGTCACCGTGCTCGGCGTCGTGGTCTGGCGTCATCGCTAGGATGTCGTCAGGCAGAAGTTCTACCCCCTGTGGCTTACGACTGTTGTAGAAGTAGACCACCTGCTCGTTGATCTGCCACTGCGTCTCGACGAGGCGCTGACGGTAAGCTTTGGCGTACTTGAGACGCTTAGCCAGTGTGGCCCTGAAGCTACTCTCTGTGGGGGCTTCGATCTTGGACATAGGTGGGGTCCTTCAGCGTGACCAGGCGTGACCACGGCGTGCGACTAGGCGGGCTTTGACTGGGCGACTGCGAGTTTGTGAAGCTTGGGTCCTGGCTGCTTCAGCGTCACGGCGTTGACGGTTGGCCAGGTGTAGCTGCGAGTCAGGTGACATAGTCTCGACGGTGAGGCTTTTGAAGTGTGGCATCTGGTCTACGAAGTACTGGAGTGTGTCGCCGAGGTGCATAGAGCTAGCGTTGACAATCTTGTCCTCGACAGCTTCTGACCACTGCGCGCTCGCTATCTCAGAGACCAGGTCAGGACACGCAGCTGTCAGCCTGATGCGACCATTGGACAGCGCTTGGTTGGAGGCAGCGATCAGCTCCAGCTTACGACCGCGCTTGTTGGGCACGCCCCTGTATGGAACCTTCATCTTGGCTGCTTCTTTGAAGAACCAGGACTCGTGTGTGTCGGCGATCTTGTAGAGTATGTTGGGCAGGTGGGCGATTTTGGCCTGCACCTGGTCGATGAGGTCAGAGGGAGCGGCGCCCTTGATGTAGTCAGAGGCTACGCAGTACCAGCGATGAGCATGCTGGTGAGGAGCAGCCCACAGAGTGTATCCCATGAGCCCACTAGCGGCAGGGTCCACGGAGACAACATGAGGCCACAGCACACTGTAGCCCACAGGGTCTTCCATATGGGTGGAGGGGTCGAAGCTGTAGACTGCTTTCTCGCCGACGTACCACTCGCCGTAGAGTACCGTATCTTGTTGCGCCTGCGGGAGCGCCCGTATCTGTTCAAGGAGTTCATCCCTACGTCCCTCGCCATCGTAGACAGGGTTGTCCATCATCGAAATCTTGTAGACACGCGACCCTGTCATCGGTGTCTCGATGAACTTCTTGACTGCTGCTGCCCTGATCTTAGGCGTGTACGTCACCAGCATCCGACCGCGCTTGGCCTGTACGCGGCGCTGTAGCTCCTCGATGAGTGGCAAGTGGTCAGTCAGCTCGTCGAGCCAGACGTAGTGGGCGCTATAGCTCTGGACCTTCTCGCGCGCCTCCTGTGGAGAGTGGTGTGTAGCGAAGATGATCTTGCTACCGTTCTTGACGTGCGTGATGTACTGGAGCGTGCCACCCTGACGATTCTCGCGATAGTCAGATGGCGACAGGAACCCTTTGATCTTCTTGTCCCACAGCTCCTCCACTTGGTTGGAGATACGACCGCAGACAATAATGACCATGGGGTCGTCAGGCCACAGCTCGTTGATGTCCAAGAACGGGTGGTTGCGCTGAAAGAACCAGGCGACCTCACGGCCACCAGTCTGAGACTTCCCCGACTGGTTGCCACCCTGGAGGTATCTAAACAGGTAGTCCACGATCCCGTGCATACACGCGAGCTGCGATGGGTTTGGACGACTGTCTGGGTCCATCGGATCGAAACACTCACGCAGGTCCATCGACCGCAGCCGCTTGGCTACGATCGCTTGGATGCGTAGGTTGTCGAGGTCCGTGGACAAGGGTTTTACCCCTGGCGGCGCGAGAAGTACGCAGCAGAGACAGTGCCAGTGTCGCCGCTACCGGAGACCACGATGACGCGCGCCAGAGGCAGGAGAGGCAGCTGGGCGTTGTCAGAGCTGTCCTCGATAATCATCCTGATCTCGTAGTCAGCCTGGTACAGTCCCTGCGAAGCACCAGTGCCAGACGACGTGATGTCGATCAGGGTACCGGCCACAGCGTTGTCGTAAGACGTCGAAAGGCCAAGCGTGTTGGCATCAGTGACCGAGGCGTAGTAGACGGTGCCGCTGGTGAGTCCAGCTGGTGCGAGGCCACTGGTGGTAAAGATCACCTTTTGGCCAGTCGTGAACCCGTGCGACGTAGACGTAATCAAGTTTGTGGCAGCTACGACTCCACCAGCTGTGCCAGGGGTCGTCACGCTGACGGTGATGGAGCCAGCGCCCAGGTCGTCAGAGGACTTAGGCGCGTGGTCAGTGACCGTGCCACCGTTGATCTGAGTGGTGGTGAAAGTCGCCGTGGTCACGGTGGTCACGGTGAAGTCTGTGATCCATGCCGCGTTGGCCAGTACAGCAGTGCGCGCGAGGGCAGCGTTCTGGGGAGCGGTGCCACCAGTGACGATGGAGACTTTGATCTTGTTGGTGGCTGCGACGTAGAGAGCGCCAGTAGGGACGACTCCAGCTGCATCAATGTCGAGCCAGACAGCGTACGTGCTACCGTCTTGCGCTAGGATGGAGAGATAGTCACCCTGCGCGGCGCCAGCAGTCGATGGCCAAGTCGTGTCAGTGACCTCGGCCACTCCACCAGCAAACGTCTTCTTGACGATGGAGACAGACGACTCGCTACCCACCGCTTCCCAGCTGATACCGTCGTACGAGTCCTGGAGCTTGCAGCTGATACCAGTGCTCTGCGCCAGAGCACTGAAGAGGACGCGTGCTACCAGGCGTAAGCTGTCGGCGTCACCGACTGGGATCATGTTGGAAACTACAGTGGTGCTGCTGGCTGCGACGGGTACGGCTGTGCCGTTAAGGAGGTAGTCCTTAAAGTTGTAATAACCCATGTGTGTACGAGTCCTTGAGTAGGTGGGGGCTTACCATAACCGGGGGATGGGGAGAGCTTAGGAGGCAGTGACCACTTCGTCGAAGAGGCCGAGGACGACAGCTTGGGAGGCTGTCATGTAGAAGTCGCCTTTGGCACACTTGCGGCGCCAGAAGCAGGGGGACTTGGCACCAGCGCTACTGAGCAGGTCGTACATACGCTTGCGTTCTAGGGCCGACTGCTTCGACCAGCGCTCCATCTCAGTGGCTTCGACGCCACCACTGATCTCGTGACTACCGTTGTGGACCATCACGCTGGCGTTCGGGTGGATGAAGCGTACGTTGCATGCCTGGACGATGGGGACCGCTGCACTCATACACTTGCCCAGCACTTCGACAGTGACCAGAGTGTCGCAGTCACGGATGCGGTCGTAGATGGCCAGCGCGTCGAGCCAGTTGCCGCCGCCGCTGTTCATCAAGATATGGATGGGGAAGTCTGACTGGGTTTCGAGGAGGTGCATCGAGCGGAGGAAGTGGTCGGCAGCGCCGTCGCTGATGTCGCCGAGAAAGATGGTCCGGGTGTCGAAGTCGATGGCACTGGTGAGGAAGTCTGTGGAGGGCTTGGCTACGTCGATGGGGGCTTCGGCAGCTTCCGCCTCACCTGGCTCTCGACCATCTTGTCTACGAAGGCTCGCAGCTGGTCTTCCGACATGCTGGCCACGTCCGCGTCTTGCCATTTGACAACCTTCGTGGTGGGGGGGGTGCGACCGCTGAACTCCAGGACTGTCTTGATGAGAGACACCCTGGCGTTGTCGTTCATGGGTACGGCGGGGTTGAGGTAGTACATGGCCAGCTCTGACGCTTTCTCAGCAGCGTGCTCCAGGTGGACCTTGGTACTGTCCTTGGTGGAGAACCATGGCCAGAACCTGTCGTCACCTAGCCACTTCTGCACACTCTTACCCGTCATCTGCTCGACGAGGGCCGGGGAGACCTCACTGTCGTCAGCGATGGGGTTGCTACGTAGGGCCAGCCAGAACCGGCTCTTGAGGTGACGCTGCTCCTCGGAGGGGTCAGGGTACCCAGGGGTCAGATCGAGCAGGAGGTTAGCCTTAAGCGAGGCCAGGCCCCCACGAGGTGGACCGGATGGTGTCGTCATTGGTGGGGGTGCTCCACCGTGATGATAGCACGCGTCAGGCTACGGCGTCGAGATGGTTACGGTAAGTAGTCCACCACTAGACAATACACCCCCCTTTCCCTGGGCTGTCTTGCCGGGAGCTTCTGACCGTCCAGGGCGCTGCCGTCGCTCTTGTCGCTGTCTCTGGATGCTGGGGGCGTTACGTCCAGCTCCTAAACTCTGCCAGGTATGTCGTGGAGGAACCAGTAAGGAACCACGGGACGTTGTATGTCCTACCATTGACAGCGACCTGCACACGGTGCTATGACCTTCACCAGTGCGCAGGGGGGTTCCGACTAGCTGAGGGGGTTCGACGCCTGGTTCTCAGTTTTTCGCGGACCTTTTCTGCGTACGGCTGCAATCTAAGCTGTGCTCTGGAACTTCCCATCGAGCACACCTAGATCCTCCTAAGTTGGGGAGGGCGTAACACCACAGATTTTATAGCGTCTTACCGCGAAGCTTAGTTGCCCCCCGGATAGCTCCTGATCGCCGGGATGAATGATGGGATGGGCATAGGGAAGGGTAAGGCTAAGCTTGGACCATTGTCAAGGGCGAAGCTTAAAGACCGCCACCCGTAGGCCGCGTAGCGGCCAGGGGGAGGAAGCGGTTGGTGGAAAGCCCCCATACCCTTACCCGGTGCGCGCGTTGATCCTGGCTTATCGCCGCTTACCAGATCGCTACCGTATACCCCTGGACAGGAGGTGCACGATGTCGCGCAGGTGCTCATGGGGAGTCTCTTCCTCCAGGGCCTTGGTGGCTATGGTGCAAGCGGTGCGCACCTTGAAGCTTAGGTGGCGTATGGTGGCGCGCAGCTGTTCCTCGGTGGACGCTGCGACTACGAGTTTGTGGGCGGTGGCGTCGAGGGCGTACATGGCCGCGCCGTGACGGTTGGCCAGTCGTCCCAGGTAACGACAATCTCCGCAGCTCACCTCTTCAACCTCCGCAGCAGTTCTCGTATCTGTGCCTGCAAACTTGCTAAAACCTCGGCTCGATTGACCAGCGTAATAGTCCATCCGTCGCACTTGATGATCGGCTTGGTCACAGTAGGCCCAATCACTTGACCGCCTCTTTCACGCGTCCTCGTTGACAGGAGCCACCAACTCGTGCGGCGCAGTCGGTGCAGCGTCGGTGATGGACCACCGGATGACTGGCCTCTGGTTGGACAAGACTTCGTCCAAGATTGGCACGCCGTCACGCTGGTCGCCGCGCCACCTGTACTCGCGGTACTGGGAGACAGCAGCGTCAGGGAAGCTGTCAACTGACGTCACCCGGCTGTAGCTGCGGGTCCTGTCCAACATCGGGACCATCAAGCCAGCACGTCGAGCTTGGTCACAGTCCGTGGAGACGACTCGCTCAGCTCCACAAGAGGTACGCAGGATTACGCTTCCTGCACACTGAATACACATTACTCTGCCTCCTCCTCCCCCAGCGTCCTCCAGTCGTCTAGTGCAGCGTCAAGTCGCAGCAAGTCTGCTTCAAATATCAGGCGACTGCCACCGTCACCCTTGTCGTACCGTGTAACCTGGATAGCTGCGTTAGCTACAGCTTTCAGCATAGCGTAGTCCGCCAGCTTCGCCTCCGCTGCGTCAGCTCGCTCTGTCAACACCAGCAGTGCGTCCAAGTCCAAGCAGTGCATACGGTGGAGGTCGTCGCGCTCCTTCGTTATCTCAGCTGCGATCGCGAGACCTTTGTCGGCGGTGTCTGTGACCAGAGCTAAGGCCGCGACCTCACGCTCACAGGCAGCTTCCCACTCGGCGCGGTAGTACCGAACGCGCTCTTCGAGGACGTCGATATGATCTTCGAGCTTGGTGATATGGCCATCCATCAGCGACGTGCTGGCTGTGGCTCAGAGGTGCCACTGTGCACGACAACCTTCTGCTGTGCTGCTGCGTTGACAGCATCGGTCGCGATCTGTTGGACGCGGGAGGTCGCGCTTTCGTACTTGGTGGCGAGGTCGTGGTTAGCGCCAGTCAGGTCGGTGACACGCCCTTGCAGGTAGGCGCACTCCGACGTCTTCGCTGCCAGCAAGTTTGTGAGACCCAGCTTCTCGATCTCGTGCTTGTGCTCCAGGTCGCGCTTGAGCGAGCTGCACGCAATGGCGACAGCAGCAGCCTGTGACTTGTCGGCCTTCTCTTTGACAGTAGCCAGCTCTGCGACTGCCAACTCTGCGCCCACCAACTTCGCCTGTAAAGCTTGCTCCTTCCCTAGCAGTTCCTGCTTCGCATCCACTACAATTTTATCAAACTCAGCTTTCTGCGCTCTCAGCCCACTCTCGAACTTATCCAACTCGCCACGGCGTACTTTGCCAAGCGTGTACGTGTACTCCTCTTCGTCACGAACCCGCCGCTTCATCTTCTCGGTGTCCTCGTCCTGCCACCTCGTCACGGTGTCCTCGCGATGCTTACGCAACGTCACCAGTTGGTCAGCTTCGACTTCGATTGCGTGCAGTTCTTTCAGCTCCACCCGCTTCGCATCGATCTCTGTGCGCAACTCTGCCAGCTTCTTAAGCTCAGCAGAGACTTCGTTGCCAACTGTGTCCAGTGCTGACGAGGTTTTGATCTTGACGAGCGCCAACTCTTTGATGACGTCGTCAGTGGTACGGGTCGCGGTCACGATGGGCTTCTTCACGCAGTCTCTCCTAGTGTGGTGTAGTCACGCTCTCACAAACTTGATGTCAGTGCACGCACGATACCCGTGTACAGGTTGTCCTTCAACTGCTGCTCTGGTGGCAACTGGTCATACTCAACGAAGCACGGGTGGGTCTTAGCCTCTGGATCTTTAAGAGGTCCATACGTCCATCCGGTCGCCCGCTTCTCAGCGAGCCAGCTTATGTGGGAGGCGTCAGCTCCAGCTCCAGGGTTAGCAATGAGGTACTCGACACCTTTGATAGAGGATGTACGCTGCCACTCTGGCGCGTCAGCCCAAGAAGTCTGGCTGTAGTCGCCAAGTGTCCAGCAGTAAGCACGGTTGGCCTCATGGCACACTACAGCAATGTCGTAAGGAGTCACGTTGACCTCAAGTTTGTGAGAGTTGGAGCAGCCAGTTACCGATGTCCCTCGCCAGCGTACGCCATCCGGCGCCCACTACGAAGATGGCTCCCCAGAGGACGACAAGTCCTCCAAGAGCGGCGGTGGTTCGGATGACCCAGGGTTCAATGTACACGCTCTAGCCTCCTCGTACGCAGTGCGTTGCACCGCCGTCATCCAGAAGTATCGACACGATGGTGCCTGACACCTGGCCCCCTCGGCAACTACACCGTCACCATCCTCCACCCGCGTGGGCCTGGTGCGCGCCCCACACCGCAGGCAGATATAGTAGCCAGTGGTCACGGCTGTAGCTCCTCCACTGCCCATCTTTCCTCTGGCCATCGCAGTAACGCTAGCGCCTCGATGACGCAGTTCTCGCACAACAGTCTACCTTCGATGTCCACGACCTTGTCGGCGAGCTTGGCGCACTCGTCACAACGAGGCACCTCGGTGCGTGCTCGCTTGATGATGTGCATGTCGCGTCCTCCTGATGGTGGTGAGCACGTTGGCCAGTACCCTTGGACAGCTTGGTGACACCGACGTCGTCACCGTCACCACTCCGTCAGTCCACACCATATGCTTACGCTGCCGTACTAGCCAGAACCCTTCAGCCTTCATCAACGCCTTGAGCTGTGCGGCGACAGTCATCCTTGGGGTACGTCGTGGTGGGTATGTATCTCACGTACTACCCATACGTCTTCGCCTGGGCGCGCTGCATTGAGAGCTGCTGCGATCGCTTGAGCTTCGCCCCAGGTGACAGTGGAGGTGTATATGTCGCCCCTCTCTGCGATGTGTGACCAACCACTGTACTCCTCGCGTACGGCGAGTACGTTGTACTTGTGGGCCAGACCTTCGATTACTTTCATGCTGTCTCCTCTGCGACAGCTGGCACGCTCTGGACTGTCCAGAAGTCGGTACACAGCCCTTGGTTAAGGATGAACGCGTATGGTACACGACAGTAGCCATCCTGTCCCCAGCTACGCCCCCAGCTGTTGCGTACGATGAAGTCCTCAGCGTCGTCGTCGTAACCGACCAGGCACACAGCGTGACCACCTAGGACCTTTTCGTGCTTCCCTGGGAGGGGCACTAGTCCTGTGGTGCGTACCTGTGCACTCATGAAGCTCTCGTACACAGTGAACCCGTACACGATAGGGTGGCCAGCAGCCAACACCTGGCGCAGTGCACCCAGTTGTTGTGGCACGCTACTGTAATTGACCTGTGTGAGGAGGTGATGCTTGTCGGCCTGGGCCATCGCGGCGACACTTGGTGCGTCCACGAACCTGTTGGTGTATGGCCATAGCTTCTCGAAGCAGTAGCCGTAGCGGTTGAGACTCTTGAACGTGTCGCGGATGGTGGCGCCGCTATCGGTACCAGTGTGCCCCTCGATGAAGCGCGTCCAGTAGTAGGTGTACAGCCGTGACATCGATGGGCGCGACTTGCCAGTCAGCTCCTGCTCTGTGTACTGGACAGCGGCAGTAGCAGCGTTGGCGGTACAGGATCCGAGGCGCCCCTGGTCGTAGACAGGTGGCATCCCTGGTCCCATGTCGTACCGCTTGGGCAGCCCCATGGGCAGCGACAGCAGTGGGAACACCTTGTCGCGGTGGTCAGGACGCTGTGGGTTCCATCCCAGTCCACGCTCAGTGGGCTTGCCCTTGGGAGCTGGTGGTGTCGCCTGGATCGCCAGTCGCCGCTCCTCTGACTTCGACTTGGGCTTCATCTTGAGGATGACCTCGCGAGCTGCCGCGATCGCACCTTCCTGTGCTGACTTCGACTGTCCACCACCTACACTTTTGCGAGCCATCCAGTCTTCCTTCCATGAAGCAAGTTTGTGAGAGCATGTAGCACACGTCACCAGCTCTGGGAGGCTGGTCCAACTGTAACGGTAGGATGGTGGTGGATCGCACATCAGCCACACGTCTCCACCTCCAGCACCTCTGAAGTAGTGGACATCATCCTTTGACACAGATCACCGCCTTTAAGGTGGCGACTACCTCGACCAGGTCGCGCTGTGCGACCATGACGTCGTCGAGCGACTTGTACGCACCAGGGATCTCGTCAACCACGTCTGCATCCTTACGACACTCCACTCCTCGCGTCTGGATGGCGAGGTCGTCCACTGTGTACGTGCGGCGCGCTGCGCCTCGTGACATCCGACGCCCAGCACCGTGACTACAGGAACAATAGCTGTCCTCGTTACCTAGGCCGCGTACGATGTGAGACACTGTGCCCATGCTGCCAGGGATGATCCCCAGCTCGCCAAGCTTGGCACTGGTGGCCCCTTTGCGCGTCAGTAGCGACCCGTCATCCATGAACTCGATGAAGTTGTGGTGGCACGACACCGACTGCGTCACATGCTTGAACCCTGCGAAGCAGTCGTCGTGGACGTGGTAGTTGAAGTCGCGTAGTACGCGCAGCATCATCTCGTCTCGGTTGGCGCGAGCGTACCGCTGACACCAGTCCAGGTCAGTGAGGTACGCCTGGTACTCTGGAGTCCCTGTGACCAGAGGGGCCAGGTCGGGGTCCATACCTTCCAGCGATGGACCGTACAGGCGCACAGCCTCGCCCAGTAGTGACTTCGCCTTGATGATGTGGAGTCCTGCGAGTTGGTTGCCGACACCTCGACTACCGCTGTGCAGCATCAACCACACGAACCCGTCGCTACCTACGCAGACTTCGATGAAGTGGTTGCCGCCCCCTAGCGTGCCCAACTGGTGACGCGCCTTGGACTCGAACCGCTGGCCCAACTCACTGAGTGCGCCCAGTCCCTCGTATAGGTGATCCGTGCGATCGGTGGTGACGCGGTTGTCTTGGAACCCCACAGGTACCGACCGCTCGATGGAGTGACGCAGTGTGGCGAGGTCGCGGAGGTCATCGACTTTCGTGTCTGTCTGCACAGCCATCATCCCGCAACCGATGTCTACGCCCACGATGGATGGTGACACAGCGCCACGCTGGAGGACTACGCTGCCGATGGTGGCACCGCGACCGTAGTGGACGTCAGGCATCACTGCCATCCCCTCCACCCAGGGCAGGTCCGCCACAGACTTCAGCTGGTCCATAGCTTGTGGTTCGATGGACGCCAGGTCGTGGGTCCACAGTTTGATGGGTACGCGAGAGCCGGTGACTGTGATCATTGGCAAGCCCTCACGATCAAAGCAAGAACACCAATAACCACTGCGAAAAAAACAATGGCACCAGTCATTCCAAAAAGCTGGGCCGCTGGATTGTTCCGGTATTCATGGTGATTAGGTCGACTCATGGCTTCCCTTTCGGTAAAGGATTCGGAACCTCCTAGCCTTTTACAGCGGCCGGCGATCAACTCCGGCCTAGCCCTCCCACGACATTCGACCGAGCCTATGGTTTTTTCCTCGGAAAACGCAGCCTGATCTTCAGCACGATCAGAAGGATGACGGCGGCCATGAAGATGAGGCTCATGGCCATTGTATGGTCACCCCTCTGCGCCCCAGGACCAACGCCCACTTCTCGCCAGTAGTGTGGCCATTCCAGTTCCGGAAGACCTCTGGCAGAGAGCCTACTTCAAAATCGTCGGGAATGTGAAAGGTGATCTCGCCGCCCTCAAGCGTAAGGACGCGCCGCCAGCCACGGTAGCGCGGACCCCAGGTGTCGGTCGCGAGCATACTGTTAACGTCGTACTCGTATTCTTCGACGTCGTCGTTGTACCAACCGTCAGCGTAGTGCAGTGCCAGCACGTTGCGCTCCCAGTAGGCGAGGTCAGCGGCATCGTGGGCAGACATCCCAGGTGTCCAGGTGCGGACCTTCACAGTCCGTCACTCCGCGATGGCTGCTCGTCGACGACGCCAGTACGCTGGATCTGGTCGTCGCGCACAGCTTTACCAGTCCACATGTACGCTTCTTCCAGCTTCGTGTAGACGAGAGCTTGCGCCCTACCAGGTGTCAGCTTGGCCACCAGTGCTTCGACGTGCTCGAACGCCGTACGCAGTGAGGCTTGAGTCTCGGTGGCGAGGTCGTCGTAGCGGACGTAGCTGAAGCGAGCAGTCATGTTGGAGTCTCCTGGATTGGTGTGGCGTCAGCGTGGCACACAGCGGTCTCAGCGGTCAAGCCTCGTACTGGTGGTGGTGTCACAGTGACAGTGATGTAGCCGTGCTCGATGACGAGGGCCGTGAGGTAGTGCTGCCTCTTAAGCCACTCCAGGTGAGCACGCATGTTGGTAGTAGTCACTCCAATGGTGGACCCCCACGCTCGCGCCCTGATGCGGCAGGTGGTGGGAGATGACCACACGACGCTGGAGTACTTGCCGTATAGGAGCAGTCCCAAGACTACGAATGGCATGCGACGACGTGGTGTCACAGGAGGACGAGGTAGTCGTCTGTGATGCTCAGTCACGGTGGCGACTCCCTAAGGTGGCGGCGTAGTCGAGGGTGAGTGCGACAGCAGTGAACACCAGCGCTAGTGGCCAGGTGAGTACAGCCAGTCCCCAACCACGGGAAGTGGGTGCATACCCACAGCGGGCGTATGCGTACGCAGCGAGAGGCCACGTAAGCACGTAGGCGGCAGCGTAGATGGCGTGCACAGGTAGACTCCGGGTGGGGTGTAGATCATGGTCCGGTAGTCTGTAATAGGTGTCAAGCAAAAAGGTTGGCGAGGTGGCCAGAACCGCTTTCAAAAAATTTGAGGGGGGGTAAATCAGCATCGCGGCCCCACCCCGTACCCACTTATCCACTCCGGTACCTGGCACTTCTTTGGATCGGCCAGTGTACTTCGCTGTGTCGCGTGGGCGTCGGCGTGATCGCGAACCAGTAGCCTGCACCCCGAAGAAGTAAGTCTCCCCCCCTGTATCCACCCCGTACACACCAGCGTATCCATCTCGCACACGCACACCACCTGTAGCGTCCTCACCAGACTCGACACCACTACCTGTAGCGTGCTACACACCCTCGCCACCTGGCCACCGAAAAGCTTCGATCATAATCACTATAGCGAAACTCCTAGACTTTTTTGGTGTCAAATGCTTAAACATGTACCCACCAAAGCTTAGACACCACACCTAGAGAAAACGGTTACTTGCGACCTCTCGACTTCACTTGCGACAAGACCTAACCTGCTGTCACCTCGTTGCACCTGACCAAACCGTAACCACCACTTTCGCCAATAGTTCTGTGAAATCTTACTGGCACGAATATTTCCGCCCAACAAAAACGGGATGTTGTAGCTCTGGCACGAAGTTGGCAAAGAAAGTTTTCGTCGCCGAAACCGGCCGACAACGCTGACTCCCACCCCGCTGTACCTGGAGTGTCCCATGCTGTCCTTCCTCGCCGTCCTCGCTGTAGGTGCCCTGGTTGCCATCGACGCCATAAGCCGCTCACTGGGACGCTAAGGTCCCCCACACTACGAGGTGCCCAGTGCTCATGTATGCCGCTGTGTACGCAGCAATGCTCATTGTGTACGTAACCCTGCGCCAAGGGCGCCCACGGTGAGCGGCTTCTACTACTGGCGAGGACGTGTACTGGTGCTCACCTACAAGGGCGGGCAGTACACGGTGCGTATCCCGACAGACTTGCTGGAGCGCTGGCGTGCCGATGTGGCCGCTGGTCGCATAACTCCCCCCACACAGTGAGGTGCCCGTATGAGTACGCAGTTTGTAGCTTGGTTGGACGCTTACAGGATCGAGTGGGTGACCCTGGTACCAGGGCAGCGTAAGCCGACGCTACGTCACACAGAGTTCTGGGGCACCACGCTGACGATGCTGTGCCAATGCGAGGACGAGCTGGGGCACACCTGGACAGAGCACCTCCCAGCTGGCGATGTGCACACACTCTGCACCCCCTGAGACTCAGTACACCTGGGGCCACCGTGCCCCCTGGTCGCACCATACGGTGCCTGATGAGGCGTAGTCGCCGAAACCAGCGTGAACCCGTGAAGTACCTGTGCAGCGATGCCAGCACTACCAGCGTTCACAGTACCCAGCCCCTGTGCCCCTCCAGCGAATGAGGTGGCCGTCCCTTGGCAGGTGGACGCTAAAGCACTGTCCCGCAGCTTGACACGCTGTGGCCATAGCACTGGCACTGGGGACCTGACACCCCGCTGCTGTACCAGCTGACGGAACGTCGGCGACGAGCAACCACCGAGACCTACCCAGGATTTCGTACCTGGCGAGGGAGAGGCGGCACCAGATAGCAGGTGTCACGGTGGAAGGGTCGCACAGTGAAAGTCTGTGCCTGACGAGCAGTAGCGAAACCCCACACAGCACCCCTAAGCAGGTGCACAGGAGTCACCAGTGAAGCCAGTAACCAAGCTTGTGCGAGGTGGGCGCAGTGACGCCGACCGCCAGCGTGTCGATGAGGTGCGTACACCACGAGACGACCACAGGGCACCAGCGTGCCTCGGCTACAAGACGCCAGGCTGGTGCAAGGGGGTGCGCTCGTGACTACACCATGTGAGGCCACGCCGAAGTCGTGGAAGTGCGAAGTGTGCGTACAGGGTGAGTGGTCCTCCAACGGTTGCCGCTATGCCACACAGACAGAAGCACTGCTAGCAGGTGCCGAACTACTCTCCCGCTGGTACGTACCCACGGAGTACCGCTCTGTGCCCTCTGACGACGCCGTAAACTACGAGTTCAGTGACGGCCGCCCACAGCCACTGAAGGTGACACCATGAGTACGTGGTACATCGTGACGTACTGTCTCCCGTGTCGCAATGTCCGTCAGTCTGTGCGACTACTCGCTGTCGATGCCTCTGACGCCAAAGCGTACCTACTCGATCGCTATCCTGAAGCCCTGTGGGTCGAAGTGTCACAGGTCACCATCTAACAAGTGTCCCGCGTCCCCAGCATGTCGCTGTGTACGCTAACCCAGTGTCCCAAGGAGTACATGACCATGGCTAAGCTCAACCTCGTTTCCGGCCCTTCCATCTCTGCCCCAGAGGCGGTCGCAGTGACCACCGAGAGTGTCGTCATCAGCACTGGCGAAGCGTTGCCAGTGGCACCAGCTAAGAAGGAGCCCTTCGGTGGTAAGCGGCACACTCTGACTGCCGAGGACCGCGTCAAAGCCAAAGCGGCACAGGCTGCGAAAGCACTTCAGCGTAAGGAGGACAAGAAAGCTGGTCGATCCAAGAAGATTGCCAAGTCACAGGAGGTCCTGCGTCAGACTGCCATCAATATGACGCCACCAGCTTCCGATGGTAAGCAGTCGCAGTACTTCAAGAACGAGACCCACGCCACCTGGAAGTTCTACACTCGTGAGGTCGCTGACCAGGTGTTCCAACTGGCTACCGCTGAGTGCGAGACTTCCCTCTTCTTCACCAAGCTGGCTGGTCAGCTCCAGTCGCTGTGCCAGATCAAGCGTGCCAATCAGGAGTACGTCTTGTCGCTTCGGCACAGGTCCACTGGGGTCTTCGTCATGGTGTACGCCTCGAAGACTGCTCTCACTTTCGCCACGACCTTCGCTGATGCCTCGAAGCTCCCAGTGGACTTCACTGCGGACCTGTCGAAGCTGGTCGAGTCGTTTGCCTGAGACAAGCGGTGTCGTAGTGCTGGGGTGGCAGGGCAGCCCTGCTACCTCAGTGCTCTCCCCTCGGCCCAGTAGTGGATAGGGCCACACCACACACAGGAGTACACATGGACTTCGACGATTTTCTTTCTGGCTACATCGAGTGCATACTGTGGAGCGAGTCACGTAATGAAGCTGGTGACAACTACGA
>ERZ1292642.719-Hain-H14-01um-R1-719-length-17519-cov-7_pt1 | contig 17519 bp, 31 predicted proteins | sample MGYA00564403_ERZ1292642 | MGnify/ENA primary metagenome ERZ1292642 (study PRJEB36523, sample SAMEA6512643) | groundwater metagenome | collected 2019-01-09 | study: AquaDiva: Metagenomics assemblies of 32 groundwater samples | reverse complement strand
CGTAGTATTGCTCTTCCCACCCAGCCAAGCGGTCTTCCCACGTTACCCGATCGTCAAGCGCCGCTTGGTAATCCGCCATCGCGCAATTGTGCAAGTCCTCTTGCGTCTCGGCGTCAGGGACAGGAACGAGTTCAGCGACGAGTTCAGCGCGGGCGCCGTCGGGCGGGGACTCGACGGGGGGAAGGTCAGCGAGGAGTTCGTTCGATTCAGCCATTACCGCTTTCTAACTGGGAGCCCATAGCCATGAAATTCGTATCCGCCCGTACCAGGCGTGGGAGGCGCGATTTGTGGAAGGAGCCGGCGCAGACCCAGTTTGCTGTGGAGCCCTGTAACCAGGTAGCGTAGGGCAGCGAATATGTCCCCCCATGGATGCTCATCATCGTTCGGGTCCTCACTGATGCGATTGTCTACTTTGCGCTCGGGATAAATGTACTGCCCGAGGAACCCTTGCACGAGCATGGGGCAGGCGGATTGGTTGACATACACGCCGGGCGTAGTGTCATGTCGGAGAGCAAGGAGTTGATGAATGAGAGTCCGTCCATCCTTGCGAGACCATCCAAACTCGTAAGTAGGGAATATGCCGAGTCCGTTGAGGATTTCGATGTCACGTCGCTCGCTCTTCTCCGACTCAATCGTCTTGACTTGTTGGCCGGCGGGGTCGCAATAGTCTTGGAATCCAGCAGCGTGGTTGGGATACTCGGTGGAGCACTCTTTGATTACGCGCTCAGCGAACTCCCGCGTTGTTTGGTTTGCTCCGACGAACTCTCGCAAGATGAGCAAACGATCACGCGGATCAACCTGCGCAACGATGCATACAGGGCAATGCCAGCCGAAGTCCCACCCACGGTAGATAAGTTTGCGTGTGGCGTAGCTGATAGGCTTACTGTGGAGCGCGGCAGTGAACTGAGGGAACACGCGCGTGCCCTTGCCAACGTAGAAGTTGAGTTCGTATTCGCGGGCGAAGTCATTAGGATCAGGAAAAATACGGCGCTGGGCGGCGATCCATTCTTGTGCCTTCTCAGCGAGGAGGGGATCAGGGTTGTTTACATCTTTGGACGGGTCCGCGGAATAATGGAGCGAAATTGCTAGGAAGTCTAAGGCATTGACCGACCATGCTAGGCCACGCATCTGGACTCCTGAAGGTAGAGGATTGCTTTCTCCAAGAGCCGTGGATCATCCTGAAAATTACCTAGCCCGAGATTGCAATTGCCGCAAAGCCAAGCCCTAAACTTTCCCGTGACGTGATCGTGATCGTAGTACAAAGGCGCAGACTTTCCGCAAAGAGCGCACAGGCTCCCAGCGGCCTTTTTGAGTTCTTCATACTGTTCAAGCGTAATGCCGTACTTCCTTTTGAAAATACTATTACGCGACCTTTTGATTAGTTTCTCGCGGTCACGTTGGTAGTATCGACGCAGGTAATCGCGTTTTTCTATAGGGTCCTTGTACGGCACTATCTAAAGTCCACACGATGGGGGGCACGGATACCGCGGTCCCGCACTCCACGACGCTTGTCCCTCGCGAAGGATTTCCGCGCTGGGGACTGGCGGGCGAGTACACCGCACAATCGCGAGATACCGTTCCCCGTCTTCCGCAATCGTAATCACTGGCACATTCGTACAACCGGCCAAGCGCGCGATCTCGTCACGGTCAATCGTGCGCATCGCTGTGAGCGGGAGCGTGGCAAGTGTGAGGATGACAACCGACTCGACTACCGCTGGAAGAGGCGTGGATTCAAGCTCTCGCGGAGTGCCTGTGACCCGAAGTGCTTCTCGATGAATGCCCACGCGGCGTTAACTTCCTGCATGGCCGCTTCGGTGCCGCCCTTGTCAGGGTGGGCGCGCATTGCGGCTTGGCGATACCAGTCCTTCGCGTATTCGTAGAGGTAGGCAGGGTCTTCTAGGCGTTGCCCGCCCGGCCCAACAAGCCGCTGCTCGATTGGAACGAATGGCCGCGGGCCAAGCCCAGAGCTCGCCGTCGCGCTCTTATACTCTTCCATGCTCATCACGCGCGCCCCAAGCGTCTCTACCGCGCGCTTGAGCTTCATCATCTTGCCCTTGCCAGAGGGGAAGGAGCGGGCGATATCGCCAGGACCGCCACGGATCGCGCCGGGAAGTGGCGCCGTGTCGAGCCCAGCCTGCCACGCCGCTTGCGAGGGCATCATTTGGCTGAGAAAGCTGGGTGCCGCGGACAAGCCGGTCTCGCCTGCGGGCGGGTTCAGGAAGGGCGTGTTGGGTTGGCTAGGCGGGCTGCCAAAGAGCGAGGAGACGGGGATGAATCGGTTAGGCAAGGATTATGCGGTTCTCTTTCGCCTTTCGATTAGCCGAGGCAAAAACTTGCACATAGCCGTCGTGCAAACGGTTCAGTGAGACGCCCGCGACGAAGTGGTCAGGGCGCTGGTCGAAATCCGCCCACACGCTGAATCCAGCGGCGCGTGCCATGTGGCAGAACTGGACATCTTCACTCATTCGCAACTGGCCGTACTCGTCGGTGCCAAGGCGAAACGGGATTCGCAGATCGGGATGTTCCAGTACCCTTCTCGTGATTGCCATGCACCCGGTCCCAATCGCGTCCACCTTCACGAGTCCCGTGCGGCCGAACGGATCGGGGAGCGTGCGGTAGGTGTCGTGGGTGGTGTCGTATTCGAGGGCGCAGGGGAAGGGGATCGCGCCTTCTACCCTGATAATCGGATAGGGGGCACCGACAATATCAAGGTCCCGGTCGAGCATGTGAAGGATGCCCAGCGGCGGAATCACATCGTCATCGACCATGAGCAGAAGGTGTGCGTCTGAAGCAAGGAACTTGTGGGCGATACGGTTGCGAACGTCGGTGACAGCGAGCCGCCCCGCTTCGTAGTGAATGGGGGGCAGACCGGGGTTCGCATCGCGTATCTGGCCCAGCCGAACGACTGTGTTCCAGTCGACAAGGCCGCGGGTAGGGACCGCGAGCTGGATGCGGGAGAGGTCCATTATGCCTGCGCTTCCCCGAGCGAGAGTCCGTGATAGAGTGACGCAAACATATTCCCGCTGTAGCCGGCCGGGGTCGAGATGACGACAAATTTGGTACTCTTTTGAATCAGTGGTGCCGTCGCTACGTAAACGCCTTTGGCCTCGGGCTGGTAAGCAAACTCATCCCCGACGTACAGCGAAGGGACCTTGCCGCGTACTTGGTCCGCGCCGCCAGGTATCCCCTCAATCCGCGACCCGTTAGGATAGTCAATCGCGCCCTGCGACTCCTTGACTGTCATGCGCATCCACGGAGGCAGGTGGCGTTCCAAGAACTGCATCCGCCCTAAGTAGCCCGCCTTCTCCCCGCCCGCCACACAGACCATCTTGAATGCGTCCTGTTCCTTCTGGGATTGCCACACGACGAACTGGTTGGGGTGGAAGCGAGCGTGCCAGACACAGTAGGCGCAGGCGATCCACGACATGAGCATTTGTCGCGACTTCACGATCACAATGCGCTGGTGCTCGTGAATCAAGCGCCAGAGCTGCTGCACGTACTCCAGCTCGACGGGGAACGGCTTGACCGTGTTGAGCGGGTCGGTCTCGTCGCGCGTGCGGACGAATTTGAGCCACAGGAGGCCATCACGTTCGCACCGCCTTAATGCTTCAGCGCGAAGCGCGGTGAGGAGCGTCGCCGTCTGCTCCCCGGTAAGCCCGTCCAAGCGACGAAGGATTTGTTTGCGTTCGGCTTCGGGAAGGCTACTGGCGAGGTCGAGAACGGAGAGATTAGATTTCAGTGGGCGAGCTTCTTGTCAGCAGTCATCCAAGGGCCTCCGCGAGTGCGGCTTGCGCCTTCCCCAACCAGTCGAACTCGTATTTCTCGTCTTTGCCGCCGCGACGCACCCACAGCGTCGAGTAGTGCTGCCCGCGCGTGTCGGGGAGATGCGCGACGATGTACGCCATGATGTCCGCCGCGGTTGACGAAGTGGGGGAGCTAGAGAGCCCGTACCGGCGGAGGTCAACCATTAGCTAAACCGGACCCTCCCGTCAGCGACCTTACCCACGTGCTCCGGTTGTGGGCAGCGCGCGTGCCCACTGACGAGAGGGAGGGACGCATTGCACGTCCCATCACGAGTCAGCCTCAGTTGGAATCACGCCCAGAAACGCCGCCAAGATTGCCTTAGCTTCAGCGGTCACGTTCGTATCAAGCTGGCCAGTGAGCGTGGCGTCCACGCGGCGGGACTCCCCGCTGGCGCTCGCGGCGGTGCGCTCCATGTTCGCGAGCCCGTTCGCAACCAACTGGAAGCTCTTCGCGTCCCGTGACTGGATCGTGCCAGCAAGGAAGTCGTAGGCGCCCTCCGTGGCAGCCTGGAGCCCGTAGAGGGTGCTATTTCGGATCGTCTCCCGTAAGGCGACAACGAGTTCCTGCGTGGTGGGCTTGGCGGCGATCGTCGCTATGGCTGAGCGAGGAACCTTCAGCGCGGCGGAAATCTGGTGCTGGGAGGTGCCCGCGGCGATCATCGCGGCCACGTGCTGCTCTACCAAGGGCGTAACGCGCTTCTGCTTGTTCGTAGAGCCCGGCGGGCGGCCCCGCTTGCGCTTCACAGGCTCCATGTACCGTACCGGCTCAACGTTGACCTGCAAGTTGCTCGTGTCGCGCGGTGGGGTGAGAGCGAGGACTTGAACCTCGTTCGTCGGCTCCACAGGCCGAAGCTCTACCGTTGAGCTACTCCCACGCGGCCCGACCTCTGATTCGCTCGTCACCTGTATACCCCTACCCTATTAGACGTTAGTTACGCCCCAAAAGCGTAATCTGGTGCCACTTTTTTAGGCAGCCTCACGTGAATGTAATAATTTCGCGGAGTTGCGTGCGGGACTCAAACAGAAGGGACCCAGCGGGAGAGTGCGTGTGGGGGGGGGCCAGGTGAAGGCGAGAAGGGACGTTGGGCTGTCTAGCATGGCAATGCACCGTGCCTATGGAACCGGGCTCTGGTGGGGGGGCCACCCTGGCACGCACTCCTGCCACACTCGCCATGTGACGAGCACTCAACACGCTGGTGTGCCACACTCTGCCGCGCTGTGTCAACGTGGTAACTCCTTGATAACATGTACCTTTCCAGGAAAACTGCCGATAATAGCGATTATGTAAGGTACGGGGCGCTGGCGCGGTGCCTACTTTTTAATCACTACATTACACGTAGGGAATGGTGGAGATAGGGCAAGTGGGGCACCGGGACATTATGCCCGCCTGTCTCATTTATGAGACACTTGAGCCGGTCTGGCTCACATTGCGAGTGGCATAACAAATGTAGGAGAATTGAATGCGTGATGCGTCGATGCGATGTGCTCACGGCGTGTACGCGTTCGAAGTAGAACGGCGTACAGACGAAGGGCCAGTCGGCGCATCACGTCGCGCCCGTGGCATAACAAATGTATCCTCTGGTGAGCGGAGGTAGAGGAAAATGGACCGACACGAGGCAGCGCGCGCAGTCGCCAAGGTGTTCGCATTCCTCGCGTGCGGCAACCGTGAGGCAGCGCGGACATGGGCGCACCAGCTCATCACGTGGCTCGAAGCGATCTAGGAGGACAGGACGATGACTCACGACACCACCAGCTGTACAGCGTGTGCAGCCTACAACGCGCGATACCTCGCCGCGACTACCCGCACGGAACAGGACACTACGTTGCGGGAATGGGCAGCGCATCGAGGCTAGGAGGACAGGACAATGCCCCTCCCACTCTATCGCAAGCGTGACAATTGGATTCTCGCCGCGTGCGTCGTGTGCCACACAAAGAATTATGTGGAGCCGCACGGTACAACGGGGCAATGCCGCGTGTGTGGCAAGAAACGTGAACATCTGCCGTTGACTAAGTGAGGAGGACAGGACGATGACGCAAGACGTAGGGAAGCGTATCTATCAGCGTGGTGACATTGTGCAGGTCGAGAACGATGAGCAGAGAAACGAGCGGATCGATCGGGGACTCCCTCCGTGCGGAGTGCCCGCGCCGCTCATTCCATACGCCACCCGTCTCACTGCCCATCCCACGCACGAATCCGTGCCTGGCTACTGGCAACAACACGTCAACGCGCTGACGCACCCGCGACGGAGCGAGGCTGCCATCGGCGACATGCTCTCCAGTTGGCTCCTCTACGCGGACACATACCGCGAGCGTTACCAGTCAGGCATCGGAGAGGACTCCGTGCTTGGGCCAGAATGGGCCGCCATCGGCGTCGCGCTTCGTGGTCTGCTCAATGGTGAGTGTGGGCGGATTGACTGCGGAGCGGTTGACGCGGTGATCTGCGAGACGCTAAAGGATGAGGAGTTTGATCCCGGTGCGCTCTAACATGGGGGATATACCCCACCTGCGGCCCCACGTTTGGGGCATTGCCCCCACTTGCCCCACGCTTGTATTCAGCCGGTACTTCGCGCGTCAGTCACAACTAGGCGATATGACACACGAATGTCCTGAATGGTTCCGTCCGTTTAGGTAGGCATAACAAATGCAACCTACCAGAAGAGTTGAGAGAAAGCGGTAAACTTCCGATAAGCGACAATCTGTTATGTGCAGGTTGTCACATGTGGTAGCGATTGTTACGGAGGGGACGATAGTGACGAAAACGGTCTGCCTCAAGGGAACATACAGTGAACATTGTTTTTGCACGCGCCCACCCATGACCGTTCTAAGCCGGCTTCCGTACTATCCACGCTTCGAGTTTGCCAAGTATGCAAAGTTGTTTGCTCAAGAGAACAAATTGACGTGGGGCGGGCTCAATAAGTACAAGTCTGCATGGGCAGTGCTGCTAGAGCCGTGTGCCCACCGTGAGCAGCAAACGGTACGAATTGATTGGGAATTAGAATATTAGGGGACGATAAATGACGAAACGTCAGCTCATCGAAGCCGCACGCAAGGCCCATATGCGTGAACAAGCGAAGCGCGCAGAGACGATCGTGGTTTCAGGTTATCCCTACTCGCATAACCCGTACATTCCTCATGCGCCGGTAGAAGATTGCTACGGGGGTTGCGTGCATCCCGTGGAGACTGACAAATGAAACGCCGCCGCGATCCATTCGCCCGTGAGAACTACATTCCCGAGCGCATCGACGGGATTGATTGCTCGTGGTGTGGCTGCCGGCCCGCGTATCGCATCCGTATTGAGCCTGACGCTGGGCGCGACGCATACGTGAAAGGCCAGTTTTGCTCGTGGTCGTGCGCGGAGACCTATCACGTTACGAGGTTTGGGCCATGATCCTTCTCCCGTGCCCCGGCTGCAACCGCGCCCGGTCAGAGTGCTGGCTTCTCCCGTGTCTATACCTGGAGACAATCCTTGCGAAAGGCCCGGATGCGGTAGCGCGATGGGCAAAACCAGGTGGTGGAAAGGTGGTCCGTGATGACGACTGAGACGACGAGGGACACGGCTGATGAATGGGAAGTCGAGAACGGCCATGTCTACGACCGGGCGGTGACGACGCGCTACACCGTCGAGGTGAACGGAGAGAGGAGAGAGGGCCGCAACGGTCTGGTGGCTCTCGTCTACGAGCTGCACGGGGAGCACGCGACGAACGGAGGACGCGCCCGCCTCATCGCGGCGGCGCCAGAGATGGCACGGTTGCTAGGAGTGCTGGCGTGTGTTGGTGACAACGACGGTGTTCTAGCGACGGTCTACCGTTCTGATTGCGCTGCCGCCCGCGCCCTTCTGCGCCGAATATACGGAGGCTAGCCAATGCGTGACACCGGCAACGAAATGCTGGCAACGCTTCAGCGCGTGCGCTTGGGCGAAACACTGTGGCTCACAAAGCGGTGTCCTCACTGTGGCGAGTTGTACACGCGCGAAATCGAGCCCGAATGGGCGGGCGCGGTCGCACGCGGGGGAATTTGTGATGGGTGCTATGTGGCGCAGGAGGAAACACGGTGACGACTAAGGAGACGCGGCACAAGCCGAAAGCAAATCGGGAGGATGGCCCGTACATGTTTGGCGGGACGGGCAACCGCGCGACGAAGTACACGCCGAAAGGCCGGGTGCGATGCGGCTGCACGCTTGACGGTGTAGGCGTCATCTACTGCCCCACCCACGCGGCGGCGCAGGAGATGAAGGAAATGCTGCGCCAAGTCGTTGCCTTGGCGGGGGAGGCTCGCACGCTGCTCCTCCGCCTAACGGCGCCAGAGGAAACGAGTGGCGGCTGCACGCCAGATGCGCATATCTGGAACTCCGGCCTATTCTGCTGCTGCGGATTGCGGAAGCGGGAATACCGATGAGCCAAATATCTCGCTACGTGCTCTCTGATTGGAACGGTGTCGAACGGGATTACGAATACGACAACTACGCCGACGCGGAACTCGACGCGGCCCGCGAACGGTGTGCGGTCGTTGAACGCCTATACACGTATACAGACAGTGAGCTCTTATGGACGCCAAACGGGGAGGATACGTGGCCTCCCGAGCACACGGGCGATGCCAAGTAGCGGCGGCAAGCGCATTCCGTGGACCGCACGCGATACCGAGTGGCAGCGAAAACGGCGCGACCGTGAATATCTGCTGCCTAAACTCCTCGTTCGCTTACGGCGCGACCCGCGCGTACTGGCGCTCTACAGGGAGCTAGAGATACGCGACCTTATCGAAAGCGAGACGACACGAATAGACGGACTTGCGCAAAGCTGGACGCTGGATCAAGTGACCCGATAGCGTGTACATAACCGCCCGGTGTCCAAAGTGCCACGCGCAGGCAGTCTATTGGGATACCGACGCGTACACGTTCTCACGCGGACGCGTAGAGAGAGTGGCGTGTGCAGTCTGTGGAGAGGATACGTTAGAGTGGCACGCGATGAGACTAGCGCCGTTGCATACGCATAACGGGAGCGTGTTGTGCTGGGAGTGGGATAGCCACAGGAGGAGGACGAAATGCTAACTAAAGTCCCGACATAAGTAAATGCCGACACAGTACAAGGCAGCGTGCGCTACGTGTGGAAAAGAGTTTGAAACCAACGTTCCTCCACGGAATCCTCCTACACCGTCCTACTGCTCTTTGGAACATTTCTATGCGCCATCACCAAATTCAGAGCGAGCTAGCGACCGAAGGTCGCTGAGCGAGCGACATATGGAAGGGAGCGGTCTAAATGCTGACTGACGCAGAGTGGAAACAATTATGTGTATGCGAGCACGCCCGCGACGCCCATGCTGGGAGTACCGCACAGGGGTACTGCTTCATATGCGATGGGTGCCCCTACTTCAAGCGACATATGGAAGGAGCATCTACCAATGTTAACTGACGCAGAAAAGAAGGCAGCAAAAGCGTGTACCCGTGTATGGTTCGATGGGGCGTGGGGGGACCCAACCGACCCTACCAATCTCTGACCATCGGCGGCGGTCGCGCAGGTGCGCGGCGTGCGATTTCTCGACGGGGGTAACATGCCCGACAATGACGGACTCTCTACAGGCGGCCAAGCGTGGGCCGCATTGCTGGATGTGGCGACGTGGTTAGGCTACGCAAGCGGCGACAGGTACAACGATGCGTGTAAGGTCTATCCCGATACCGTCCTGAAACGTTTGGCCGACGCGACATGACCGACACAGAGTTCTCCTCTGCAATCGACACGCACCGCCCTGCCCTGGTCGCCTACACGCTCGCACGCGGGTACGCGTCCCGTGCCGATGCGGAGGACACCGTACAGGACGTTTTGGCGGCAATCTGGGCGCGGCAGGCGCACCACGGGTTCCGCGCGGAGTCAGGCGTGTATACGTGGCTCTGCCAATGTATCAAACAGCGTGCGGTTGACCTGGTCAGGCTCCGTGACGGGCCGGCGCGGCGCGTTGACCCGGCCGGCTACGCAACTGTACAGGACGAACGGGAGGCTACGGGGGCGCTCGCTGAACGGGCGCGCGAACTAATTGCAACCGTGACTGACCCAATCGTGCAGCAGGCGCTTGATCTCTGGTGCGACGGCTGCACGTGGCGAGAGATTGCTATCGAAGTCGACGCGACACCAGAGACGGTGCGGAAGTGGGTGAGAGAGACAGTAGAAGAACTTGCACGAGAGGAGGTTTACGTATGACATACGAACGAGACGACTTACGCCCGGTTCAAGGGTTGATGACGGGAACACTACTCGGTACCGTGATGTGGTTACTGTTCTTCTGGGCGCTCGCCGGGTGCGGCCCAGCGGTACGGGACTACACGCCAACCGAAATGTGGATCATGTGTGCGCCTGGGCCAGAATTGGAACAGGCTGCGGTGCCGCAAGGGGAGCCGCTATGACTGGAGACGCGATTACGATCCTTGCTACCCGCGTTCTATTTGTGTTCGTCGGTGTTTTACTCATCCACTTAGGCGTGCGCGGGGAATGAAGGCGCTCTCCGCCTGCTACAACGGCGATGGGCGGCCAGTGCAGCCGCCGTCAGCGGTTCTGTGCCGAGAGTGCCTTGACGAGATCGAAACGAAGGTGAAGGCAATGCTGATTCGGCTGGCTCCGCGCGGGGGCGCGGCGGCGTTCAGCGAATGTTGCAGCGCGTCCTTGAGCGAGGACGGCGCGCACTGTACCCTCTGCGGGCTCTCTACACGCTTCTTAAGAGAGGATGCCACCATGCGTAACCCGTTCACCGAGGATGCCCGCTGGGCTGACCAGCGTTGTATGACCTGCGACAAGCCGCTCGACCGGCGCGGTGCACTGTGCCGCTCGTGCTACGTGGAAGCGTGGAAGGATGAGTATGAGGATGACGGGGGGAGAGGATGAAACCCTGCTACGAGCCCGAGGGGGAGGGGTGAGGGTGGAAATAGCTGACCCTCCCCCCTTCTCAAGAGAGGGGGTATTCGAATTCTTTGGAGTGTTTAGGCTGCCTCAATGGAATCAAGCACTTGGGCCGCAGGTTCGCCTTGTGTGTCAGAAAGACACTTTTGCACTTTTGCCAGCTGTTTGGCCCGAAGCGGCGTGAGCGGCTCTAGCTCGGCGTTGAGCACAAGCCCCCGCTGGTCCCCGTTCCCGACCCACCTAGGGACGATCCGTAGATACCCGCGTAAGCCAAAGGCACGGACCTTATCTGGCTCCAGGCGGCTCGTGCGTAACCCGTCCTTTCGCGGCCCGCCCACGACAGCCGTATGAAAGAGCGTAGCGTCAGTCGACCCGACCCATGTTTTCGCCCCACGGACCCGCCGCTGGCCGTCTGCATGATCGAGTTTCGCGTGCTTGAGGATTAAGAATGTGGTCCGGGGGCCTGTAGCGCGCTGGATGCCACGGAGCCGGCTAATCGCCATGCTCGCCTCCCCGTTGTCGTTCTCGTCGCGGATGCAGCAGGCAGGGGTGGCGGTATCAATAATGATGAGTTCGGGTTTCCACTTCTTCGCAATGTCCGCCATATACTCGAAATGGCGAGGCGCGGCGGCTGCCAGTTGAAACCGCTCCATCTTCAAGTGCTCGTCTAGCAGGGTCGGTCGGGGGCGCGTTGTAGGCTCGCCTAGCCCCCGCCAGACCCACCGCAGGTACTCCTCGAAGTCTGGCTCGGAGTTCTCCTCATCGAAATAGAGGACGCGGCCGGGTTCAATTGGGCGCCCGAGGAAGGGGCGTCCCGTGGCTTTCGCAACCGCGAGCGCGTAGCTAAGTGTACTCTTCCCGATTCCTGCCTCCCCCGCTAAAACGACCATTTGCCCCCGGTGTAACAGGTCGGGGACTAACCAGTCAGGGGGTGGACTTGGAGTGGTTACGATTTCGGACAAAGTACGCTCGTGTTGAGCCAAAGTGACACTCCTCCTTGCAGTTTTGTTCACTCAATTAGACGTTAGTTCCCCGCCGGAAGCGTAATCGACGAAAGTTTCACCGGATTACGCTTTTTTCCGAGAATTAACGTCTAACCGGGTGTGAAGTGGTTAGTCGAGATCGACACGGAAACTTCCCCGGCGAACGCCGTTGGTGAGTTCCTACGGTCGCAGTTCTGGGACCAATCGGGCGATAGAGGGTATGGCTGCTACTCCAACTTTGATTACCAAGATGGCGTTGAGGTGCTCCCTCTTGAGGAGAACAAGGACGGGTGGGGAGGGCAGATCGAATGGAAATGTGCCCGGTGGAACGGCGTTAAGTGCCGGTGGTACTGGGACGGCGATGGCTTGCTCCAGTTCATCTTTCCAGACGGGGCGGTGCTAGAGAATAGCGATTGTAAGAAAGACTACACGTGGGAGTGGACCGCGTGACCGCCGTATACAGCCCCTCGCAAACTAAGCTCTGGCTCGAATGCCCGATGAAGCGCTACTTGCGCTATTCCCTTGGGTGGCGCCCGCGTCGAATTGGGAAGCCCGACCTCACCGCCATTCTCGGGCGCGCATTCCACGCCGGAGTCGCCCTGTACCATGCTCGTCGCCAAGCCGCGCAGCCTCACGCTCTCGCACCCACTGAATTACAGGAGATTGCAGAGGCGAGCGCGGCGGCAGCGACATTTGAAGCCTCACGACAGCTTGCCCGCTTACAGGATCAGGGATTCGTGGTGAACGACTGGGACGCGCCCACCGCACAGGCGCTTCCTCTCCGCGTGGCAAAGGGCGTTACTCGCTATGTACTCGCCGATCCGCTCCCCGCCGCCTGGACCATCCGCGCGGTCGAGCACACGTTGGAAGAGTATGGAAATGCGCGCCTCGATCTGGCGATTGAGGACGCTGACGGACCCGCGATTGCTGACGTGAAGGTCAAGTTGACACTTGACGCGAAGTACCGTGCGAAAGAGTTGTCTCGCTACCAAGACGATCACCAGCAGTTGCACTATGCGTGGGCGTGGTCTGAAATACGCCAAGCGTCGGTGAACCGTTACTATATCGTGCTCGTGGTGCTCGAGCCGAAGTGGTCAGTCGAAATCCTCCCCTATCAAATCCACCCTGAAACGATGCAAGCGTGGACGCAGAGTCAACTCGTGACGTGGCACGACATGGCGGAGGAGGACGCGGGCACACGCGAGCCTTATATGGCCGCTACGCACTGGAGTGCCTACGGGGATTGTGAAATGCGGAAAGCGTGCTTCGAGCACCACTGGGACCCGCAGTTGATGGCACAGGATTATGTGAATACGCGGGAGGGCAAAGAGTGAACACGCGACGAAATGTGAACCCCGCGCTCTGGGCGGCGTTTGACAAGGCGTTGGATGAGTTTGAGGCCGTCATGTTCGCGTGCGTGCAGGCTGCACTTCACTGCGATTGCTGCTCACGCAAGGGAAAGGTGCAGAAATGAACGCTGTATATGCCGCCAGCCCGCAACCTGAGCCCCCAAAGCGTTTGACTATTGAGTTCGACGCGGAGGATACCGCGATGGTGCGGCTGCTTTCGTGGGCGCCGCGTACGTTTTCAGAGGCGCTAAAGAGGGACGGGTATAGAGACTACGTCTACGCGCCTGCATTCGAGCGGTTTCAGAGGCGTCTAAAGGACGCGCTCGACCGGGCCGATGTGCCAAGTGCTTGGGAACCCGGGATTATGCCAGGCGGGTACGCGAAATGAACGCAACGCGCGTCCCCGCCGTCGGTGTGTAATGCGCCGTCCCTACAATCTCGACCTCCCCTCCCTTGACCGCATCGCCCTCCTCATCCACGGGGGTTACGGTCAAGGCAAGACGCACCTGCTTGGTGACATGCTCAGGAGTGAGCGTGCTCGCGGCCCCGTGCGCTACATCAACATTGCGGGCGAGGACGGCAGTGCCGCGATTGGCGGAATGGGACTTGGCGAGATCGCGGTCACAGTCGATACACACGAAGACCTGCTAGCAGAAATAGCGGACATGGCGAAGAAGGGCCTGCGTGCGCTTGCGGTGGACTCCATGCACCACATCGCCCGGCTTGAAATGCGCTACGTGACGGGAAGCGATCGCCTCCCCCGTATCGCCAAGGACTCGAACGAGTGGGGCGAGCTCAACCAGATGTTGCGGGCGACGATGCTTACCTTGAAGACCCTTGCGCCGATCGTCATGGTGGCGTGCCCGTCCGATAAGTCGGTGGACCAGTTGACAGGGAAGATTCTGTGGACTCCCGATGTGCCGGGGCGGAATGCGGTCGGGTCAAGCGGGTGGTTCGATTTCGTGTTCGTGATGAAGTCGGATGTGGTGGGGCAGAATAAGTTCCGTCGGGTACTGCTCACTGGCCCGATTAGCGACGTAGTAATCCGCACACGCACGCCGAAACCGCTCCCCACGGAGCTTGTGATCCCCGAGGGCGGGGGCGGGTGGGATTTGTTATACGCGGCGATTCAGAGTGCATTTACCAATGGAAAGGAGAAATAACTGTGTCAGATGTTCCGATCCTCACCGCAACGCAGGTGATTGTGGACGACGAGCGCAAGCCAATCCTCTTCGATGCGAGAGAACGTCCACTCGCTCATCCAATGGGCTTTCGATACCGTGACGCTGAAAGCGCATAAATACGGTTGTAACTGTAAAGGCTACAAATGTGCGAACTGTGGCCAATGTGCGGAGTGCCATTGGGCCGCGTGGTGCCGGTTATGCGGCGATCCCTTAAGCGCAGTGGAAAGGAGAAATAACATGGCAACGAAGGCGACGGTGAAGAAGAATCCTCGGTGGCTTGTTCTGCTGGAGGACATCTGGGCGAATAATGACGATCACGAGAGCGGTCCCGCGGGCAAGGCAGAGCTGTTGGAGCTGCTCAACGATCTGCCTGGCTTCAATGTGGTCAAGGTGACGAAGCAGCCGCAGGTAGCAAAGTGACCGCGCCAAACCACGTAAGCGGCTGTAAGCGTGACGCGCACTGTTGGACTGATGCGGACGGCACCGAGTGGCATCCTGGGTGTATGACGGGCGTCTATCGCGTGCGGCAGGCCGTTCCCCCGACGCCACCGCCGGAACTCGTGTGTGACTTTCTCCGCGAAGGATACATTACGCACAACAATGGAGGATTCCTTGGACACTCCTGACATCGAAGTCCTGTTCTCGCAGCGCACGCCCGCAACCGAGGTGACTGAAGCGAGTCGCTTCCGCACCTTGAAGACTGGCCCATACCTCCTCGCGCCTGAACAGGCTGAGTTCCAGCTTGCTGGCGAGAAGTCGCCGTGGCCTGGCCGCCAGATCATCCACATTCGCGCCCAAGCGACCGAACTGGGCCAGTCGAAGGGTCGCATCTTCTTCGACGCGTCACCGGAGTCGCGGCGTGACACAAAAGGCGAGCTCGATCGTCCCGCGAAGCTCTGGCGTCAGCTCATCAACGTGTACGGGATGGGCGACAAGACGGACGGGGACGTGTTTAGCACGCTCACCACGCAGAAGTGGCCCTTTAACGGCTACGTGACGGAAGCGTTTCGCAAGCCCGAGGGTGGGTGGGTGAGCGCACGCACTGAGGCTGATCGGAAGGAGTATCTCGAAGCGGGATACGAGCCGCAGAACTTCGTGCAGAACATTACCAAGGTGAAGAGCTAACCATGACAACTGTAGCCCCCAGCAACCTAGGGGCGTGGATCGTCCTTGGGGCACTCGCGCTCGTCGCTTACATCGGTTTCGCCCTGGCCTTCGGGACAGATTAAAGGGGTAATCAGTATGGCAACGGCGCGCTACTTGAACCTCGTGGGCAAACCCATTTTCGCCGGGACTGTCGTCTTGGAGTTGTTGGCGGACGAGGCTGAGTTCGTGTACGAACTAGTCGGGCGACTGCGGCGCGAACACTACAAGTTGATTACCGGTAAAGAACTGTCACACGACTACAACTTCACTGTATACAACGCGCTCGATAGACTCCGCGCCTAATGGACTATGTCACGCTCAGCGGCTTCGTCGCCGTATTGCTCGTGATCGTCGGCGCGGCGATATACAGCATTTGGAATGCGTAACGTATGTGGGAATGGTGGCGGCGCTGGCTGGACCGTTGGTGGCCTAGGCGAAAGCCGGCATACCCGTGGGTCTACTAGAAAGGGAGAACATGACAAAGGAAGACCTAGAGAACTGGTTTACATACCACGCGCCACAGCCCGAGCAGATCGCCAAGTATTTAGCGATCCGTGACGCCGGGCACGACTTCGCGCGAGTCATTTTGGATAACACGCAGATATGCGCGGATCAAAGCGTCGCCGTGCGAAAGGTGCGGGAAGCGGTGATGACGGCGAATGCGGCGATTGCGTGCGGGGGGCATTAAACGCACGTGCTCAAGAAGCCCGAGGCGTGCGCGGGCTGCCCGATGTATGGCGACGGGAAAGGTTGGGTGCCCGACGAGCTGGTAACGGGCGCTCCTGTACTCGTACTCGCGCAGGCTCCCGGCGGTGACGAGGAACGCGGAATGCGCGTCACTGGATTCGAGGGCAGGGAAGCGTTGTATGAGCCGTGCGCGCCCGCCCCGTTGATCGGCAAGACGGGGTACGTGATGGAGCATGAGTACTTCCCGTTGGCGGGGCTAGAGCGGGGCGTGAACGTGTCGCTAGCAAACGTGCTTAAGTGCCGTTGGATCAAGAATGGGCGGAGGACAAACGATATGCCTTCGGGTGCCACATTGAAGGGTGCGGTCGCGCACTGCACCAAGGCGTATCTGCGTATCCCACCCGAGACTCGGTTGGTAGTGGCGATGGGAGCGCACGCAGCAAATTACCTTGGTTGTGAAGGATCGATTACGGATTGGCGTGGGCATCTGTTTGAGGCGCGAGGATGACCCCTGAGTTTCGCGAGTTTCCAAAGATACCGCGGCTCTCCCGCGATGTCGTTATTACGGAGAAGATCGACGGGACAAACGCCGTCGTCTACGTAGACGAGGATGGGAGTGTTGTCGCGGGGAGTCGGTCACGGTGGATTACTCCTGAGGCGGACAATCACGGGTGGGCGGCGTGGGTCCGAGAGCATGCTGACGAGTTGCGCGGGCTCGGTCCAGGCACGCATTTCGGCGAATGGTGGGGCTCGGGCATCCAGCGCGGGTACGGGCTGAAGGAGAAGCGGTTTTCCCTGTTTAATGTAACTCGGTGGCAAGATGCGCGCCCGAGTTGCTGCGGTATTGTGCCCGTCCTCTTTACAGGGCCGTTTGAGACCCCGATAATCGAGCGGGTACTTTTCGAACTTGAGACGGGCGGGTCGATCGCGGCACCCGGCTTTCGCTATCCCGAGGGCGTAGTCATATTTCATACCGCCGGCAACCTCATGTTCAAAAAGACGATCCTAAAGGATGAGGCGCCGAAGGGGACCGGGTGCAAGCCTTAGCTACGCTACATCTCGCGGACCTGTGGCGCGACCCGGCGATGAAATGGCCCACGCGGCTGGACTGGAGCAAGATTCCTAGCGCGCTCGCCGGGACGTGGCCTAAACCCGTTCCGCCGCGGTACATCTTCAAGGGCGGATCGACACTTCAGTTGGCGGAGGAGTTCGCACAGGCTCTCCGTGCTCCCTTCGTGGCGATCGACACCGAGTTCGACCGTGACACGCGAGAGATAACGCTGCTAGGCATCGGGTGGCCTGTCAACGGGACTGTGTACGGTATCCAAGTGCAGCGCGCACTCTTCGTGCCGACGCTGCGTGACATCGTGGGCGGCTTGCTACGTGACGTGGTGTCGCGGGTGCCCGTCGTGTTCCAGAACGCGGTAGCAGACATTCCCGTGCTCGCAAAAGCGTTCGACATTCAGTACCAGCATTACGTGCGGAT
>ERZ1292642.718-Hain-H14-01um-R1-718-length-17538-cov-13_pt1 | contig 17538 bp, 31 predicted proteins | sample MGYA00564403_ERZ1292642 | MGnify/ENA primary metagenome ERZ1292642 (study PRJEB36523, sample SAMEA6512643) | groundwater metagenome | collected 2019-01-09 | study: AquaDiva: Metagenomics assemblies of 32 groundwater samples | reverse complement strand
AGGATAGCTGCGAACCATCAACATATAGTAGAAGCCCGTGAAGTGATAGCCAGTATGCGTAGTCCTTATAAAGCGCAGGATCGACAGTCTTGATCACAGGGTCTAGCGGGACGACGAGGTACTCACAACATGCACCACAGCCAGCAGTACACCCACCATATCGTACCGAAGGTGTCCCGTTCTGTTCTACGACCAACAGCACTTCGTCAGGCTGGTACTTCTTCATCCTCGAAGAACCCCCCAGCGATTGCTTCCACGGCTTTAGAGTGTTCGGTCCCTGTACTCCGTAGCGCGTCCCGCAAAAGTTGTGAGATGATGTCGTGGGCACGTATGCTTCCTGCAAGCCAAGCTGGGAAGCTAGCAAGGTCCGGTGTCCAATTATAGGCCAGCCAGCAGAGGTCTTGCTCGGTTATTGGCTGACTAGCCATTTGATCTTGTCCTTCTCCGCAGACGTTAATAGCTGCCCAGCTAGTGCCTTCGATGCAGCCCTCGTAAAGATACGGCCTACGATGTTTCGGTTTAGATATACGTCACTCACTGGTATCTCCTCTACTATCTGGTCGAGTATTGCTAGCCAGGGTATGCGGTCCGATGGACAGGCCGTTGGCGCAGAGCCGAATCGTATACACTCCCTATGTTCATAGAGCTGGGCTGTTTTATCTATCGCACTTATCGGTCTATTGTAGCCTGCCCACTGCTGATCATCATGTATTGCAGTGATAAGATAAACAAGGTTGTCTTGCTGACTTTGGGTTAGCGGGTCGCCAACCTTACCTTCGTGTTCACAAGATGCAAATCGCGTATTGGCTTCCAGCGACCCACTGGCCCACGTATGCCAACCGAGGGGGGCGTGTTGGATTAGTGGCCCCACCTTCGGGTTTGAGAACGTCCATGACGCCCGCCGATCTGGGTTATCCAGCTCACCCAAGGCGGCTGTAAGCGAGCCCTCCATACTATGTACAACTAGCCCATATTTATGTCCAGGTTCTGCAAACCCACCATAGCCATGTTTCGTAGCTGGCATGTCACGTCGGACAGCTCTAGTTAGCCAACCGTCTGTGATCATTTCCAAATCACCCCCTTGACTAGCAACATAATGAAGGCTCCAATTGTTCCTACAAGTGCGTTTATGAGCGCTGTCTCCACAGTAGCCCAGCCCATCTTAGATACTCACGTCCACATCGATAAGCGGCATCCCTGTCTCATGGTGCATCTTTGGCCTTATGTACAACATCAGCCCCCCCAATGCTGTAGGTGGCAGCATGGCCTTCTCGATGTACCCAGCAGCAGGTAGCCCTGTTGGGCCGGTCGAGCCCTGCCTGTAGCCCGCCAGGAAGCCACCACAGACTGCCATGACCCGATTCAGGTGGTACTCGTGGACAACTCCCTGCTTGGTAACGTGATGGTTTACCCAGGGGAGCTTGACCGCTTCCTTCGAATGTCGATGACCCATCAGGTAGATATGGGCGAAGATGCGGCTCGATATATGATACAGTGGCGAGACTCCTCCGCCTGGAACCCTGTTCGATCCCTGCCCATGATGGAGCCAGATGTGCGCCTCGACCAGCTTCCGCTCAGGCCTTCCACGTCTACCCACGTTCCCCCTTGGCGTGTAGGCAAGCTGCAAGATTACCTTGGCCGCACCGTCGCCAAGATAGGGAGCATTGAGCGCCTGACATAACCGAGTATCCGTAGTCGTGCCGTCCTGAAACTCCCAGTAGTGATGTCCCGACAGCAGCCCTAGCCACCGTCCTTTCGTGGGCTTAAGGATTTCAATAAGTTCGCTGCTGAACCGTTCTGACACGCTGTCCATTGCATCCCTGACGCTATCATAGAGGTTTGCCGCCGCGAACTTTCGGCGATTGCTCGGACTAGCCACGTCAACGTAATCGCCAAGACCAACGAAATAGCAATCGTTGTCCACCCCCCACTGGACGTGCTTTTGTAGTCGTTCAACGTCACACCCCTTTGCTCCATATTGTATATCACAGATCGGTAGAATCCTCACCTCCTGCATAGGGAGGAGGAGAGACTTGACTACTTTGGGTACGAATAGGGTTACTTCCATTATTTCTTGTCCTCTTCTAGAATGGGAGAGTAAAGGACACCACGAGGCTCCTTGTACCAGGCGTACTGTAGCCCCAGTGCGAATGTGTCCATTATGGTTTCGATGGCCGCATATAAGCGCGTAGACATCCCGCCTTCCCCCAGCTCATCACCAATCACCTGCCAGAGGGGTGCCGTAATCAGGTGACAGAGTTCGTGGACAATGAATGTCTCTGCCTCGATAGGTACGCCAGCATTATCAACAGCCTCGCGGACAAAACGTATGTGGGCGCGCTTGTAAGGCAACACGGGAGTAACACGAGCAAGGGCACCCTCGCCCCCAACTAGCGAATCGACGAACTGCCATGTAATGTCCCAGTCGGTAAGCGAAAGGATCGGCGTCCATTTATCAAGGAACGGTTGAAGCCGTGCAATACGTTGCTCGTCTGTTACCTCCTTGCTCCTGCCCATGGTACCCTCCATTCTATCCGAAATCGCCGCTCATGTCCAGGGCTTTTGCCTGGTCAAGCAGACTACAATATCGTAGAAAGTCTTTGCCCGCCCGCTTACTCGCTTCATCCATTGAAGGCCAGGGTAGTGCATCTGTCTTCCGACCATTGAGCAGGATAGCCAGTGGGAGTACGATATTCTTGAATCCGATCTTCAACAGATAGTTGATAGCATCGTAGGCCGGTTCACCCTGCTTGACAGCCCATTGTAGTCCATGTTCATCTAGTACAACCATCTGGGATTTCAAGTACCTCCAGCTTGATAATCAGGTGACTTGGTATGAACGTAGAACACCCATACGGGTCCTCAGTATCATCACCTATGCTCTCTACTATGGTATGCCCTTTCTCGGTTGACTTGATCAGGAAACCTACTGTCCTGATCTTCGCGCAAGCCTCGGCTAGCTTCGATGTCCATCCATGGAACTGTCCAGGGTCTTCCCATTCCACGTACACAATATCGTACTCTACCATGTCACCACTCCTTCCTTTGCACCATGGGCTACCTCCACTATTCCTTTACGAGTGTCCATTGGCAGGCGGTCGTTTGACCCTTCGTCTATATCGTAGCTACAGGGGCAGGTAGTGCTAAAATGCTGGATGTGCCCGTATAAATTGTGCCATTGAGCTTCCTTTGGCACATCAACACTACATATCCCTGTCGGATGGTACCTGTGTGGGCACCCTCCACATTGTTGGTCAGGCGTGTGTCCGGTACCATATGGCCCACCATGGGGCGGTAGGCGACTAGATAACATAGTCCACCCCTCTCGCTCCTGCCCTACTCCCGCAAACAGTTCTAGGTAAGGACCTGGTGACAGCTTTTCGATGATATCGTAGACCTCCAGGGGCTTCACCGAATGTCCTCGATACGGGGCCCGCAATAATGTACTTAGGGCGTTGGGCTGAACACGGTAGTGGTGCTTCTGGTAGGTCTTAACACCGAGCAATACATGCTCTGTCCTTGACCTAAGCCACCAACCTAAACCGATGCGGCCCTTATCCCAGGTCATCATTGTCTTATAGTCAAATTCCCAGGCGCGCATGACTCCGAATGCTTCAGGTAGATGTGGGTTCGTAGACCAAAGCCATAGATGAGCATCCTGACGAAGTACAAACGGTTCGTTTAGTTGACCGCCTAGGTCAGCGATCTCTTGGGTTTCCATCGTATCGTAGACTAGCTTCCGCTTACCGCTACCCGTCTTCAGCATCCAGGGCGGGTCAGCGTAGACTGTACCGAAGCCCTTAGCCGGTATCTTCAGTCTATATTTCATTGGCCCCGCTTCCTCCCTTCCACATCATCTCCTATGATCTTCATCACTGACTGTCCGAGCCAGCCGTAGAGTTCGGCCCCCGATCTGGCATTCGGTAGCGTGATCGTTCTCCCATCAGGGTGTGTCCACTTCCTATGCCGTCCCTTGGTCAGCTCGAAGCCAGCCGCTGCCAGCTTGGTCTCTGCTGTTCGCATGTCTATGATCATACCTCTTCCCAACCTTCATTGCAGTATGGGCAGTCGGGATTAGGCCCCATCACAGCGTTCTTATCCTCATCAAAGTACACATGGTATGCCTTGTGATCGAGGGTCATCTTCAAGACTTTCGGTGGGCCTTCATTAGTTATCAGTAGACGCCTATCGCGGCGCACTTTGTCCATTATATCGCCCGACTCCCTCCTATCCTCCTCGCCCCATGATTGCTTCACCCACCAACTGTAGAGAACATCAATTCGATGTCGTGGCCCCCCGAGGATGGTGGGCTTGATGAATCGCAACCGAGAAAGCGCATTAAGAGCCCGTCGGAGCCAGTAGGATTTCGCTGGTAGGCTCATCGCTTCTTCTCCCCCTTCTGGTCGGTGGGCTTCTTCCATCACGTCGTCCATTGCTCATCCCACTCCTTCCTCAGCTTCTCCGCCCGCTTGAGGCCAAACTTCTTTCCGCTGCTGCTCGTGACTTCAGCAAGCATCTCTGTGTCTAAGTTAAGAACCCTATCAAATGTACCACAGCGGCGCAGCATTGCCTCTGCCCATTCAGGACCAACTCCATCAAAGGCGCACAGTGCCCATACCACGTTCCGCCACGCCTTATCGATGGTAATGATTGCTGGCCGTTCCCTACTCCGTATCCACGAATGCTCCTCCTTACACAATGATCCCACGATACGAGCGATCTCCCTTGCCGCATCACCGCTCATGCACTGGTGAACGATCAGCCCCATCCACTTGAGGTCAAGCATGATGCCGGTAAAGCTGTCCCACGACCAGCCAGACTCAACCCACTTATTGTTGACCTCGTAGGTCACGACTCCGTTGATAGCCCTATCGTATCGCCCCTCTATTAACAATATCGCTGTGTCGAATTGGTCAATTAGCCTGTGTGCCTGATTGACCATGCGGCTATCTCGTAGACTATTCAGCAGATCATCAACCCGCTTCCGCTCAATGGCAACCTTCAGTCCATGAGGATAGAAGATGTAATCGCCAGTCTCCAATGTATCATCGACCACGGTGAGCCCGAAACTTTGAAGCTGGCTGGAGATGTGTGTAGGTTCGCGCGAGTCTACGATGACAATTGGACTATCATGGGTTACCATTTATGGAAGACCAGCCGCGTCGAAGAAGCGGTCTATGGAGAAGCTTGGGTTATCCTTGACGAACAGGGCTGCCAGACTATGTATAATGAACCTTCGCGTCTCCTCACCGAGTGCGCGGTCATAGGCGTGTGTATCATCGGGTAGCGTAGCATCCTTGAGCACTGTTGCAATGGCTTCATAGTGTCGCTTTTGAAAGTTGCTCATGTCCAGAAAGGCTCCTGTCCAGTGTATAGCCGATATAGCATACCAAAGGTAGGATTTTCAAAGCTGTGTCCAATAAGCGCCGTCCCTGCACCGAACTTCAGTATCCTACCAACGTGTGTCCGCCCCTGGTGAGTTGAGGCTTCGCACTCTTCGCCACCGCATACACTACAGAGGAGGCGTAGGTCGAGCCTTACCTCTACCAGGGCAGGTATCTTTCGGTTAATCTGAGCACGGAACCTGCCAGGTATCGGTCCCGAAGGCCCCCACTCCTGAGACTTGCGGTGGGTTAAGATCACATACGCCCCCTGATTCTTAATCCAACTGACCACACCGCCAACGATCAGGTTGCCCTGCATATATTCTAGTCCGCCTAGCTTCTTTCCCCCGTCTTGTTGCCGCTTCTCCTGTTCAGGTGCCACATAGACCTCTTGAACCTGTTCCCAATAGGACGTACCAGAGTCAAGTGCAAAGGTGCCGCCCGCCATCTTGCTATCGGATAGGTGATCCTTTGCAATGGCACTGACCCTGTTAATCGCTTCACGTGCCTCGTCCCGTGTCCACCCGTTCGGCGTGGAGGGCTCTATATTATAAAGAGTAATCTGCTTCCGGCGCTCCTCATCCATATTGTAGAGAAACCATGTGGCATCTCTATCACCAAGATTGATATGGACTACGGGTGGTGGCGTGTCCATAAGAGAGAAATGGGTTTTACCCGTGCTCTCCAACCCTTCGATAGATGTTGAAAATGGGCGAGGTGGTGTGTTGGTATCAAACTCACTGCCCTTGATTACGGTTTCGCTTAGTGGCATAACGCCTCCTTTCTACTTTGCCCACTCTAGCGGATCGAACTCCGTCGCCTCCTTCCTATCGTTCTCGTTTCCTGGCCCACCGTATAGCTCACGGTCCGGCCAGGCTTCCTGCTCGTCTGCGGTTGGTATGAAAATCCACCATTCGGTATCCCTGAACTCGATAATGTGAGGACGAATCCGTGAATTGAGAGTTATCCTATCTTCGGTTGATTCTAGGGCTATGGTTATTTCCATTGTAGCCACTCCTATAACTTGACGTGCTCATCGTCGATACAGTATGGACACGGCTGCTCCACCTTCCTTAGCAAATCACATACGGTACACTCGCTCCCATGGTAGCCGTGCTTATTGTATAGTTCCGGTCCAAACTCTGATGACAGTGTAACGTGCTCACACCTAAGAGATGCCGTCAGCTTCTCGATCAGTAAGTCCTTGTTCGTCTGTTTGCAAGTCATCTTGTACTCCTCCTACTATGATCTCATTATCGTTGTCGTCCCACTTCCACATCTCGCAGCCCATTGCCTTTCCGACAGGACAGCTTGGACACGCCCAGTCATAGGCGGGACTCCGTTCGTCTCCCTCGCCCATGCCGTTGAGCGGTGGCATCTCCTTGCCTTCGACAATAGCCTTCCTCCGTAGTAGCTCGTCCTTCCACAGCGGCCACTCCGTATCATCGAACGTAACCCTGAATCCCTCTACCGCAGACCGTGGTGGCCGTGGCCGCTTGCCCTTCTTCCTACTACCCCAATTACCCATGAGCCAATTGATTGGCAGCCTACCCCAATTAGGCGCATCGGGGTTTGCTACGCGGTCAAACAACACATAAGACTTGAGCTGTTCTATCCACCAGGGTGCGCCCTCTGGCCCCTGTCGTTGTGACTTCCTGGTTTGCTTCGCTTCGTGGATAATCCTCTTACCGTCTACGACCCGATAAAAGTCCGGCGTGCCAATGATCCATCTCGTATGACAGATCGTGCACTTAGCCACCTCTTCCAACGACCCATCAGATAATATCGTAGGTATTGGTACGGTTGAGACAACATGACAGTATGGACAGTATGCCTTAGGTACTTGCTTATCCCCCCCGCCTACGACCCGCTCGAACTGTAGGCCCTGCTCCCACATGACCATCGGACCATCTTCATCATCCTGTAGCCATTCCTCTTGTGGAACATGGTGCTTCCCCCAGGATTGTCGTAAGCAAGGGCCTGTCAAGTCGGTCACATGTGTTCCTATCCGCTTGACTACCGGCTTGTCTGGTCCGATGAGCAGCCGGTTCAGCTCCTCGGTGTACTCCTTATCGTAGGTTATTTCCATGAATCGTTATGTCCTCGCCAGTAGCCTACCGTGTAACCTACCCCCATGGTCTCTATCGGCGCATTGCGATCATTCGCTAGTATGGTTAGAAGTGTAAGGTCCTGTATTAGGGCTGCTGACCACTCCTCATCATGGGCGTCAAGCCAAGCCTTGATTATATTGGGCCCAAGCTCAGCAGCTACTAGCTTTCGTGCGGTCTCAATATCCATTTTACCTGTCTTCTTTTCGACCATTAGACACCTCCGTCAAAGTGGGAGCAGACCGTACCGGACCCGCATCCTGACGGCCCACTCCCACTCCATATCGTAGTCTACGGTAGGCTAATCTCCCCGTCAGGTGCGACGAGAATCCTACCCTCTGCCGCCAGCTTCTCGATCAAAGCCCCAGTCGCTATACCACCCTGAATCTCAGGGAGCCATAGCTCCTGTGGCAGGGCAGCCAGTAGCTTGGCCGCTTGCTTGGCGTTCTTGCCAGGCAGCACGGTTGCAACGAGCTTGTTGATAAGCTCATCGTAAGATGCTCCGCTTGCGGGTGCAACAGCTTCCGTGGTATCTGCCGCTACAGCATCTCCTCGGTCAGGGACGACGATGATCGCAATCTCGCCTGCGAACTTGTAGTCCGGTGGTAGCACCGCAGTCGGCACTAGCACGCGCTTGGCGGGCATGGAACCACCGAACCTCTTCGATGGAAAGTAGTCAAACGTGAACATCTTCCCGACCAACAACGCCGGCGGTTCAGTGTGACCAGCGATCTTCTTCCACCCGCCGCTAATGAACGCCTCCTTGCCATAGTTCGGATTGATCGGCACGAACGTATTGTCCCTATTGGACCACTTGACAAGATCAAATCCACCATATCGCACTGCATCGGCCTGTGATCCATCAGGAAGCTGCAATATCGTGTCCAGCCGCTTGACTCGTAGGTCCCACTGAGGAATCTTAGCCACACCCGTCGGATTGGCAGTCTTCAATAGCTCAAGCACCTTGTCAACTGTCAGTTGGGACTGGTTCGCAATTCGCAGGGTCACTTCGTCAAGATACTTGTCCGCACACCAACGGTACTCGCTTGTTAGTACGATACCTGGGAACGTTTCCTTTGGCTCTACCCACGTTGATGGGTCAATACTGAAGCCGGTAACGTCAGGGATTGTCTCTTCGGTTGTCATATCTTCTCCTACTCTCCTAGCTAACCGATTCTGCAAACGCCTCAGCCATTCGCCTGGCGTCGTTCAATGTTTCTGCTACGAATCCTACAGGTATGGCACGGCTTGCTTCAGGATGTTCTGCAAGATACTCCTCAGTCCAGCCACTCGTAGTACAGCAGTCGCCTTCATTTGCTACAGCACCAATACCAAAGCCAAAGATTGCGCGATGGCTCCAGCCGTACCATTTCTGATCCCTTTCACTAAAGCCGACCGAGCATACCTTGTCACCATCTACTAGCTCTGGCCGTATACCGTATTTGACACAAAGCATTCGTGCCATCTTCGGATCGCCAATGTAGGAGCCGTCTGGTGTATAAGCAGAGCGGATCGTAAAGTCGGTTGATTCTGTACCGTCTACTCGTTCTGTCCTAACCTCAAATCCCGCCTTGTAGTGCAGTACCTTTTCTACGACCTTTGTCATCTACCTCTCCTTCTTCGTATACTCTGCTCGATGGCATGTACGACAACGCCGTTCTCGTCCGCTCGGATACACATATGTATTTACAGCATCGTATTCTCCCTTCGTCTAGGCTGTCTTTAACCACTGCATGGCTTCCTTGAAAAACTGCGGCGAGTGCGTGGTCTTGTACAGCATCCAGAAATTGCCATCAAGGATGTATGTAACTCCCCAGTCTGTCGGTCCACGTACTGCTCGTCCTGCCGCCTGCACTACATTGTTCATAGCTTCTTCTTTGTAGTTCCGTTGTCCAAACTTCTTGTCATCTCCTCGCTGATAGTCTTTCCTCATCCGTGTGATCGGATCGCCGAGATCACCGAATGGTATCTTCACAATCGCTTGCCATCGAACATTAGAAATATCAACGCCCCTTCCCAACGATGGAGAGAGGACGAAGATGCCTCCACCTTCCTTATCCCTAAGACGTTCAATCAGATTATCCTTCTGCTGAGCTTCCGTGTGGAACGCAAATCGTGGATCATCTTGCAGATAGGGTCGTAGCGCATTGACTACCTTGTAGCTCGTCGTATGTATGATCGCCTTCTCGTTGCTAAGTCGTGGCATGTCTGCTATATGCTTAAGGACGTTAGCCACTACTTCCCACTCGTCTGGTTCTGTATTCCTATTCACCTTGACCGTAGGAACGTAGAAGATTGGACGGTTCTCCAATGGGAACGTAGACGGTACGTCAATGTAGATCGCTTGTTCAGGTGGTATCGCCAGCTTAGCCATAAGCGTCTGCGGATCGCCAAGGGTTGCGCTCATGATCAACACACGATCAAAGTACCCCCACAGTCTATCATCGGTCACAGACCATGCCCATAAGGGTCGTAACTTCACCTCCTTATCGTTGACCGACACGGCCCAGTCGGTAGGATCAAGTCTTCGTAGTTCAAGGATCGTATCGTAGAGCCTTTTTGCTTTACGTTCTGCTTGGAGTACATAAGCAAGTCTGTCGTCATTAGGCCGGTGCTCTACCGCCTCCTTTGCTACGTCATACCAGAGCTTCACAGTATAGTAGGAGTCTGTTGCCCAGGCTATCCACTGGTACGGATCGTCACTCTTGGGCCACTCCGGTAGTCCTGCCTCCTTGCATGGTCCACGCCAGATACTAATGGCCGTTGCGCCCACCAATGCATCCTCTACCAGATCGCCTTCGTCAGCAATGAGGAGAGATCGTCGAAAGGGATTCGGCTGTCCTGCGATATACCCTGCCTGCAATATCCTCAATGCATAGGCGTAGTTCATGATCACCTGTGGACTGTAGGCAGCCTTCTCTAGCATCTTCGCATAGGTACACTCCGTCTTGTTGACACACCCACCATAATCCTCACAATCCTGAGCAGTCATCTCGCCGAACAGCCTCATCAGCGAATCATTTTCCACCCGTCCACATGCATAGTTGTTCCGACCCATCGCTAGCACAGCCCAGGGCATCGTAGTCTGACACTGCTGCTGTAGCTGTATGGTATGACAGAGATACAATGCTGTCTTGCCGAGCAATCGTTGAACCGCTGTGCCTACAATGGTCTTGCCCCCACCCGTGGGTATATTGGCGAGCACGTACTTGCTCTGCCAGAACGCTGACACGATTTCTTCGATAGCATCTCGTTGTCCAGGCCACCATGCGTCACCTGGGATGGTGATTCCTAGACCACTTGGTCTATCGGGGCAGAGCTGTTCAGTCATACGCTACCTGGGGGGTGAAATAGTACCCATGCGAGCATTGCTAAGAGAAAGGCAACAGTAAAAAACTCTGGTATCCATATCCAAATAGGGTACTCGTTCATGCCTTACCCTCTTCTGTCACCGACCGTTGGGTCAAGATTGCACTCGCTGCGGCAAGGAGCCCAAGTGCCTGGATGGTACCGCCTGGCGCATGGAATGTCAGTGCCACGTTGCCATCATCCGTCAGTCCGAGAAGTACTACAGACTTTATACGCTGCTGTTCTATGATCCCCTTGAAACTACTGAGCACCTTCTGTACGGGGTCAGTGAGATCGATGGCACCCTGTAGGTTCGGTGGCAGACTAGGATGTTCTGGCACTATCTTTCAGCTCCACACTTCGAACAGTAAGTCTTTGCCTTGATCCACTTGTGCTTACAAGTTCGCATATTTACTAGGCTGGGGTGTTCTGCCATTCTATTGTAGCCCTCCCTTTATATTACCGTCGGTTGGTGCCAGCCTTCAAACCATTCAGCCCACCACACGGCCTGCTCTCTATCCTCATCTACCAGTGTTCCATTTGGTAGTGTGTTTAGCTTGATGACTGCATTGTATAGCACTTGCCGTCCTGCCTGCGCCTGCTCGATGATCCGCCTCATAGAGTCCCACTTGACTGCTCCGAACGTCGTCCTCAGCATGTCCAACTGTTCGCAGACAGTACGCCAGTTGCCCGCCTGCACTGCCGTCTCGATCACAAAGTCCAACCCGATATTATCATCGACCAGCCGCTTCATTGCCAATGCCCCCTCAGCCTCCTGTGATAGCTGATCGAGCGACAACAGCGGCGTAGGTAGCGGCCCCTTCTCTGGTACTCCATGCTCAGCCAACGTCCGTAGTGTCAGCATGGTACAGAAGTAGACGAAGTTGTCAACTTGACCACCAAAGTCAGAGGGATTCTTGTTCAGTATACGGTCGATAAGATTCAAGACATTGGTGTCAAACGATACATGAACCGTCCGCAGCCGTCCGCTCTTGCGATCTAATGGCAGCCCGTCACGTGCGTACTTGGCAGCCTCCTCGAAGTCGAAGACAACGAAGGCACCCCAGCTTGGCGGTATGAGCAGGTCTTCAGGCACTACCTGTTCCTCGTGTCACGCTATCCCCCCTTTTTCGATCTGCTTAAGCATCTCTTTGGCTTGTTTCTTTCTTTCATCTCGATAATTATTATCGTCTTTGTAGCTTTCCCTAACATATGTGTCAGTCTTTTCTGCCCAGTCGTTGACCGGCTCACCAGGTATCGTAGTCTTCGTAGGTGGTGCCGGAGGGATCACTGTCCGTGTAAATCCGGTGCCCTTGAAGATCACTCCTTGACTCTGGTATCCAGGCCGTCTAGTTGCAACCTCACCACAAAGGAATCTATCAAAGGCTTCTATAGCCGCACGACACAGTATCGTCGCATCGTCGTAGCCGCCTCTCTGTTCGGTCACGTGTCCGTAGGTGCAGACGTATTCGTAGATCGGCATCTTGCCCTACTTCTCAAGGCCGCACTTGGTACAAAAGTAGTCGGCGGCTCCCCTGGCCGCGTGGATGAGCGGCCCCCGTGAGTCAGGCCCTGCCTTTACCCACTTGTGCTTACACTCTTTTTCCTCTGCCATTGGAACCCCCTTCATTATATCATCGTCGTGCGGTACCCCACCTCCACACCGGCTACCCGCCCCGTGCGCTGCCACCGACAGTAGATGTAGCGGCTACTCATCGTTCCGACTCCCGACCGCCTCACGCAGACAACGGTAGAACAAGTCCCACGCGCCAAGCCGTTGACGCGGGAAGCCTTTGACCACGCCCTCGCGCCACCACCGAAGCGCCCGGCCACGCTGCGAGAGCTTGAAGAAGTAGTCCCCCTGTGTCGACGTACCCTTGCCATCGTTTGCGATGATCGCTTGACCGAGCAGGGTTGTCTCGCCCGTGCGTGCAGAGATCAGTTCAACGCGAATGCGAATCATGTGCCCCTCCTATACTGTAGCAACTCCACGGCCCGCCTCATACTCCGCACAATAGAGTCGTCGGCTTCGTTCCACTCGCCCCCTAAGCGTAGCGCATACGACGGGTGCAGGGAGCCGACTACGATGTACTCTCCAGTGTGCCTTGCCAACTCTGCTATCGCGTGCGCGTCCAAGCCCGGCATCCAGAGTGCGCCCGCCGTCCGGCCCAGCGCCACGATCACCCGAGGCTTCACCTGCCGTAGCACAGGGAAGAGCCACTGACGGGGCGTCTTCGGCGGGGCCATCACGAACCGTCGCGCCAGCAAAGGTAGCACCCACCTTGGCGAAATTGGTACTATCACCTTACTCCATCGTCAGCTTCTTGTCAAGGGTAGTTCCACCTATCGTCGATAGGTATTTCTACCTATTATTGATCCGTGGTCGTTTGCCGCAGTCGTGAGGTTGAACTGTCAGCTTCATTCCGTTCCAGGCTAGGGCTACCCATAGCCCACAGATAAGGCACTTTACGTATGTGTCGGCAGTTGCCATTACTGGTGAGTCTCCTTCCAATTCTTCCCGCTCTTGATATTTATAACCAGCGGCACCCCCTCGAATGGCTGGCCTAGCTGCATGGCGTGGTTCATCTCCACCATGTACCAGTCCATATGCCCGGGGTTTACCCCGCACACGATCTCGTCATGCACGGTCAGGAGCGGAAAGCCATCCGGTATCTTAGCTACGTCTATCAGTGCTAACCGCATGACATCGGCAGCAGACCCCTGGATAATCAGCGATATGCACTCCCGCTCCGCTGCCTCTCGTAGTTGCTTGTCCTTGGACACCAAGTCTGGTAGTATCCGCGGTCTTCCGTACAAAGTGTATGCAGTGCATCCCTGTTCGATAGCCTGGTGGATTGCAAACGGTATCCATTCTTTAAAGTACCTCCCGTATATATCATGGATACCCATGATACCCGCTCGAATCTCCTTGACCGTAGGTATCCCCAATGCAGCCAAGGCGGGGTCTGTTAACATCTGCTTCTCGATTACATCATGGACCTCTTCGCCCTTGCTCCCGTACATGGCACCGAAGAAGTAGTTCTTTGCCCGTGTCCGCAGGGGTCTATTGTGTTCCAGCCTCTGCTCGTTATAGGGGATATTGAATAACGCCTTTACGTTCTGTCCGTGGAGATCGCCCGCCTCCGTACCTGGCAGGGCTTGCGCCATCTTCAGCAGTCCAGGATCACGTGCCACGTATGCACCCAGCCTCCATTCAATCCCATCGTAGTCTCCCGCGACCAACAATGTACCCTCGTCTGCAAGGAACATCGACCGCCAGTCCAGCTTCACCTGTTGCAGGTTCGGATGTTCTGATGAAAACCTATGCGTCCGTACCCTTGCATTGTTGATAGTACTGTGCAGCCGACCACCATCGTAACTTGCCGCGATCCACTGTACAAGGAACTCCGTGTATTTCTGCAACTGCTTCCATGCCAACACAGGCGGTATTGTAGGATGCTTATCCTTCAGCCTGAGTAGTGACAATGCATCCACCGATGGCTTTCCCGTCTGCTTGCTTACTCGTTGAACAGGTAGCCCCAGGTCCCGATAGTAGTAGTCGGACAACTGCTTCGATGATGCAGGATTCAGCGACCGTTCTGCCAATATGTCTATAGCCTGAGTGAGGGATAGTTGAGCAGTTAGCATCTCGCCTAGTTCCTTGGCTGCTGCTGGCCTATCAAAGGCTATCCCCATCGCCTGCATATCCGCCAATATCGTTACCAGCGGAACATCAACCCCATGATAGAGCTTTCGCAGTCTCTCCGACAGCTCCGACTCAAGCAGCCGCTCTATCTCCACTCCATAGAAGGCGTCCGCACAACAGTAGGCAGCTACGACACCAGGGTCAGCTTGGGATATGGGTATCCGCTTGGCTCCCCGTCCAACGACATCTTCATATCCGACCATCCGTACTCCGAATCGTCGCAGCACGAGGTCTTTGAGTCGGGCGTTGGGTTCTCCGCGCAGGTAGGCAGCCAGCGAGCCATCTCCGACCAGAGGGCCAGGGTTGATTCCATGACGGCGAAGCACAGATAGATCATACTTTCCGTTATGGCCAACCCAGGGCACGTTAGCCAAGCAGTCTCTAAGGGCGACCATCCACGGCTGGTAATTCGCGTATCCGAAGAAGCAGTCATTGCCTATCGCTATCCCTATTCCGACCAACGTGTCGGCCATCTCGTTCGGTTCGCTACCGACTACATCAGTCTCGACATCTATGCCAATGATACCAGGATCAGGAGCAACCTTGCTAATGAACTGAGCAAGCGTTGGCCCATCGTTGACAAGGGTAACTGTGAACGGTTGCTGCTTTACCTCCAATGCCTCCTCATTCTCTATTGTAGTCAGGTCGTCAGGCAGGGGCTCAGGCGTGGGCATTGGAGAATGCATAGCCTGTCTATAGCATTCCCAGTATTGGTGCCTTACTGTCACCGGGGGATGCTTGCGTAGGTTCTTTGCAACAGATCGAGGAAGACCCATGTACACAAGATGCCACTCGGCCAGATCATCAAACCTCAAGGGTAGTGGGTCCTGTGCCGCTAGGTCTTCAATGCTTACTAGGGTCACTGTTGGCGGTAGTATCCGCCAGGTGTTCAGGGCTTGCGGGCCACAGATGATCGTCCCCTCCTCAATGCCAAACAGCCCGTATCGCAGCTCTCGTGGGACCAGCGTACCACTCAGCCCTAGTAGTTGAGCCCGCTGTTCTGCTAGCTCATCGGTTGGGGCAAGTGACTCTAGGTCTATGTAGGTGGTCACTCTACCTCCTCCGCCTCAACGATATCCGTATCATAGTTCTCCTTCCACTCGACCTCCAGTATGTCAAGATTGTCCTTTACATAACTAATAGCAGCCTCCTTACTTTCCGCCTCAACCTCCACAACACCTATCTCAATGGACTCTAGATACACCCTAAACTTTAGCATCGGTTCCATCTTGACATCTCTCCTTCTACCTGCTATTGTAGCTATGTCGAGTAGGCAAGGAAGCTCTCAACATCACCTCGAAGAACGGTAAGAACATTCTCAGATCGGTACTCTAGCCAGGGTCGCGGCGTCAGCCCGTGCTGGACGACATCCTTCATAGGCACAACCCTGTAGTTCCCATCCGCCAGATGGCCTAGGATAGCATACAGCTCTCCGTCGGCCTTTAGTTTCAGCTTGAGGTCTGTGAACATGTCTGATTCTCCTACTCCCCCTATCGTAGTCACCCCTATCGTAGTCTGTGCTCCTAACCCTTGGGCTTGCCCTGTTTGTCAAGCCACAATGCAACCATCATCAGGAGGTAAGCTGCTCTGCCGTAGCTGCGGTTTCATTCAGAGTTGTTGCGACTAGGTGCCATCCAATGCTGCCTTCTGTACCGCTCTCTCGGCTGTCTTGTAGTAGCTCAAGGCTTCGGCAGTCGCAACGTTAGCTTCCACCTCTGCTGACTCAGCTTCCATCGCCGTAGTCTCCGCCCACTGTCTAGCCGTCTCTGCTATTGACCTTTTCACGAGAGCATCTAGCCTTGCGTCGGCTGCCTGCTCCTCTGCACGATCATATGCTGCCCGCGCTGCCATTACTGCCTGTTGTATCAAGGCTTTTTCCATGTTGCCTCCTTTATCTGGGCATACAACGATGCCCTTCGCAGACTATCTACAATGCTATCACTGACCCATTGACCACCCCCTCGTAGAACATACGATGGATGGTAGCTTCCGACTACGATCACCCCATCACTCAGTGTCCGTGCCATTGTAGCCAACTCTCCCGCCTTCATACCAGGGAACCACAGTGTCCCTGCTGTAGCCCCTAGAGCTACAATGCATCGTAGGTTAGGCATCCCTTCTAGCTCAGGATGCAGCCATAGGTCTGGACACCTGACCAAGGCATCGGGGTATTCCCTTATCGCATTGTTCGGGGGTCGGCAGTCCACCACGTTTGTCTTCCATACACTGTCGATGTCGATGCCAGCTATCGTCAGCAGCTTGTCGAGTAGCTTACCCGCTGGTCCGACAAACGGTAGCCCCTGTTCATCCTCCTGCTTCCCTGGTGCCTCACCTACGATAGCTATTGCACTCTCGTAGTCTCCGTGTCCAGGGACTACGTTCTGGCGAAACTGGTGGAGGGAACACGCAGTACATTGTAGATGTTCGGCTGTTGCGTTACAGGTCATTCCAACTCCATCATATTGTAGCCCACCATACGGGACACCAAGGCGACCGACCAGGACTCCTCAATGCCCCGTATGGTAGACCTAAGAGCACAGGCTGTGTCGCTCAGCCTAGTGTCTTCGCAGATTAGGCTCCCTTGAGCCCGCCGCTTGCGGTCTTGTTGGACACGATCAGAATGGTGTCCCCGTCGCGCAGGTCGCTCTCTTCCTTGACCACTCGACCATTGACACGAAAGGTCGTACCATCTTCCTGTCCGAACTTCTCCAGCGCGTCACCGACTGTCGCGATCCCATCCTCTAGATCGTAGGTCTCGAACCTTTCACCATGTAGAACACTTACGTTACCCACTGTGTACCTCCTTATGTCGTAGACTAATAGGTCGGTCGCTTCCCATTGTCATAACATCGTACTGACCCTCCTCGTGCACTATTGCTTATCACCTCCTTCAATATCGTTGTACATTGTCCGCTTGATCTCCTGATTCAGACCGATGTGCCACACTAAAAGTTTCTGTAGTGGCAGTGCTCTATAGTAGGCATTGATAGTC
>ERZ1292642.716-Hain-H14-01um-R1-716-length-17566-cov-11_pt1 | contig 17566 bp, 33 predicted proteins | sample MGYA00564403_ERZ1292642 | MGnify/ENA primary metagenome ERZ1292642 (study PRJEB36523, sample SAMEA6512643) | groundwater metagenome | collected 2019-01-09 | study: AquaDiva: Metagenomics assemblies of 32 groundwater samples | reverse complement strand
GATGATTACTCCTTTGATTGGTGAGTTGAGCATGATCTTGCCCGCCAACGTATAGAGGGTCATCTGGTTGTTGGGGGACCATTGGTTGAAGTAGTAGGAGCTGAGGGTAGACATGGAGGTCTTGCGATCCATGACGTATAGCCCGTCGGAGAAGTTCACCACGCGGTCGAGATGGCCAGAGAGGAGGTATGGCTGCGAGAATTCGATGATGCCCTGTGGATCGACAGGGTCCTTCATGTACTGTTTGCCACCCCCGCTAACGCCGGGCCCCCACGGCAGTTCAAACCTAAACGACAACTCCACCGCCGGTTTGCCATCGTCTAGGATGAATGTCTCGGCCGGATCATCGGCGAAGTGGTCGAGATAGTCGATAACCAACCCCGCAATCGTCTCGCGATTCTTATACTTCCCCGCACGCTGATTGCGATCGACCACCCAATCATACACGCGACGATGAAGCTCCACAATGGTGTACCGGATGGCGTCCTCATGAGTGGTTCCTTTCGCACGGGCGATGGCGTAGTCTTGTAGGGCGCTGTGGTATTCAATACCGAAACGCAGGTGGATCGATTCGTCGCGTACGCCCCAGCCATCAATGATTGTGTACTGATATAAACGCGGGCACGTCTTCAACAATCCGAGACAAGTGCTATCCCACGCATACATTATCTGCGTGTTCGGCAGAAAAGGCGACCGTGTAGCTCCAAACTGTGCTGTGAGATAATCGGAGTCGATTTGCGATTTCATCGTTACATAGCCCTTGATCGTAGAGTGGTCGGATTCTGTCGGCTGTGGCCTTTCTACGTCGTTGTCCAACTGTTGGGTCATCGACTTTGCGTCCTTTCGCGATCATGTCGTCGGTGTTGTCTTGGGCTGTGCCTTTAAAGAGATGTTCTTCGCGAATGCACTTTGGATTGTCGCACGTATGTAAGGCCCAAATGTTATCCGAAAGAGGTCCTTGTTTTACATGCAAGACTAATCTTGGCACGCCCCATTTCTTGCCATTGCGACCTCCAACTTGGACATATTGGCGCTCACGACCACCACGGTCTATTGAAGGACGAAGATGACACTCTATGCATTCCCCATTTATAATTGCTTTGCGATATAGTTCATCAACAATTTCACCATCTGTTCTAGCACGGCCTGCCATCACAACCTCCGAAACCCTGCACCACTTCGGCTAGGGCCCGCTGGCGCGGTTGTTAGGGCCTTCGGCTTCGGGGCGAGGCCAAGGGCGGCGAGATCAATCGGCTTCGTATTGTCGTGCTCCACGAGGTCGGACTTCCGCCTACGGCCACCGGCTGGGGCCTCACGCTGCGCTCGGGCGTTGCGCTGATAGGCGATGATCTTGTCGATGTCGTCGCGGGTCATCATCAACGGATCACGCGACATGAGTTCGTCGAGGTCGCTGGGCGGTGGCGGGGGCTTGGCAAGGGAGTCGAGGATGTTAGTCATCAGCGAGGTCTCCAATAGTGCGTCGAAGCATTGTGAATTTGGGTGGTTGTTCTATACGCAGCTGGCGTTGAAGGACTTCATTGTGAATGTGTTGGCGAATGCGCTCGGTCCAACCTCGGCCATACTCACGCTCAAGCCACTTGCAGTCGGCTTCGTAGAGGTTAAGAGTGACACGGCGCAGGGGATCGTCGGATTTAATCGGCATCGAGTTCGACCTGCTTCTTACACATCCAGAGTTCATCCGTGTGATCTCCGCCGGGGGAGAAGATGATGATCTCCTCAAGCCGTGGGTCGTGGGCGAGCTTGCGGCATTCGTAGAGGGTGTTGCGAAAGTAATCGCGATCGACGCCGGAGATCTTGAACGCGATGCCAATTTCGACCGCTGGGTCGAGGGCGCGTTCCCACAAGGGGAGCCAGATGATTGCGGATGGTTTAGCCATCACATCGGCTCCTGCGATTTGTGAACCACTACTTCACATCGAGGACAATAGGAATATGGACCCATGCCGCCACCAGCGAGGCCGTAGCCCATTTCCAAGTTGGTTGAGAGGCACTTGGGACAGCGGTCGCTTTGGACAAGATGCACCTTGCCTCCTGTGCCAAATAATGGCACGTCGTCATCATGAGGTTCGGGACCATCCTCGTCGCCGAAGCCCTCATTGCAAGCATCGCAGTACCAACCGGCACCGATACCAACGTCGGGCTCAGCCGATTGATATGTGTCACTAATATCCACGCCGCACTTTGGGCATTCATGTATCCTAGCCATTCGTCTTGTCCTCGATCATGTGCACTTCGTGGCTCTCGCCGTCGATTGTATTGGTATCAATCAAGCCGGGGACTTCACTGAGGCCTTCGATGTAGAGATCCATCGCCCGTGGTTGGACATAGAGCCAATATTCGCCGTCTTCATCGATGAGGATTTGAACGACGAGTGGATCGTACGTGGAGGTTCCATGCATCGGCGAATCGGCTGGATATGTCCGCTCATTCGCTTCACGGTCGAGCTTGCGGAAGTAGTGCATGCGGGTGCGCATGTTGATGGCGGCGGATTCTTGACCAACGAGGCATCTAGCGCCCTTAGGATCGGCCATTGCCGCTTCGAATAGCTTGCGGCAATCATCATAGGCACGGAGGGAATTGATTTGACTCATTTCGGTTCATTCCATGGCATGCGAGGCATCGACGGCGCTGGGCGAGGTTTGGGATTCCCCACCTTTGCCACCTTCGACGTGGTGGCTAGCTGGGCCTTGGCCTGCGCCGTTCGCAGCAAGTGCCGCTGCCTTGATTGCCTTACGTCGTTGACGATGTAGCCAACGGGATCGCTGGTTGTGGAGTCGTCGCGCTGGTGTGACATTATGGTGCCTCACAGGTGGGGCCTTTCGGCTTGTGCTTGCGCACGGTGTGCCAATAGTTGCGCGAGTAGGCCTTTTGCTGCTCGCGCCATTCGGGATCGTTGCGATAGCGCAGGGTCAGCTTCGCGTTCACGTAGGCGTTGCGACACTGCTTGCAGATGCGATGGATGTAGCCATAGCGATCCGTGGAGGTCCGAGTATTCTCCGGAGTCCACAGGTGCCCGCGTTGGCAATGGGTGGTGGTTGGTCTCGCCATGATATCCCTCTATCTTACCAGAGAATGCTAGAGGAGTCAATGATGTTCAAGCGATTTTGGCTTCTCGTGGTGATTACGTAGGCGAGATTGCGATCCTGCTCGCGATGGTCACACAACGTGGGGTCGAGCCAATACACATTATCGAACTCGAGACCTTTGCTTTTGTGCCCGGTGAGAAGACGGATGGTACCGGTTTGTTTGAAAAGGTGTTCAGCATAAGATACAGCCATGCCAAGGCTATCGCCGTGCTCAGCAAATACGCGCATACAATCAGCAAGATCATTTGCGCTTTTAGAGTTCGCAAGGAGCTTCTCCTCCCGCCATTGTTCGATTGCATCGATCATTCCTCGCTTGCCTGTGTCGTTAGAGCCGAGCTTCTTCATGATGGCGACCAGACGAGGACCCAACTCACTCCCCACCACAGTAACACTGCGCCCAGCGCTAATAAGCCGGAAGGCCAATCGTAGTAGAGGAGCGTTATTGCGGCAGATAATGGTGGCGTCGTCATCAAAGCTACTACCGTCCATCCTTTCCAATTCATTCACTTCGCCTCCCCTGCGGGACCATTGAAAGTGTGGGACTCGCCAGCGTGCGGCTTCGACGATCGCTGATGGGCAACGGAAGCTGACGCTGAGTGGCAACTCGGTCATTCCATACGTTTCGACAGCAGCTGACATTCCTCCAGTCTTAGCTCCTCTAAAGCCGTAGATATTTTGGAAAGGGTCTCCGACGCCAATAAGACGCCCCTTGATGAGTTTCGCGAGCATAGCATGATTAACTGGGGACTGATCTTGGTACTCGTCGACCATGACGCGGGGAAATCTTGGGAATGTGCCTCCGAACAGTGCGGGCATGTAAATCTGATCGTTAAAGTCAATCAGGCCGTCGTAGGCCCGCTTGATAGATTCGCGGAGAAGTTGATCGATGAGTTCTTGGGCGTATTCATTTGGGGACTCGTCCATTGCATGGGAGAGGTCGGTGGCGGAGATCAGACCTTTAGCGATCTTGACATCCTTTGGGACGTAGCCGAGGGCCTTAGATTTCTCCATCCCATCCATAACCACTTGATAGTCCCTCCATGCGTCGTTCGCGTCAGCACGGGACATTTGGTCCACCATTTCTCGCCATAGGGTGCGAGATTTCCCCTTGTCCAACACGATCGGATTCGCGATGGCCTTGGCCCAGATACCGTGGCCCAAGCCGTTAAATGTCTTGATCGTCGTCGTGTCACGGAATTCACCGGCTTTCTGCCCAGCGATGGCGTCGAGTTGGTTGCGTTTGTTGAAGACGAGGTAGAGTGCGGGATGGGTCTTCGACGCGCGATCGATCATCTTCAGCGTAGCGCTCTTGCCCGTGCCCGCGAGGGCATTGAGCATCAAGTTGTCGGTCGTGCTCGCACTGGCGTCGAGGATATCCTGTTGTTCCTGAGTCGGATTCATGTGGCAAACCTTGCTAGTTGTGGCTCGGTGAGTTGGTTGGTTGACGTTGGGTCGAGTCTTGTGACGCAGCGGATCTCTGGCAGATGTGGATGTTCACAGACCAATTGCCACACGTTGCCCCACTCGTCGAGTATGTAAGCAACACCACCTTGGAGTTCGACTTTGATTGCGGTCACAGGTCGAATTCCTTCTTGATAAGGCTTTCAATGAGATCCTTACGGAGTTCGCGTGCATAGACGGAATCTCCGACATGGATTGATTGACGATCGATAACCACAGCATTGATCCATTCTTCGAGTCGGTCAAAGAAGGTTTCCCATTGAGCGCGTTTGTAGTTGTCTTCATCGTCCTTGAGGTCTTGTGCTGTAATGCTCATTGCATCCTCTTCGTTGCTAGGCGCCGGATCTGTTCCCGCGCGTTGTGAAGCATTTCGCCGACGCCATACCAGCCCTTGGTGAGGAGTTTGTCCATCGCGCCGTCCTCGGTCTTGTGCAGGTGGCCGATGACAAGGGCTTGGTTCTCGGCCTCTTCGAGGTGATGCATGAGCTTGCGATAGGCCTCGTCCTTCGTGGCGATCCCGCCGATGGTGGAGAAGGGTTCACTCATGGGGATTGCTCGAGGTTTTGTGCTCCGCGATTAGGCGTCGCATGACTTCATCGCCGATGCGATCGGACTCGGCCTTGCGCCTGGGATCGAATTCATTACTGGCGAAGAGTGGATCGAGCTTGCCGATGAAGCGAGCGAGGGCACGGTTGTGGATGGTGATATGTTCTTTCATCCGCTTGAGTTCTGCGATCTCGCGCTGCATTTGCATGAGCTTGTTATCCATATAGCCTAAACTATCATGGGTTTGAGTGATACCGAGCCAATTGCGGATGCGGTGTTGCAATGTCATAGCTTCTTCCTTTGCTTCTTGAGGTCGTAGGTCGGGTCGTCTTTGTAATGTGGGTGATCACCATTCATGAGGATCATTAAGTGTTCACGATAACGGCGCTCGTAATCAGCCATTTTGCTCCAGCCTCCAAAGCTCCTCCGGGTCGGGTTTGATCCAGCCCTTGTTCATCGCGAAGTCGTGGATCTCGGCGATGATCAACATTGGGATGGTGATCGGGGCGAGTGCCACCATGACGAGAAATGCGATGACGATTGGGGGCATCATTTGCCACCTCGATCTGTCGATGGCACCAAGAGTGCCCCGATATCTTCCGCGAATCGCATCAATTCACGATGCAACTCGGTCGGAGTAATCAGAAGCGCTTCGGGGAAGCCTTCCGGCGACGTGCGGTCATCCCACTCGCAGACGCGCGAAACAACTTCGTCCGCTGCTATCTGGACGGTCGCTAGCGATCCTTGGGCAACACCATTGAACAGCGGCTCGACATCGAACAGATGGACTGACGGCCCGTCAGGTTCTTCCTCGACATACTTCCAGTAAGACGAGCCCTTGTGCCGCGAGCGCCATGCGACCGGCCCGCTCGGGGTCGCCGCTTGGGCAGGGACGCGGAAGAATTCTTGTCCGCGATTCATATGAGCCGGGTCCAGATCGCCTTTAAGCCACATCAGATATGTGGCTTTGATCCACGCGACTAGCTCACTCGGTGTCGCCGCTGCATCTGGGGAGCGGGCGGCTTTCCAGCCGATGAAGGCGTTATTGTCGTAGTCGGATTCGTAATAATGGTTGTTGTCGTCAGTGCGCTCTTCAAATTCGAGTGGCTGGATTACTCGGTTGTCCGACGCGGCCCATACTTCAAACGCCTCTCGCAGCGTCTTCGCCTCACCCGCTACAGCATCGCCCCCGGCGGCCGTAGGGGTGGCGCGCATGATGTCGATTACCGCTCGCGCAGCTTCTCGCGCGTTCGATCGGTTGTTGCCCATGGACGAGAACTCGCCATGCGCAAGCAGTTCGTCCGTTACCAGTTCCACGATGTCAGGAGAACTGCTGTGTGGTGCGGTCATGACAGGAAGACCAGCAGCGGCAGACAGAACCATAACCACTCGGCATTGTTGGTGAAGAGGGCCATAAAGGCACCGAATGGAATGGATAGAAATAAGATAGTGATGAAAAGGGTGCCCCAAGGATCGGAGCGGATGATGTTGATAATGCGCATAGTTAGAGCCTCCGTTTGAGTGGTGCGAGGGGTTTGTGGATAAGGCCGAGGACTTTGATCAGATCGATGACCGCTTCGCGTTCGGTGGTGTAGTGATCACGCAATGCATCAACAGATGGAATTGGATAAGCATCCTCAAATTCTGGTACACTATCAAGGCTTAGTTGCCATGACTGTGCTGGCCATGCTCGGTGTCCAGACGTAGGAATGATCCACCAATGGCCTTGCCCGTCGCACTGCGTGCAGTGATCATCGGTGCCTTCGCACTTGGGGCAAGTCATGTGTGTGGCGATGTCGAATGCGGGTTCGCCACGGACCTTGTGCACAATTAAGAACAGGTCGTCGGTCATGACACACCATACAGTTCACGAAGCTGCGCAAGGGCCTCGCGTTCGCGGCCCATCAACTTCGCGTTGGGATACAACCAATCGATCGAGTTGATCTTGGCGAACTCGGCACGGTAGCCATGTTCGTGTTCCACAACGTCGCCCCAGAGGAGCACGGTGCCGGTGACGATGATGGCGGGAGTGGGAGTTATAGGTACACACCATGGATCACTGCTGACTGCGAGATACTCACGGATGTAGTTATTGAACTCCGACGAATTCAAGTCCTTCCAAGCATGAACCCCGCGCTCGGACCAATCTTCGATACCTCGACCGGTCATGATCTCGCGTGGGTACCACACGTCACGAATGTAAACACTGCGAAGCAGTGGAGCATCGAGGCGCCAGCAGCGATAGGCGAGGATTTCACCAACCTTCATCTCACGCTTGAGGGCAGGACGTGTGGGCGTGGCCGCATCCATGCCAATGAAGATGGGGGGTTGGAAGTGTCGTGTTGCCACGAACAAGTTATTTCGCGCCAACGAGCGTTTTATATGTTGATAATACGCCGCCATGTCTACGCCGGGATTGGGATCGATGATGGTGTTGATGGTTCGCCAAGAGGCTGTGGGGAGCTTGGTTCGGATTCCGGCAATCTCGGCTCGACGGTCGGCATCGGCTCGGAGGGCGAGATTGGATTTTGGATAGGAACTACGTTGATCCTGCGGAGTGGTATGCCAATCTCGGCCATGCTGGAAGTCCTTTCGACGTTGGCGTTTGCGATCGTTCTTGTTGATGCGGTTTTTGGTCATAGAAATTCATCCATCCATGCCATTAGTACGGCCATTATCCAAATGCCAAGTATGGTGAGTATCCATATTGCCATTAGTGTGTTCATTTGAGCATTCCCAGCTTTCGCAGCAGGTCCTGTGCCGCCGCGCGTTGTTCGGGGGTGGTCTCGGCGTGCAGGCGCTCCGCAGCTTTGCTCAGCTTCACCTGTGGCTGCACCGGGGGTTTGGTGTAGTTGGCGGGCTGATCGAGCGTGGGGCGGATGACTTCCTTCGGTCGCTTGCGAAGGACTTCGAGGGCTTTGGTGAGGCCGCCTTCATTGAGGGGGAAGCTGATGATAAAGGGTTGCCCACCAGCCGTCATCGGCATCGCTACGAATATCTCGCGGTCGTTGGTCCACATGGTTACGGCGTATGGAGGGATCGGGTCCATGTCTAAGCGTCCCATCATCACAACCTCCGCCATGACGTGGGTGGGAGTGGATGTTTGGCCTCATAACGAACCGTTGGGGCATCAGTCGGCTTGAGTGGGATGGGGATCGAAGTGTCCTCCTCGACGTGTTGGGCTTCGTCCACAACCGGAGTGATATCCTTAGCCATCAGATCAATCGCTAGATCATGGCTACAATGGATATCATTGGGCCCTCGGATTTCATCTGGCTCACGTGCACTGACGGCCAATTCGTCAGGGAGCAATCGTTGCAAGTCGTCATAGAGTCGTTTGCTGGCGCCCTGGAAATCCACGATCGATCCGCTGCGATCCCAATCCATGAACCAATGGGTATTGGCGATGTGGTGGGCGAGCATCACGGGGAGCATCTGGCGATGGCGACAGGTTGGGCGAGGGCCTGCGGGGCATTCGCAATCGCGCTCGTTGGTGATGTAGCTGCCCTCGGGTTCACCATCGACAAATTTGGTGATGCGGTAGCCGAGGGGATCGGTGCGCAGGGAATAGAGTGTGGTCATGTCGGCACTCCGCACTTGGGGCAGCCGTGAAGCCATTCATCAGCGATCTTGCGAGTGCGCCAACCATCACGCTTGGCGGATTCCCAAACGGTGGTGAATTCTTCGTCCATTTCGCCAGCGAATGTCTCGGGGCATGAGTCGCATTCGATGCTTATCTGGCGTGGCTTGCGATTGATCATCGATATAATCCTTCCCGTTCTTCCTCGCCGTCCAAGTAGCGGCCAATTCGTTGCAAGCAATGGTCGTACCATCGTGGAGAAATGAGATTGCGTGTGGCGCGATGGAGTAGCCAGTCTATCACGTGGAGGTTGCCACAGTCGGCGCTGCGTCGCGAGACTTTGCGAAGTTTAATGCCTTTAAGAGGCTGACGTGCTTGCATAGATACTCCGTCACGTTGCAGGCGGTGTCGGTCAGGGTGTAGGTGTGGCGCTTGCCATTGATTGAAAACGTTACAGTGCGCTGGCCATCCTCATGATGGGTATGGCCGTGGTAGTACACCATGGGGCGAGGCGATGGCTCGCGTTGGCGTCGGGCGTTGGTCATGACAAATCCTTCGGATGGTAGTATTCAAACTCCCTACGCTCTTGATCGGCCTCGTAGATGCGATCGGCGCAAGGGCCACACACAGGGCTGAGATAGCCTTCGTCATCTTCGCCAATCGGCTCGAAGTATTCACGTTCGCGCTTTTGACATTTGGGGCAAAGCTGGGGCATGGACGGTTTCCTTCATTGTGACTACCATTGTACCACATGCAGTGGCGAAAGTCAACAACCCTCGTAAGCCTTGGCACAAAGAAATGGCCCTAGCCGGGTGAGGGCTAGGGCCAACGTTATGGCTGGTCGGGTGGGTAGCAGCGTAGCACACAGTACAACACAGCGATGCCAAGGGTGGCGGCCGCAAGGGAGATGATGATGGGGAGATAGTCACTCATCCTTGCGTTCCCAATACACACGCGGGTTGTGAACGTATTCGCTCTCGCAATAACGTCCTCGATCATGTTCGTAGTGTTCCACACCATAGCTCTGTCCGCCCCAAGCGTTGGTGTATTCAACGATACGGATAGGCCAGCCATCCTCGCTTGCGTACTTACCTGCGATGATGGCGTCAGCGATGTCTTTCGAGACGGTGCCCATTAACGATGACCTTTCATGCATTGCCATAGCAGGTATGCTATGATGTGGTGGCTATAGTCCATCGAGTTGCTCCTGTTTCCAAGTACCTTGGCCGTGGTAGTGCTCGTACCAAGCACGGACAGGGAAGCCGTTGATGCCAGCAAGGGAGCAGTACATGGCGAACTGGCCGCAGTGTGTGACGCGGGAGATCATGCCACTGATTTCGTTGTACTTCTTATCGCCAAGGTACTCGATGATGTCTTGCACAGCGTCGAAGGCTGGGGCTTCGGACTGAGAGTAGTTGCGGGTGTAGTGGGTCATCGGATGTGTCCTCCTAACCTATGAAAAAGCCCCCACCCGTTAGGGCAGGGGCCAAGCGCTGTTAGAGGTTGAAGTTCTCCGCCGTGCCCCCACCGCGCTCCCAATCGCCGTAGTTATAGACCCTTGGGGTCACCTCGCTCCACTTCTTGCCAAGGTATGGGGCATACCTAGCGTTGGCGCTTTCGAATGCATCGGCGACGGTATCGGCAGCGTCGGTTGGAGCAGAAGCGAGCGAGGGAGTGGGTCCAGCCCACGACGGTGCAGTAGGGTCCGAGGCAGGCACCTCCTGAGCCTGTTCATGCTGCTTGTACTTGTCCGTCCAATCGCTGGAGCCGCTCCCGAAGGAACTCTCCGTAGCCGGAGTAGGGTCCGAGGGCACGCTGACCTCAGTACTAATAGCGATGGGCTCTGAGCCCACGCCAGCATGGCCAGTGTGGCTGGCAGTCTCGGCAGATGCCGGGCCGGCTGTAGCGGAAGCAGGCAAAGGGCTTTCGTCCTCAGACGCTTCGACCTTTAGCTCAGCAATCGGCTCAGGCTTCGGGGGCTCTAGGGCCTGAAGGAACGATCCAGCCTCGCCCATAAATCCCTTAACCAAACGAAGGGCCTTCTCCGTGCGGTCATCAGCTTCGAGAAAGGCGCGGGTCGCTTCATCGCGATCCTCCTCGGCCTTGTGCGTTGCACGATGGGCCTCGGTGAGTTCATTGCTTGCATCCATCAGGCGCATCTCAAGGCGTTGCACCTGCTTGGCATATGCCTCGACCTGTGCGTTCGAATAGTCGAGTTCGGCTTGTAGCTGTGGCAGCCGTTCGGTGGCCTTGGCCATCTCGACCAGATCATGGACGAAGTTTCCAACATTGGGTGACATTCGGGTTACTCCATTGCAGGCTTTGCGCCTGTGGGTTGCGTTCACGCGGGCCTAATGCTGTCCGCGTCTTTAGCAAAGGTAGTCAGTGCGATCCTGACAATGTGGACCATACTCATTGCATGGCGTAGTCATTGCTCGCACTGTTGAAGCAACTGGCTTCATAAGGTAATCACAACGAATGATCCTAAGCTTGTGTGGGCCAGATCATGAGATAGGCTTCGGTTTCCTATCTCAGTCTTGCGTGGCCTTGCTCATTGCTCACTCAGTCTGCCCAGCTTGGGGCTTGTATGCGTCACATGCCGTACTCAGGCATTCACTTGCGCGGTCGGCTTCGCACCCTTTGCACGGGGTGCAACCTTGCCCGCCTGCGTCTTCGACAGCGGCTTGTCGGCCTTGGCCTTGGCCGCCTTGGCTTCCGCCTTGGCAACCAGTTCGGGATCGACCTTGATCAACGCCTTGATGTCGATCGTCATTGGGGTCTCTTCCCGCTCCTTGAGATTGGCCTCAGCACTCGCAATGATGCTGGGGTTGCTCTCAATGTAGGCCTTCGCCGCCTTCGTGATCTCCGACGCCTTCACGGTGCTGATCTTGATCTTGTTCGCCTTCATGGCGTCCTTGATCAAGTTGCGGGCAAGCCGCATGGCCTCGGTCATCACTGCACCCGATGCCTTCTTTACCGTCTTCGCGCCGGTGATCTTGGTCTTGCCTTCGTACATCTCCTGCACGTTGGCCTCAGCCTTGGCCTTGATCTCCGCTCGGCGCTCGGCCTCGTCGGGGATGTTGGCCTTGGTGATCTTCGACATGCCGCGTTCGGCGATGACCTTGAGGCCCTGCATGAGCGCCTCGCGGTACACATCGTCAGGCAGCTTTGCCGTATCAACCTCAACCGTACCGGCTGCGTTCTTCAACGCAACTTGCACGATGGTGCTGGGGGTGGCTGCCTCGTCGGCCTCGGCGACAGTCGTCGTATCGATGTCAGACATCTCTGTCCTCGTTAGTTGAAACCTCGCTAGCGTTGCACATGGATATCACAAGGGTTGGACGATGTCTTTGGCAGCGGTGGCACTAGGGCGTGGACAATGTGTCCTACCTCGGTGCCACTCAATGCACTCACATCAAACAGAGCCCCTAATCCGCAGCGCTCTATGGGGGTTTAATCGTGCGGGATTGCACGGGTCAATGTGTCCTACCTCGGTGCAGTACAACACTGGCCGATGCAATCCCTCGCAGAGCCTACGCTTCGGCCTGCGTCGTCCTCGGTTGGGCATTGCCTCAGCGTTGCCCTGTCAAACAGCCCAGCGGATAACGCCGCAGCGTGAGCCCGTTATTGGCGGCTCTGCCATTCGGTGTCCTACCTCGGTGCAGTACAATCTTGCACTGCGTCCATGTTGCATAGAATAGCACATCGGCCGCCCGGCGTCAAATCACGATTTCGTGATGCGCTCGCCAATAGGCCGCGTGGTACGAATCGTGCTTCGTGTGACTGGCGAATGTGTCCTACTCTCACAGGTCAAACCCTACGCTTAAACGGCCCATGCTTGGGTGGATCGATCATATCCCGCACAGCTTTGGTTAATCCATCGGCCAGTCGCTGCGCCTGCAATTGCTTACGCTGTGCTTTCACACGCTGCGCCTGCTTATGTTTGGCTTGCAACTCCCAACCACTAGGCAATTCACGCACTGGCTGCATATCCTGCACCATCGGCTTCACTTGCCCGTCGAAGTCATCCACATACGTCTGCTCGCGTATCTCCCTGCCAGTGCTCAGGCTTTGTATAACCATATTCCCTATCGGTGGAGGCTTAGGCTTTCGTCCCATGTGTTCTATCTCGGTGCAGGTCAATCGGCTGATCATACCACTATACCACACCCATCCGCTGTAGTCAAGCATTATCTTCAGCCGATCTCCCGTCGGCTGCCTCATGATCCATAAGTGATCCCCTAGTTCACTGTAGATCCCTAGCCGGATTACTTTGACCGTGTGTAGTCCTCCCTCCCTCTGGAGTGGTGTCTGTCCTCCTTGCTGAATATATATGGGGTTTTTACTAAGAAGACAGGCCAGACACGTGTCCGGGAGGGCCGGACCCCTACGCACGGCTTGAGTTTCCATGCTAGGGATTGACAGGAAACTAGAGGTCCACTTATGGACCATTAGCCAATTGCCCAGCCCGGCCTCGGCCTTGTGCCTTGCAGCATGCATGATGCACTGCACTCGCTGCGTGTGCGAAGGCTGGCGTGTTGCGGTGCACGCGCTTCGATCACGATGTTGTGATTGGACATTCGCCGTGATCGGTGCGATCTTGGCGTCATCGGCGCAGCACAACGCACATCGCCGACAACGCTGTGGAGCACATACCATGATCGACCTCAACGCACTTTCCAAGGATCAGCTTATTGCCATGCTGGCCGCTGCTCAGGCTCAGCCAAGGGCCCCAAGCAAGCTAACCTGCAAGGTCTCAGCCAAGGGCGCAGTCAGCGTCTATGGTATGGGCAAGTGGCCGGTCACACTCTACCGCACGCAATGGGAGCGCCTACTCGCCCCCGACACCATCAAGCAGATCAGCGCATTCATCGCCGCGAACGTGACCCTTCTTACCGTCAAGCCTGCCACTGACTGACCCTTGGCATCTGGCATACCACATCCTTCTCAGGCCCTCATCCGACCGGGTGGGGGCCAAAATTTTGTCTCGCGCCAAGGCCCAGATACCCCTGACATACGACGTGCAAAATTTGAAATAGGCGTATAACGGCGTGGGTAGGGGGCTTGACAACCGCAGGGGATGTGCCATAGTCTATGGTGAAGATGGTGGACCGACTCCGCCATAGGCCGAAGGAATACGCAGATGCTGGAAGGATTCATGGATGTCACACCGATCCTGCGATGTGGGATCTACGCGCTGGTGCGTGAAGGGGTGGTGGTGTATGTGGGGCAGAGTAAGAAGCCCCTGTCGCGGATTGAGGCGCATCGGTCGCTGTGGGGACGGAAGAAGGCGCCCGGCTGGCTGCCGATCAAGGCGATCCTCTTCGACGAGGTCCACGTGATGCCGTGCCGCGTCGAAGACCTCGACCGCCTCGAACGCGCCCTGATCGATCTCTACAAGCCGAAGTACAACGTGAAGCTCAAGTCACCACACCCAGTCGTGACCGAGTTCGCCATCAACGTCGCCGGGTGCGTGATCGCAATGAATGCCAAGCCCGCGCGCAGCGGATTCGTTCGAAGGATGTAAGTCGTGGCCAAGCTGCAACGAGGACGAATCGTCACCCAAACTCCGGAGGTCTCGCATCTCCGCGAGCTATCTCGCGCTGACCTAGTCGTCCTCAACGTGAAGCGTGATGTGTCCGTCTTGCAATCCCTCAGCGATTCGCACCACCGCGTCGCCCGCGCCGTCGCGGCTGGCCTCTCCAATGCCGAAGTCGCCCACATCACCGGCCGTAGCGTCAACCGCATCTCGATCCTCAAGCAGGACCCAGCGTTCCGCGAACTGGTTGCGCACAAGCGCGCGTTGATCGATGTCGAATTCGCAGCGGCAGCGGACCCAGTGATCGAACTCCTCCAATCCGTTCGCACGAAGTCCCTTGCGATGATCGAGGACAAGATCTCGGCCGCCGCTGAGGCGAACGAGTTCCTCCCCTCGCGCGACCTCGCCACCTTCGCCGAACTCGGCCTCGACCGCACCGGCTATGGCAAGGTCCAGAAGAACATCAACGTCAATGCCGACTTCGCCGCGTTGCTCGAAGCCGCACGCAAGCGATCGGCCACCGCACGCCAACCACGTCAGATTGAGGCCACAGCCCTCGCCGGCCCCGAGCCTCGATCGCTACCTGAGGTGAACAACGCCCCACGTTCCGAGCCTCAGGTGGCGCCCTCTTTTCGCCGTCTATGAAAGGGAAGTGACAGGTGCTGCATCACACGAAGGAAGATAGTCGGACTTCCCTCGGGTTTGATCGCCCTGTCACTTCCCGACCGCCCCAATCGCCGGGGATGTCCGCGGATCTGCTTGAGTGGCTCGCCTCCGTAGCCGACGATCCCCTCGCCTTTGCCCTCGGCGCATTCCCATGGGGCGTCGAGGGCACCATCCTCGCGAAGTACGACGGGCCGCTCGATTGGCAACGCCAGATCATGGAGGAGATCCGTCTTGGTATCATCACCATCGAAGAAGCAATGCATCGCATTCACGATCACGAGGAAGCCGAACCCGTACAGTTGGCCACCGCTTCCGGCCACGGAGTGGGCAAATCCGCTTTGGTTTCAATGCTCATCCTTTGGGGCTTTACGACCTTCCCCGACTGTCGTGGAGTCGTCACGGCCAACACCGAAACCCAACTCAAAACCAAAACCTGGGCCGAACTCGGCCGATGGTTCAACCTCTGCTTCTTCGTCCGTGATCACTTCATTCTGAACGCCACCTCGCTCGTCTCCCGCGACCCCACACGCGAGCGCACATGGCGCATCGATATGATCGCTTGGTCCGAGACCAACCCCGAAGCCTTCGCGGGTATGCACAACAAGGGCAAGCGCCTGCTCATCATCTTCGACGAGGCCTCCGCGATCGCCGATATCATCTGGGAAACCATCGAGGGCGCCACGACCGACGCCGACACCCAAATCATCTGGCTCGCCTTTGGCAACCCCACCCGCAACTCCGGCCGCTTCCGCGAATGCTTCGGCGAGGGCAAGCACGCCTCGATGTGGAAGTCGCGCCAACTCGATAGCCGAACGGTTGAGATCACCAACAAGGCCCGCATCAAACGTTGGGAGAGCATCTATGGCACTGATTCCGATTGGTTCCGAGTTCGCGTACTTGGGCAGTTTCCACGTCGGGGTGAAATGGAGTTCTTCTCAGCAAGCGATATTGACGCTGCGATGTCCCCTGACCGGGAAGTCTTCGTCGATGCTTTTACACCGCTGGCAATTGGTGTCGACGTTGCACGATTTGGGCGTAACAACTCCGTCATCTTTGTTCGAAAGGGACGAGACGCACGCAGCATAGAACGCAAACTCTACTCGGGTCTCTCAACCACCGAAGTTGCCAACCGAGTCTTCGATGTGTTCACCGAACTCCGACCCGATGGCATCTTCATCGACGGCGGTGGCGTAGGTGGTGGCGTCGTCGACCAGTGTCGTGAGAAGCGCCTGTACATATGGGAAGTTCAGTTCGGTGCAGTGGATTCCATCACCTCCGTAGTCAACGACAACCGTGGCGAACGCTACGCCAACATGCGTGCGGCGATGTACGGCGTCCTGCGCGCGTGGATCAAGACCGGCATGTTGCCCATGTCCGCTGAGTTGCGCACCGCCATGCTCGCCATCAAATACACCTATCGCTCCACCAAGCAGGGCGACGAGATCATCCTCACCTCCAAAGAAGACCTCCTCGATGAAAACCCTGACCTCGATCTGGATACTCTTGACGCTCTATGCCTTACCTTTGGGGGACCTCTCCATCGTAATGCTAATGCTGGTGGGGATCATCCTCATCCCAAGATGAACACGGCCGAACATGAATATGATCCATATAGCGAGGAGCGAATGAATGCGACCACATGATCAACCCGCAGGCACATGCCTGATCGACCCAGTCACCGCAGGCATCGCTGCACTCACAGGCATCGCCGGAGGACTCTTCGGCGGCGGTGGAGGTGGCAGCACCACCGTCAATCAAGCCGCCGCACCAGCCGCTCCACCACCGCTAGCGCCCCCAGCATCCGCTCCACAGGGCGTCAAGCCCGGCACCAAGTCTCAGCAGCCGACCTTCCTCGGCTCCAGCGCATCGGCTGGTGGCCAAGCCCCCGGCCTTGATAGCGGCGGCCCTGTGCGCTCGGGGCAGAAGACCCTCTTGGGGCAATAACTTGTACTGCACCGAGGTAGGAAACATCACGCCATGCCCGTAGTCCCCATCACTAAAGCCGGTTCGCGTGGCAAGGGCTTCTCGCCCCGCGGGTCGATCGACGTGCCCGCAGCGGATGAACCGTGGATGCTTATGGCCGCCGCGCAGATGGATGCTGACGGCCGACTCGTCGAAGCCGAAGCCTCCAGCCCGCTCGGCAAAGCCCTTGGCACCGACGACCTCGATAAGGCCCCACGCTAATGTCCCTCATGCCCATCTTCCCAGAGGTCGACCGATCGTCAAACTCCAACGTCGATGCCGCGGCGCTGCGCTATTCGCAAGGGCGCCTCTTGGGCCTCCGCACCAACCGCTACTCATGGTGGACCCACTGGCGCGAACTCGCCGACTACTTCCTCCCCCGCCGCTATCGGTGGATCATCACTCCCAACATGATGGCGCGCGGCTCGCCTATCAACCAACACATCCTCGATTCCACGGGCGTGATCTGCGCTCGTAACCTAGCAAGTGGACTCGTCTCCGGCAAGAGCAGTCCGACACGCCCGTGGTTCAAGCTTCGCGTCGGCAAAATCGACTCCACGCTCACGAGCCCCATCAGTCTATGGCTCGCCGAATGTGAACGCATCCTCTACCTCATCTTCTCCGAATCCAACTTCTACAACTCCATCGCTCAGTTCTACTACGACCTCGTGATCTTCGGCACCGCAACGCAGTTGATCTACGAAG
>ERZ1292642.708-Hain-H14-01um-R1-708-length-17686-cov-6_pt1 | contig 17686 bp, 23 predicted proteins | sample MGYA00564403_ERZ1292642 | MGnify/ENA primary metagenome ERZ1292642 (study PRJEB36523, sample SAMEA6512643) | groundwater metagenome | collected 2019-01-09 | study: AquaDiva: Metagenomics assemblies of 32 groundwater samples | reverse complement strand
TGCCTGAGGCTGTTTCGGTGAGTGCGGTAATGTCTGTGCCGAATCGAAATCCGCCGGCTCCAGTGTTCAGCGCAAGAGTGCGAGCGCCACCGGACGCCAAATGTCGAATCACAATCTTCTGCCCGTTGGTTGGATTCGATGGCACCGCAATCGTGCGATTTCCCCCGGCCGCCAGCGTAAATACATCTCCGAGCGAGGCATCAAGTGCGGGAGTTGCACCATCCGTGAGCGCGAATACGACCGTGAGAAACGCAATCGTGGGCTTCGCATGCACATGGTCTCGACGGGCTGCGGCCATTGCCGTTCCTGCCGCTGCTGTGCCGAGGGCTGCGGGCACCGTCGCGTCGAATAGCGCTGCGTTCTTATAAACGGTCTCGCCATTGTCGATAGCTACGACATTGCGTAGCCCTGAAGCGGGCGCCGTTGCCTTGATGAGAAACCCATGCTTCGTCGTGCTGGCGTCATTGGTCGTGATGTCTGTCGTCGCAAGGTCACTATCCTTAACGGCCGCATACGCCGGAGTCGCCGCGCCATTCAGAAATTTCGTAGCATCGCCAGGAGACTTCGGAGCATATCCGTGCTTCGTCGAGGTCACGTCCTGTGTCGTGTTGTCCGCAAGCGTCTGCTTTGCCTCAGTCACGGCGCCGTCAATTATCTTGGCCGTGGTAACAGCATTGGCCGCGATAGTCGGGTTGGGATACGTGCCCGTGAGGTCTCCGCCAGCAGCGCCAGAAGGAGACGAAATGACGATAGCTCCGCCCGAAGAATCCGTAACGTGCCAGCCTTCGCTGTTCATGACGAGCGTCGACCCGGGGGCCAGCGTAATTGTCACGAGTAGTCGGAGGGTGCTGTTATTGTTGACCCGAACCGTGAGCGTCACGTTCGCACTGTCCCTGTTCAGGACATTCAGGAACAGCACCTTGCGCACGGTGGACGCCGCCGGAGCGCTCACTGCGGTGACGGGAGTCGCCGAGTTCGCCGCGCCATCTACTTCCGATAGCGCTGCGCCTGCAGACGTGAGGTCCGCAAGGCCCGCCACAAATGACGGCTGCGTCGTGGAGATAGCACCCGCGAGAACAATTTCGAGAGACTTGGTTGTCGTATCGAGCAGAATCATTACAATGCCACCACAGCGCCCGTGATAACGACCGGGGCAGCACGGAGTTCTGCATTCGTAAGAGGGCCGGTCACAGGCAGTGACGACGGAGTTTTGATATTCACATCGAGCGCATTGCCTGTGCTGCCAACGACATTGCCCGCGCCATCAACAATCTGAGTCTTCTGAGTCCCGTTGGTCTGATTCGCCGCCGTAGACACACCCGTGACTGTGATGGTGCCGCCGCTGATAATCGGCTGGGTCATCGGCAGCCACGAGAGCGTGCCAATATCCCACACCCAATTCAGGGAGCGATTCGTGGGACGAGGGCCGCCGTGTGGGACTGCCATCCGTTACCTTGAGGGGACGTCAGACTTGAGGGCGAACAGTAGTTCTCGTAGCGCTTCCGTGACGGCTGCTTGCACCTGTTTTGCTGACTTGAAGTAGCCGACGCCTTTCGCCACGACACGCCCGCCGAGTTCAGTCACCAGCTGTCGCTCACACGCCATGCCCGGAGCCCACTCTACGACGAGCCCGGTATCCTTGTCGACGACCTGAATCACGAATTGTGATGCCATTTAGGGCACCAGAATCTGATAGCCTTCGATGTGAACGACACCCACGATGCCAGCCGCCGACTGGCTGATATCCAGATTCGCCCCGGTCGTCAACGGACGTCCTTTATCTTCAAAATCCCAATGCACAACGGAGAGGATTCCAGCCCCGGCAGCAGCATCTGTGTGCGCGGCAATCGGAGGCCCGCTCCCGTCATCATCAAAGGTGATGGTGCCAGCAAAATGTGTCGTGATGCTCAGCGTAATCTTGGTGACGAATATTCGCCACAGAGCGCTTATCGGGGTTAGCACATCAGCGTAGTTCTGGGTGCCAACCAAGATGTTCACATCCGCATGGATGCCGCGTCGGACCGTATCGGGAACAGACATGTGTAGAATCCTTATCGAAGTTCGGTGAAGTTCAGTGATGCTCGTGTAGCGGCCGTTCCGCCAATACCAGTCACGAGTAAAGAGAGCGTGCCGATAGATGTATGTTGCCCTGCTCGATTCAGCGTCAACGGGTGATGTAAATCCAACGGCACAGACGTGACGTTCTGTCCCTGGTTCCCGGCGGAGACGTATCCGGACTTCAACACGACGCCCCCGGTCAAATTGAGAAACACGCCATCTATGTTGATTTCCGTGCCGGAGAATTGTGCATTCACGTCCACCCACGTAGGGTCCGGACTAAAATTCGCTCCCGCCACGAGTTCCCAGAATATGGGGTTCCCATTTCCCTGTGACAAGCACAATTCCAGTGTGCGAGTGATATACGATTCCCGATTCGTCAGGCCATTGAACAACAGTTTTGGCCGCACAGAAAGAAGATGCGTGCGAGCACCGCTGGCTGCGGTAATGGTTCGCTCAGGCGTAGCAAAGGTCAGCCCGAGTTCCTTGAGCAAGCCGCCTTCTGACGAGACAAGGGCGCCCTTGAAAAACATTTCACTTGAAGCTGCTGCAGAGGTAGTCGTGAGCAGAATCTGTATAGGCAACGTTGCCGTTTGCATATACGGAACGTCTGAGACGTTGGTGTGAAGAAACTCATGCACATAGACGACGAGTCCCCCGATGTTGAACCCGAGACGCACTCGTCCCATGCCTAAAAACTCAAGGTCTGTGATGAAGAGAAAAACCTTTGTGGGGTCTAAGGTAAGCCCAGAAGGACCTAGCCCATCGAGCTTGTCCAGATTCCAGTCTGTTTGGTCGACCGGGGTATTCACCACGCTACCTGAGGTTTTTGACCGCTGGACAATCTGGAGGCCGCTTATCCCGTTCTGTCGGAGAAATAGCCCGTTCTCGGAGTCGAAATACCCGTAGTCCATCGTTGCTCCGGCTACCGGAACCCCAAACCGCCCGGTCATATCTATGCGCTGACTTCGTCCGGGCTGGTAGCTCCAATAGACATACGTCTGGCAGAATGACGTGCCGGTTCCTGCTCCTGCACTCAGTCGAACCATCCGGGTTGTCGGTTGATGGGCAGGAGTAACCCCTACTCCAGTATTCCCGTTCTCTAATTCCAGCGGGTCATTATCATACTGACTGATAATAGCCACGAGCGCTTCCGGAAGAGACACCCGGAGATGCCCGAACGCATCAATCCCGGGGTTATCACTCCGAATGATGATATCTTCTTGCCATTGACGAGCCATGATGACGACCTTTACTTACGAAGGTTGTCGGGGCAGAGACATCTAGTCCCGCCCCGTAGTGTTACCAAACGTCTTACGCCCGCTGCTGACGCCTCGCTGTCGCGCGGTCTTCTTTCGCTTCAGCCGCTGCGCGCTCTTCAGCCTGCGCGGCGACAACCTGCTCAAGGATATCACAGAAGTTCCGTGCGTATCCCTTCAGTTCGAACTGGGCGTCCCGCTTCATGTTCCAGCGGAACTCCACGACCTCATCGGCGCCATCTTCGCGCACGATAACCTCAACCAGTCGGTTGACGTAGCGTCCGGTGTGCGTGACCTGATTGATAAGGTCGATTTCTCGATTCGAGAGCACGGACTCCTGATGGAGGACGCCATTCTCCCACGAAATCCGGCGGAGCTTCGAACGGCCCTTGTTCTCGCGCCGCATATACTCACCGAACGTCATGCGCTTCACGGGCTGAGCTGCTGTCACTGCTGCTGCGACCTGAGCACCAATCATCGATGCCAGTTGCGCCATCGCATCGGTATTCGCCTGAGGAGCTGTCGAAGCTGCCTCTACTGGTGCCGGGACTGAATCTGCGCCAACCGCCGCACCCTTTGCCAGGGCTCCGTTGAGATGTGCATACTCGTCTACGAATTCCTCGTCGACAATCGGGTCAACAACCGGTTCAGGAGCTACGCCAGGATTAGGGGATGCAATGCCGGGATTCGGGAGATGTGATTTCTGGGGCTTCTCGCCCATTTTGAACGCCATGATACTACGCCTATCTCTCGCAGGAGCGAGTTGAACCCCGGGGTTATTTCGGACTCCCGGGGTTCGAGTGAAGAGTGAAACGGGATTGTTTCACCCTGGAGCTTGAGAAATTACGCCGGCACGCCGGTTTCGAGCGTATCGAAGCTGTAGTTCGGGTTCCAGTAGTCCGTGGCCGTGCCAACAACGTCCGGGGTATTGAAGTTACCCGTGGTCGTCTGGAAGTTGTTATACGACACGCGGTTATTCGCGCCGCCGCCATTGTTCGTGTTCAACACGACCGTCGTGTTGGGTGTTCCGCCATCGCTGAACGAGTTGTAGTTGATGTCGCACGCGAAGCCGGCAATCTTGACACCGTTCACGTTCTCGTCGAACCGGTTGCCCTGAATCTGCCATGCGCTCTGCCCGACGCCGATGTTGCCGACACCGAGAATCGCAAAGTTGGCCGCGCTCACGAACCGATTACCCGCCACGAGCACGCCGTAGCATCCGCCCGTATCTGAGATATGGTCGTAACCTGATGCGAACCGGTTATTGACGATGGAGCAATGTGAGGCGTCTGTTTCGGACGCACCCTCAGCTGTGCGAACCAGAAGGATATTTGCTGCCGCGCTCGGCCCGGCAAACAGGATGTTCTCAAACTTCCAGCCCTGCTGCAGCACCGTCACAAGCGGAGTCGCAGCCACTTCTACCGCAGGAGTCGTCCACGTGGCAACCGTCGTGCTGCCACCAGCAGGCGACGTATCTGCATGTCGCGGCCGGTTGCCCGTGCCAATCACGGCTACGTCAAACACACCTACGGGAGTGGAAAGCTGCTCTCGAATCTTGCCCGAAAACACAATAGTGTCGCCGGAGTCCACAACGGAGAACGCCTTCGCCATGGTCAGGAACGCCTTACGCCAGGACTTGCCAAGGCGCGTGTTGACTCCATTGACGGCATCCACGTAATACGTAGTGCCCCTGCGGGTCAGCGTCTGGGTTTGTGCATTGTTCAAGGTCTGCCAGTCGAGGGTAGCCTTGGAAACTTGGAGACTCATGTGTGACTTCTTTCGTGATGTTGGTTAATAAGTGCTGGTGCTACACAGAACCAGCCTACAGAGTTAGCTCGGGAGCAGCGGTATGGTATACCACGTAACACTGCCTGACGCCGCGATCACTGCCGAGGTTAGTGCCGCCATCGACAGGGCTGAGTTCACAGCAATCGCATTGATACCGTCCCCTGTCGCCGGATAAACCAGAAGCGCGCTGCCCCCGGTGTTCTTGATGAGATACGCCTTTCCCTCTACCGCCTTCGGGAGTCGAATCCCAGCGGTGCCGTCGCCCGCTGACACAATAAGTGCCAGCGAGGCGTTGGAAGGAATCGCTGTCGCATCGGCCTGCGTGGTGCCGGCCGGTGTGACAAGGTTAACGTGAAGCGGTGCGTTGCCTGCTCGAAGCATTACGCACCCATGAAGTCGTCAACGTAGGGATGGTCATACTGCACCAACACAACCGCTGCTGATGTCGTCGCCGCCCGCTGGAACGCGTTGGCAATCTGGTCGCCGGCCGCGCGCCCGTCCCCAACTTTGCCGTCTGTCGTCTCGCGCCCGATGGTCGAGTTGTCCGCCGAGTTCGCCACGACGTCCGTGAGAAACGTGCCCTGGATGCCATACCAGCCGAAGGTCGCAGCGACCGTCAAACCAGTAGCCACCGCCACAGGCCCCTTCGCGTTCGCCGCGATGAGAGTCGTGATGCTCAGCTCGTCAAAGGTCACAACGGACCCGACGATGGTCGACGCCACGCCTGTGAGATAGATGTATTCCGCGCCGTTACCCGTGGAGTCCGTGCCCTGCACACGAGTGCCGAGGGCATTCCGTGCCGCAGTATCGACGTCCCCAAGGGACCCGACGCTTGCGAGGTTTCCGCCGCTCTTGATTGCTGCCATGATGTGTCCTTTTCTACAGTTGCGTTAAAGAAAACGGGCTGATACTTTACCAGCCCATCATCTCATTAAACGTGCGCCACACCGAGGCGTGAACGGTTGTTCGTCGAAGTCTGCGCGGCCGAGTAAATCTTCCGCACATACCCGTTAGTGTTTGCGATGGGCTCCGTCTCGCCGAGGTCCCGGAAATTCCCCTTGCTCACTTCGAGCTGGAAGTTCTTCGGGTTCAGGAAGTAGACGGACGCGCCGCCATACTGCGAGAACACATATCGGCTGGTCTTGAAGCCGAGAATCTTGAAGCCCGCCTTCAGCTCTTCGCTGTCGACGTAGCGCTGATTCGCCTGCTGCGTACCTTCGAAAAGAGCCTGAGTCGCGCCGTCGCTGACCATGAGGGTCGGCATGAGCTTGGAGCCCGAGCCCTTCGCACACGCGTTCCACACGGTTGTGAACGCCGCTTCAATGTCCGTGTCGTCGACATACGTGGACTGCTGGTTGCGCCAGAACGTATTGACGGTGCTGTCGATTCCGCCGTCGCTGCCGGTGCCCGCTGTCGTCACATGGGTCCCAAGACCCAAGAGCCCGTTGGTCGAGGTCGCAAAGAGCGCCTGCTCGATGATGTCGTCGTGCGAATTGATGCCGTTCTCCAGAAGGCCCTTGACGAAGGCAATCTTCTGATTCTCGGTCGGGTTCTGCACTTCGGTCTTGCGCGACCACACGAGAGGAGCTGTGATTTCTGCAATATCATACGACGCTGCAGAGAAGACTTCCGTTTCGGTCAGCGAAATTGGCGCAAGGCCAACCGAAGAAATCTGGGTTCCGGGATTTCGCTGATAATCCAGCGTTTTCTCAATCGTCGCACCGAAAGCTACACGACTGACCGCGCCCTGGCGCTCAAGCTCGCGCATGAACGCGCTCTCGGCCCACTGGTTAGCGGCTTTCCGCATCTCGTTCAGAACCGCCGGATAACTAACGGCGATAATCTGCGAGATAGATGCATTAGGCTGTGCCATTGTGACTGCTCCTGAAAAGCTGGTGTTAGTAGACCAGCACGTAACGAAAAATGACTCTGAATGCTCGTTACGGGGAGCTACACCGATATGCGCTGTGGCTCGTTGAAGGGAGCCGGGCTGGATATTGTGGCCCTATCACCGCTGGGCTAACGGGGCGCCTTAAAGGGGCGCGGGCTGGTGTTGCTTCTAGATGAATTGTATCCCGGAGGGGACAGGCTCTGTCAAGAGGAGGGGACAGTTTGTGTGCCGGTATGTGAAGGGGTGTGAAAGCCTGACCGGCCACAGGACCGGCCAGACTGCACATAAGTCGTTTGTTTGCTATAGATTAAGTAGGGAAATCCGCACATCCCAGCCAGGGGTTCCGGAATCGTATATCCGGCCGGTCTTGAACGCCAGGGGCACGGGCTCCGGAGGCACCGGGTAGTCCTCCGGCACTTCCCGCGTCAGGACAACAATGTCCCGTTTGAACGCCTGAAACAGGTCTGCTCCAAGGTCTAGCCGAACCGCGTGCAGTCGGCGGCCTTTGAAATAGCTGTTCCAAATCGTTGTGAGATAACGTTCAGGGGTAATCGGAATCATGCCCGGCCACCCTTAAGCCCGGCAACCTGCTCCCGAATAATATCCGTCAAGTCCCGGGGACCCGTGGATTCCGGAGCCTTGCTGCCGCCGCCAGCAGGCGCAGAAGTCGAAGCCGGCCGTTTCTTGACTTCGGCCAGGGCCTTCTTCCGGCCGAGCGCTTCGGCTTCCTTGGCATTCTTCTCCGCTAGTTCGCGCGCCGCCTTCAACTTCGGCAGCACCACCTTGCGGTAGGCCGAGTTCAGGTCATGGCTATACTTCCCGCTAACCTGAGCCTGCTTGGAGTCGTCCACCAGCACTTGAAGAATCTCGTCTTTGCTGTCCGTGAATCCCTCCCACGTCGCAGCGTCTTCCATCTGTGCGCGCAGCCCCGGCTCAGCCGCCGCGATGCGAGCCTGTGCCTCATCCCGGTCCAGCACACCCTTGAGCTTTGGGTTTGCAAAGATACGGGCTTCCGTCTGTCGGTCGCGCCATTCGTCGCGAGCCTTCATGCCCTTCATGGTGTAGGTATGTCCGACGATGTTGCCGGCGTCATCTTTGATAGGAAGGTCGGGCTGTGGTTCCGGGTCATTCGCCGGGTCAACTGCGGCCACTACCGGAGCCTTCACTACGGGCGCGGCTACCGTGCCGTCCAAGAGGTCGACGAACTTCTTGTAGCCAGGATGGTGAGCAGCCAACGTCCGGATGAATTTCTCCGGGTTCGAATCCATCAGGAATTCGCCCTGGCGGTTATTCCGGATTTCGGTCTCCATCGCAGCTGCTTCCGTGATGCGAGCCACAACTTTATCGACGCTGAAGTCTTTCGCCTCGATACCGAGCGCGGCGCGCACGGGGTCTAACCGGGCATTCACCTGATTGTCGACAATCTTGACGACGCGGCTGTGAGGAATCTTGTTTTCCTTGCCGTGGACGTTCTTCTCCGCGCCAAGCTCTTCCTTGAGAAGCTGCTCCGGAGTCTTGCCCTTGTTCTTCTCGGCGAGCGCTGCTGCGTCTGCCTCTGCCTTGACCGTTGCGGCCGCCGCCTCTGCTGTAGCCTTTTCCTCGTCCGTTTGAGCAACAGGCTCTACGACTTCCTCAGCGCCAGCATCGTCCTCTGTCGCTGGCTGAACTTCAACGCCGTCGCCGGAATCGCCTACCGCAGCATCTTCCAATACGCCTTCATCGCGCGCATCCGACATCGCTCCGGCAATCACGTCTTCAATACTCATGGTGTTCTCTACGAGGCGATAACCCTGCCTAAGGGAGGATGAATACCGTCATCCGGCGGAAGTTACTTCGCGTAGCGTCGTCTTACGTTGTTCGAGCCCAAGACCTTGCGCTCGCCCTTCTTCGGCTGCATCCATTTCTTCGGCGGGCCTTCTGCGGTGAACTTCGTCGTGGGAATCACCGACATCAAGAAGTAGGCGCACGCAATCGGGAGATGGTCATGTCGGTGGTCCGCCATCTCCATGGGGTTCTTCTCATCGAACCGCATCTGCGGCATATATTTAATCGTGAGGGGGACGCCCATCATGTTCCCCTGAAGGAACTGGATGCGCGGGACCATCCGCATGTCCTCGCCCGAGCCCCACTCCACTTCGGTCTGCAGGGCGGAGTGAATCGCAGCAGCGAACAGCTCACGTGAATTCGTGCTGGGCTCCATGGGCACGCCGTTGTTCTCGAACCGGTCCCGGATACTCCAGACGTCACTGCCGTCCTTAATATCAATCTTCGGGTCGCAGTAGGTCATCGCGACCTTCATCCCCTTGGATTCCTTCACGATGTCCTTCGCGATATCCTCAGCGATGACCCGGGTCCACAGTTTTTCCTTGAACACGAGGATTCGTCTGCCGATGATAGCGAACCACACGCACACGGCAGGGTCCGGGGCAAATCCATGGTCATACGCGCGGTAGATTTTTATCCAGTCCGGAATATGCCACCCATCGTGGTCAACAAAGATAATTTGACGATTGCTTTCACCCCATCTAGGGAATTCGCTTACGACGTGATACGGCTCCCCGTCTTTGTTCGGGAAGAACGCGAACATCGCTCGTTCATCAGCTCGCTCGCCGTCCAGCCACGCCTTCCGGATGTGCTCCGGAAGGCCAGCGCCAGCCAGAGACTTGCGGTAAGCAACGATATCAAGATGGACGTTATCCTCAAGGCGGAGCTTAATCGCGCGCCAATCCTCCGGGCGGTATTCCGGGTCCGCAAGTAGGTCGACGTCCTTGTCGATGAAATACATCCAGAGTTCATCAATGCACTCTCCAATAGGGTTGCCCAAGTAGCGCTTGAGCGGTTTCAGACCACTGCCGGCGGGGACTCGGACAGAGGCGGCAATCATCGCCATGTGTGACCACTTAAACGTGGGCGCTTCGTCGAACACGCAGAGATACATCTCGACACCGAGCACGTTCTTCACTTGCTCATCTGTTTCCGCCTGCCGATAGAACCCCATGCTCCCGTTCGCGTAGTAACAGATGTGCTCCGTCTTGTGGTAGTAGTAACCAGCGGCTTCTCCGCCCATGCTGTCCATTTCATCCTTCAGGAAGATGAGATGGTTCAACGTCAGCTCAGGGAACGATGTGCGAAGGATGCAATACTTGTAGCCGGGTATAGCGAGGGCCAACGCATGGCACATCCACCGCATCACGTGCGACTTCCCCGAACCTCGGTTCGAGTAGACGAACAGGTTGGTCTCCGTGGCTTCCATGACCATCGTCTGACTTGGCGTGGGCACGAACAGCCACTTCACCTTGCCCTTGACGGTCATCTTGACGCCACACGCCTTCTGGCGCTCGCGACACGTCTTGTTCCCAGAACACCAGCCGATTTTGTTCTGCAAAACGACGGGCGCGTTGCACCAGCAACAGCGGGGTATGGGTTCTGTTTCGGTAGCAGCAGCTGGAGTTGTCATTCTTCTATGAAGTCGCCGTCGATGACATCAGAGTCGTTGTCGTCATCTTCATCATCCTGCTGAGTCTTGCTAACCTGCAGCGTGAGGTTCTGTTGCGCGGGCATCGCACCAATCCCAAACCCGATGTTGATAACAGCGCCCTTCTGTCCTTTGTCCTTGGTCTCGCCGACCTTGCCCAAGGTTCGGTTCATGACGTTGGAAATAGCGCCGAGTTTGGAGGGTAAGTGGGCGTCCTGATGAATCAGCACGTTCAGTTCATGCAGCGCGGGGTCGAGCATCGCCTGCAACCGCCGCTGCGCAGCCGCCTTCACCTGGGGAGCTTTACCTCCGTGATACGGGCAGACTGTGCCGCCTTTGATAGCCCAATTGCGACAGGGACGTTTCATTCCGTGCAGCCCGGAGGTATGCGCGCGGCACTTCCTCGCATCCGGTTCTACTACGGCAACGTCAGTCTTCTCACTGATGTGTTCGATACGCTCGCCCACTTCCGTGATGAGCGCCAGCTCCGTCTCCGGCTTACTGTCGTCGGCCATCACGTGACTTTCTCTCCGGCATACTGGCCGGGGTCTCGATGAACGAATCACGAATCGTGTCGCTGGCAATCTGCGCCTTCCACACGCGCTGCTTCGCCTTTGCCTTCGGGAATTCGAATAGCCAGTAGTCCGGATGCGTATCGTCATACGTCTCATCGCGCTCCGGGTGGACGACAATCTCACACCGCTGCCCGCTGACTAACACCAGCTCAATGAATATCGCGCGCTCTCTGACCGGAGGCGGATTATCCACCTTCACTCGATGAACGGGCACTGACCGGCTGTCAATGCGGGACTGGAAATCAGGTTCGGCGTCCAGTGCGTCATCTGCGTAGATATCTTCTGTCATGCGGTATCATCCTCCGGGTCGGGAAGCTGGGTAGGGTGTGGCTGGTCCTGCTTGATTCCGTAGGTCCTCAGGAGCCTGCGGTCGTTCTCATTCAACTCATACCGCTTCTTGGGGTCGGGCGGCGGAATCTCTGGTAGTGAAGGTTTTGGTTCCCACATAACGTCCTGGGTCACGAATTGGAGGACCGGGCTGGAATCGAACCAGCGACCCGCTGATTACAAATCAGCAGCTCTGACCGGACTGAGCTACAGAGCCGGAACTGGAGGGGCGGGCTACACAGGACTTTGCCGGACTGACTATGGCCCGGGCGTTGCATGGATTCATGCCCGCCCCTAAATGCATCCTACCACGGCATGGCCTATGCATGTCAAGCACTCCATGGGTCACACATCATGAGACCGCCCCGTTTGCCTAAAATCCCTGTGTTGCCCCCGGTGGGCAACTCCCTCCGGATGACATTCGAACACCTGACGGGCCGCCTCGCCGGCACCCATCAGATTCTAGGCACCGCGCCGGCCCCGTATCCGCCCATTGTGGGGATTACGGTGAACATGGAGGCGGTCCCGACTGCTTTCAACCTCGTGCGAGTCCACCGGGGTGCGGTATACTACCGGGAGATGGGAATCTCTGACCCCAATCGCCCCCAGAACTTCGACAAGGCGCAACGATGACCCCAGCCGAGGCTCAGGACCGCCTTCGGTGCTGGAACCGTGCCGGCCGTTGGCGCCGGGTCACGCGGGTGCCCGTCCCGGCCAAATGGCTCATCTACGGGGACCCGCCAAAGAGCATCAGCGAAATAATGACTATATGCTGGACCGCCCACATGCCACCAATGCGCGGTTCGGCCTACAGCTGGGCGGAATCCGCCTTTCTTCGTGAACTGGAAAGACAACGATGATTCATTGGCTGCTCGAAATCGACACACCCCTCTTCTTCATTTCCGGCGGCATCAACAGCCACATGAAAGACAACTTCGCCCACAAATGGCCGAAAGTAGGCAGTTCGACCCGTCCGGTGCGTGTGCCCGAGCCGTTCAGCGGCGAGGGCCAAACGCCCCGGTATATCCGCACAGGCCATGAACCCGGCGGATGCTGCATATCCGCGTCCTGTGGCTTCACTCGCAACATCCTGGCTGGGCCTGTGGTCGCCGACAGGCACGGAATGCGGCCACGCACATGATTGCTCGCCTCACGAACGACTGGCTCCCCATCCCTGACGCTGTCCTCAAGAAGCTCGGCTGGGCAGAGGGTGACGCCCTGGACGTAGAAATCGTTTCAGGAACCATGCTCGTCACCCGCAGCAAAGAGCAGCAAAACCCCCCGAAACCCGGGGTTATGGTCCGGAAACGTGCTTTGAAAATCGTTCCATAATCGTTTCGCCCTTCCTACTCTCATTCCTACTCCCAGGTCTCCTTGCTACTCTCACTCCCTGGTCTTATAGACCAGTGGAGGTGATAGTTGCTGTCGGGTATGACCGGTTTTGATAATAATTCCTAATGAATATGCGAAAAAGGGCTGCTCTCACTACCCCCGAAAAATGAGGGGGTGATAACGAAAGTGAGAGTAAAATTTCCCAATGAAAACGCGATTTGCACCACGGATGGTGCATGCTCGTGAGAGTAAACGCTATCACTCCTGCCCTACCCGCATCTGCGCACTCTATCATTTTCAGACTTTGCATATTTGCTGAGCAAATCCGGGACTTGTGTCGGACCCCTGCTGGCGGAGCGCTTTCCTTGAACAAATCCTGCGTTTTGATGACTCAAAATATCCTGAAGTTTTCGTCAGACTTCATGCAGCCATGTGCAGCCACTCCTGCTCTCACTCTCACTTGAGAGTAATCACTCTCACTGATAACAGCTCTCCTATGTCTCCTGTTTTGTCCGAAAAATCACCACATTCTTCGGACAGGTCGGTATTGCCCCTGTTTCAGGCCGGCCCCTTGTTCAGCCTCCTGCCGTTGTTCAATAATAATGAACGAGGGATATTCCTGAACAGTTATCACTCTCAGGTGATAACGATTGCTCTCAAGTGATAGTTGGTTCGGGATAGTCGCTTGGGCAAAACCTGTTTCAGGCCCTCGTCGCAGCAGCAAACGCCATGCCAGGGCGGGAACCCGACCCGAATCCGGGCCAGAATCAGGCTTAGCCCGGGCATGCCAATGTGCAGCGCTGTGCAGAAAGCGAGCTAAGCTCAGTGTCCTCTGCAGGTTACAGTAATATATTGTGCAGCATTGAGCATAGCCCGGGCATGGCACGCCTTATGCCTGCCGCCCCGAACAGGCTTGGCACGCGATATGCCCCGACTCCGGATTGTTACGATGTGGGCTGCCCGGGTGGCATGCGTTATGCCAGCTCTTTCTGACTATCCCGTCAGGATATCGTCAGGATTCCGTAAGGATGTATGGGTCTGGGTCTGTATGGGTCTGGAGGCAAGGCGGGACGCCTGCACCGGTTCCAGCCGGAGAACAGCAGGCGTTGTTAGGATGGCAGGCTACGGGACTAGCGGAGTAGGTGCAGGATACCTTGACGCTTCGCCAGGAGGACATCAGCTGCAGAGACGTTACAAACACTTCGCGGGTCTGTTCCCTCAGCCCGGAACGTCTGGTCTGTCACATGGTAGCGCGTGAGGCGATAGACCAGACCTCCGGAGTCAGCATTGCGGCCGATGCGCACGCGCGCACCTGTTAAGCGCTTAATCATCGTCTGGTCTGAGTGCGTCAAAAGCCTGTCTTCCCTAACGGTCTCCGCATGGCTGCGGCGTCTTCACGTTCGCGCACAACGTAGACGCACGCGCAACAATAGCAATCTTGGCAAAGATGCCGATTGTTACGGGATACGCTTGCGTGTCGACGGAGGTCAGCATCGGGTAACAGCCGAGCTTGACGCATCCACTCCGCCCACACGTCGCAAGGTCGCAACGTCATCGGACTAACGGAGACAGGCCGGCACGAATCTCCGCCAGCAGTTCGAGGACGTAAGCGTTACCCGTATCGGGTGTATGACGGGTCTCGATTCCGGATGCGCCAGCTATGAACGTTCCGGGATAGAGCAGACCGCGTAAGCGTGCGGTATGCGCCAGCTGTTCGAGACCCGCCAGGATGATTCGGTCTTTGTCCAAGCGGCGAGTCTGGGCGTTAAGCTCCGCCTGCCGATTGCGCTCCGCATGCGCGCGTGCTAATGCTCCGTCCGGAGATGCCAGGAAATTGGTATTCATTCGTCTGTATCCTCTGAAGTGTCGACGCTGTTAGCGTCTACGTTGAAATCGATACCGCATGCTCGGCAACGCAGCCAGAGTAGGCGGCCTAACTGACCGAACAAGCAACCGACTCCACCGCATACTGGGCAAGTCATGGCTGAGTCATCATCAGCCACTCTTCGGCGCCATAGACGCGCGGAGCTTGGCAGGATTCGCAGGGATACTTACGCGCGTCAGGCTCTACGTTGTGTGCCGTCTTTCCGCATGCTCCGCAGATACCTGAGTAGTCATCGCGTTTGACCATGCGCACAATACGAGCAAGCGTGATGCTTTTGTGCCGAGCCATTACGACCTCCGTCCGTTATTGAATTTCGCCAAGCGCTTGATTCGATTTTTGTCCGCACGTGGATGTAAACGCTTCCACGTAACCCAGACAATCGCCTGAAGCTCTGCGGGCTGCAGCTGCAAACGCTTGGCAGCTTGCACATATGCTGCAGAGACTACGGCATAGGCTGCCCACTTGAGCGTGCGGACCGAGGTCACATCATCTAAGGCAGCTTGCAACGCGTGAGCGTCTACCGTGACGATTGAATAGTCTCCGGCGAGATTGGCAGCGAAGCTATTGACCTTAGGACCGCCAGGAAAGACATCGATAAGCGTTGACAGCCGCTCATCTCGCACGCGTTGTGCTTTGCGGAGGTTAGCGGGTAACGCTCCGCCGATGCTCGGCGCATTGTGACCTTGCAGCGTTTCGTCTGCGATTATGAGATTGCGCGGCCAATCGCATTGGGGCGAGATAGACGCGATGACGCACGAAACATTCGCGATGCTCCGCTCGTATGTATGCGCCCATTCGCAGACTATCTGATGCGCGGTCGGATACCACTCCCGACCCACCAAACGGTCAGAGCGTAACGCGTGCGAATCATAGAGCGTCACAAGGTTCGAGACCATACGGGGAAGCTCGGCGCGGAGCGGAGACCCAGCCACTAGAGGACCTCCGCAAGCATGAATGCATTGAGAACCACGTGCGGCGGAAGCAAGGCGAATTTCTGCGGAGCGTAATCGCCGAACGTCCTCAAGTATCCCTGCTGACCTATGGTCTCCGTTGCGACTGCGCGAATAGCATCCGGGCTGAATAGCGCAGCGTGCGCTATGAACGCGGCGAGTTCACCTTGCGCGGAGAAATCATTGCGCAAGGGATAGTGCGCTAATCCGTCATGAACCGCGCGGAAAACATGGTTGTATGTGGCGCCGCATGGTAGCGCAACGCGTGCGAACGGATGCGACGGAGGCAAGGGAGACCCGCCGGTATAGACGCTCAGATGATGCGCGCTAAGGTCGGAGAACATCGCGCACGCGTCCGGATACGGGTCCTCGGAAACGAAATCGATATCGACGAATGAACTGAGGACGTCATACTGCGCGCGAAGCTCACGGCAGAGCGCAGCGTAGCAACGAAGCGTCTCCGGAGACGAATCGTCTATGGGTAACGCGTCGTAATGCTTGGCAGCATAGGGCAGAAATGTTGCGAGGTTCACTTGCGGACCTCGAATGCTGAGACGTTCTGGATTGTAACTAGCACGGATGTTTGCGCGAATGCTTCGCGAATGTTGCGCGCCAGGATAAAGACCTTTGCGCGGTCCTCATGAGAACCGAGGATTTCGATAACGTTGCCGTTCTCCGGTTCCCCCTGCCACAAGCCGCGCGAAGCGTAGACCGTGGCGCCAGAGAACAGAGCAGAGATGAGCGGATACAAGCTCTGCTCTGTCTGCTGTTGAGTGTAAACGCGGTAAAGATGAGTCACCGGATTAGTCCTCCGTAGTAAATGTGGGTTTACGTTTGATATCGGCCAACCATGCATCCGACATCGGCGACAGATACTTGAGCAAGGCGTCTGGACGGAACCATGACAGCCATGAGGACATCACAGGGAGCCTCCGTTAGTGCAGAAGTAAAGCCATGCCCACATCACAACGGCACCGAGGACGAATCCGATACGGCGCATGCTGCCAGGGCTGAGCACCGGAGTTATGAGTAGCTTGCGGGTCTGTCGGTATGCCATGCCCACATATAGAGCAATCGCACGGCCAACAGTATCCCGCCAAAATCCTGCCAAAATAGCGCGATACCGTCTGAGTGTGGCTGTTTGACTGCAGCGTAAACGACACAGGCCGTGTCAAAGTTGTCACTCTGGCATCTGTTTTGCGGTATCTCCGTTCAGATGCGCAAGTGTCCTAAATTGTGGAGGTCAACATGAGATAAGCACATATCGTGCCAACTAAAACTGTAAGTCGGGCTCGGCCGCAAGCAAGGTCCATGCCAGACAGAATCGTCAGTTGCTAACAGAATCGTGGTTGGCATGGCATGAATCTTGCGGCCGTGCCATCTGGCATGAATTTCGCATGCCAAGGGAGAAATCGACGTTCACTTCGGATTCCGGACGGTGAAGAATCCTAAGCTCGTTCAAACCGTAGACATTGTATTGGACGAGTTCGGATTTGAAATTCGTTAGCTGCAAATTGAAAAGGCATCGGCGAAATTCCTAGAGATGGCTAAGAAAAACGCAGAGCAAGTAGCGGCATACGGTTTGGCGCGAAGACAGAAACATCAGGCGCTTGGTCTGTGTCGTTGCGGGCGAATGCCGCCTCAAGAAGGGGTCTCTACCTGTCGTATCTGCCTAGCCTTGATTCTCCGTAGTCAGCTTTTCAAAAGATACGGCTTGTCCTGGGAGGAGTATCAGGAACGGGTAAGAGAACAGAAGGGGCTGTGTGCTATCTGCGAGCGGAAGCCGCCAGGAAGGCATCGCCTATCTGTCGACCACAACCACAAGACGAAACAAGTGCGCGGGCTTTTGTGCCAGCGGTGCAATGTGGGCATCGGAACCTTTGATGAGACAGAGGCGCGCTTTTTGCAGGCAATGGAATATCTTCGACAATGGGGAGATTTGAAATGACCACACCGATTACGCGCTACCTCGACGGCGACTTGCTTGAGGTCCTCGACAACGTGCTTGAATTTCTCGACGACCGGATGGACGTGAAGGACGGCAGCTACGGAGTGCCGACCCCGAACCGGGAGATGGCCCTACATACCGAGCTGGCCCCAGTTGTGGAGCGCCTGAAGCGTAGCATCGCGCAGCGCATCATCGAGT
>ERZ1292642.707-Hain-H14-01um-R1-707-length-17708-cov-6_pt1 | contig 17708 bp, 21 predicted proteins | sample MGYA00564403_ERZ1292642 | MGnify/ENA primary metagenome ERZ1292642 (study PRJEB36523, sample SAMEA6512643) | groundwater metagenome | collected 2019-01-09 | study: AquaDiva: Metagenomics assemblies of 32 groundwater samples | reverse complement strand
AATTTAGAAATCACGTAGGTTATATGTTCGAACTATCGCACATATAACTTTTTTATCTAAAAATATCTAATTTATTTCTGTTTCATTACTTCTTTCAAATTAATATTTTCTAGTATCGCTTTTTATTTTGCGACCTATACATAGGATTTCACTTTCTAGTTTTTTCTAATAATGTATTACAATGTTTCAATCCATTGTGTTTGGATTAAATAAAAAATGATTTAAGGATAATATTATATTTATATATATTGATTAAAATAACTTATTGGATACAGCTATTATGACTACTTTTTTAAAGATTAAAACATTAACTGTAAATGTTGATAATGATACTTATATTAATGATTTAGATACCATGATTGATAATGGTATTAAAGATAAAAAGAAGTTTTTTAAGTATTGTAAAAAGGAACAAAGTATTTTTATTAAAGACATAGATAATGGTATTGATGATTTAGATATTGAATATATGTTATACTTTCGTATTAATTACTTAGATAAAGCAATGATGTATATTGATAAATTAAAATAATTTAAATTATTTTTTACTTTCATATTATCTATCAATTTTTTTTCTAGTTTCATATTAAAATATGCGACTTATTCTTCATGACAATTTTTTATATAAATCACATTATCCAATATTTCTCTTAAACTACGCATTATACTATTGATTATTATATCATTTGCTTTTTCTTTAATATCAAAAGAAAAATATATTTCATTTTTTTTTCTATCTGTATAAATATCATTTAATTTATAATTTAAATCCATATCTAATAAAAAATATATTTCTTGATTTATATATCTTTCAAAATTATAATCTTTTTCAAATTTTACGCATAGTAATATTTTATCTGTTTTCATTTATTTATTATATTATATTATATTATTTTTTAAGTATTAACCTATTGCATTCCATAATACATTAATAATGTCAGTATTTAAATCTCCACCTGATTTAACCCAACTAATTGTAAATGTTGTGCTCGTAACTGCTGATACTGTTCCTATTAAAGTTTTAGCTCCATTGTTACTTACATATATTATATAAGAACCAAAACTTTGCCCGTTATCTCCTGCCGACCCTGTTGCCATAAATGAATATATACCAGTATTTCCCGAATTATTATAAGTTCCATACCCTTTAAATCTAATTTGGGGACCACCGCCATAAAAATAATCCCATGTAGTTGTTATTTGTGTTGGCGTTTTTCCTAAGTTGTGTGTTATTACAGCGTCAGCATCATTTGTATCAAGACGTTGGAAACACCCACTTGTTCCTACTAAACCACCACCAAGTGATGCTATACTTACACCATCTAATTGTTTAGAACCTTCACCACTCCATAATACTATATTAGATGCTGTGTGGTTCATTTTTATAATACATTATATTATATTATTTAATTATGTATTTTGAAAAAAATATTTTTGATTTAATTTATTCGTTTGATAATACTTATAAAGAATTATTTGATATAGTTATGAAAGAATTAATTAAAATTAGAGGTAATGACCGACATTATAGTACTTTTAATACAAGAATTGACTATTAATTATAACATAAAAATTCGACTGCTTCAAAAGCAAGAGGAAAACTTGAAATACCAAATAAATAACGTCCAGCACTATTTAAAACACTTACTAATTGTATTACATCGCCTTGTGCTACATCCAAAATTTCACCTCTTGATGCCACACCTGCTGTATATCCACTCGAATTACGCACAAAATAAAGCTCTCTTACTGTTGAACCATTTTTATTTAATTGAACCATTAAATCTGTTGCTCCAGCTTCAATATAAGCATTACAAGTTAATCTAAATTGATAATATCCTTTTCGTCTTATTGTAAAAGAACCTGTATTACTTATTAAATTACCTAAATTAGTACGCGTTGTATATACTATACCTCCTGCCGCCGTTACGTTACTACCTACATATAAATTTTTAATTGTTGAAGAATTCAATTGTTTATTTGTTATTAACCATTTATTAGTATAGTAAGTTAATTCTAAACTTTCACCAGACATTACTAAGTCATAAAATCTGGTATCATTATTTACCATAAAATTATTTGCTCCTCGGTCTATTATTACATTATAATTATTATTACTATTCGCAGTTATTAAAGTCATTTTTACTTTTGTTTTATCAGCAGGTGATACAGGGAGGGTTGCTGTTATATTGCCACTTGCACCTGATAAATCAAATAAAGCATTGTCCTTATTTGAAAGTGTATAATTTGCGGTTTTAATACTTGTATCTATAAATGTATTACCTACCGCAGTTATACTTATACCACTATCTATTATATCATTACCAGAACTCCATACAGGTATGTTATTAGACCTTGACATTTATATAATAATATATTTAAATTCTATTTAATAAATTTAATCCTAATGAAGTTGAATTTGTAGCATTACCTCCTCCTACGTCCATAGCATCTCCTGCTGTTGCTGTAAAAATTTTCATTTCAATATAGTCATTACTTAAACAATTTGATAATAAACCATTTCCAACCATTAAAGTTGTCGCAGTTGTTGGATATACAGCTCTTACTGTTAATTGATATATTTGTACTCCATTTTTATATATCTCCACACCCATTCCCGCGTTAGCAGCCATACTATAAGTGGTTGTAGCATAACTCAATCCATAACAACCTGATACTGGTATATTTATTCTTTTATTTACAGTATCAGCCATTACTCCTGAATAATCTAATTGTACCATATCAAAGTTTATTTTTGTTCCAACATTTGTTGTTAAATTCAATTGGTCGGTTGATAAATACATAGTCGTTATAAATCTATTTGCTATATTACGGTCCATGCCTATCCAACCAGCTGTACCACCTACGTATTTAAAAGTAACATTATCTCCATTCTTCCATAATATATTATATGTTTCATTTTCTGCTGTATTCTTTCCATCAATAGCATTTCCATTACGTGATATATTTACTTTACGTGTAGCGTGTTGTGTTATTAAAATAATACGAACTTGGTTTCCAGCTGTAGGACTTGCAGGGAGTGTAATCGTAAAATCAGCTGCTGCTGCATTGGTGTCGCACAACACTTCGTCGCCACTCGCAGCTGTATAATTGGCTGATTTAACACTTGTCTGTGTAAATCCTGAACTATTTGATGAAAGTGTAGCAACATTATTTGAAAGTGTTGTTATTGTGTTTATACTTATTCCACTATCAAATATTTCATTATTTGAATTACTAAATGCTGTTAAATTTGAAAATGTTTGAATTGTTAAAGGATTTATATTAGCGCAATTACTATTTGTATAAAATATATTACTTCCATAATATGTATTATTCATTGAAAAAGAGTTTCTCGCTGTTGTATATTTGATTATTTTTCTTACTGCTACACTTGGTAAATTTGATTTACTCATTGCATATCCGGTTCCTGTTGTTAAAACAAAAGCATCACTTGTTGTGCTTAAATTACTCGTAAATAAACCTGAAGAATTACTTGCTCCTGATACCGTAGCTCCAATAGTCACTTTTGAGACTAGATTCGGGAGATTAAATGTCGTTGTTCCATCACCAATACCAAAATTAGTTCCAATTGTATCGAATAATTCACTATATGTATATCGCGATACTGCAGCTCCATCACAGAATAAAAAGTCTGCTGGAGTATTACTTGAACTATAATCCAAAATTGTTCCAATTGGTGTATCAGCCATAAAATAATTACTTTCAGTGTAGTTACTTGATGAATAAAAATTCGATGTATTGTAGTTACTGGTCGAGTAATCGTAGTTCGAATAAGAATAATAGTTGCTTGTGCTGTAGTTGCTTGTGCTAAAATAACTGTAATAGTTACTTGTGGTATAATCGTAGTTGCTGGTTGAAAAATTGCTTGTCGAGTAGTAATTACTTGTGCTAAAATCATAATTAGAATAAGAATTGAATATATTGCTGGTTGTATAGTCATACGTATTATTAAATACGTTTGAAAAACTATTCTGGACTGGAGAGTGTTTTATGATTTTATTTAAATACATACTTGGTGGTAAATTACTTTTTGATAGTGCAAATCCAGCTGAAGTGCTTAAACAAAATGCGTCGTCTGTTATTGTATTATTTGAATTAAATAAATTATTACTTCCTGTATTACTACCTAAATTATTATTACTTGTTCCTAATACGAATTTATTTCTAAGGTCCGGAACATTAAACGAATTACTGTCGCTCGACCCGTATGTGACACCAATTATATTAAAAAGATTACTGTAAATCGTTCTTGAAACAGAAGCTCCGTCGCACATTAAAAACGATTCTGGTGCATTTAAACCACTAAAATCAATAATAGAACCAACTGGATTGTCATTGAGATAATATCCTGTTATATTTGAAGAGTAGTCGTAATTGCTGGTGCTGTAATAATTACTTGTTGATACATAATTACTGGTTTCGTATATATTACTTGTTGAATAAGTATAATAATTATAATTTATATCTATATTACTTCCCGCTACAACTACATCGTCTCGAAAAAGGTTCGTTGCTGTTTGAAACGAATTATAATTTAATGTATTCATTTATATTATATTATAATATTATTATTTTTTTGTTACTTCGCTGCTTTTTCTAAATCTTCTAAAAGTTTATAGTAACTTAAATATTCTTTCAGGTGTGCGATTGCTATTTGTGCTGTCAATTTTGGATCTCCTTTGGTTGTATCTCGTTTCTCTAATTCTATATTCATTCCTTTTTGTAAAGTTTTTATTGGGATTACTTTTAAATTTATATTCAATTCTTTTGATACTTCTCTTACTTCTTTTAAAGTAAATTTATTTTTCATTTTATAAATAAAAAATATAAAAAAATAAAATTTTTATGTATTAAATTAAGTTTGGATTTTTATTTTTTTTAGTATCAATTTTTATTTTGCGACTAATGCTCTTTAAATTTGTGACTGGTATATATCGCAACATATAACAGCATATTTTAAATTAGTTAAAAGGTCACCGTCTTGGTCTCTGGCATAAAATGTTAATTCATAATTATCTCTCATATAAGTTGGTAATATAAAACCTAAAGCATTATCGTTAATTATACTATTAAATGGATTTGATATAAATTGACTATTTACAGCTGACATTTCAATTAAGTCATTCCAGACTTTACCGTTTCCGTCTTGCCAATAAGAATGTTCGTTTGCTAATTGCGGACAATGTATAGATATAGCACTTGATACATTTACTGCTGGATCGGCGTTTGAAAGTTGCCCTATTAGTGATGTTATAGCAAATTTTACTGGTGCTCCGTTGTCATTAAATGATGGTAATGAAACTCTTAATGTATTACTGGCACTGGGTCCAATATATACGTGAAATTGATATTTCATATTATTCAATGACATTTCTATTTTATATATATTATATTATATTATTATTTTTTTTAAATTTTAATTTTTTAAAGTGTGTTAATGTTGTTAAATGTTTTGCCATACTTGATTGTTTGATTTCTATTCCGCATTCACACGTCACTTTAGGATTTTCTTTAGGTAGTTCTTTTTTTACTATTGGTTCTTTTTTTTCAATTATTATTCCATTTTCACTATCATATAAATTCTTTTCAATTATTAATTTTTCTTTAATTTTATCTCTATAAGCCTTTTGATATTCTTTTACTTTTTCTTGGGGGTTCTTCTTTTTGTTTTCATTATATTTATGTAGTAATTCTGGATTATTCATTATATCTAAATGTTTTTTACTCTTTAGGTGTTCTTTAATATGATTTTGGGTTATCTCTATTCCACACTCACATAATTTTATTTTACCTTTAATTACTTTCGCTGTTGTTTCTACAGGTGCAGTTTTTACTAAATAATCTGTGTAATTATCATAGCTTAGTAAAGCTTCTTTCGATACTGTAGTCGATACTTTATTATCTGTTTCAATTTTTATTTTAGTTTCCATATTTTCCGTTGTTATTGTTATTATTGTGATTGTCATTGTATATATAATATATTATTTAATCCTTAAATCAATTTTTATATAAAAAAATAAAAATAAAAATAAAATTTGCATTATTCCTCTATTACTGGTTCTTCAATTACTGGTTTTTCTACTGTTTCAATTATTTTTAATGGTTCTCCTATTACTGGTATATCTTTTATATGGGGATTTTCCAATAAATAATCTTCATAGTTATCATAAGATAATATCATATCTGGTAAGTCTCCACATACTTTAGGTAATATTTTCTCTTCTTGATCTAAAATACTTTTAAATTCTCCTCTTTCTTCTTCTGGTATTCTTTCGATAAGTAATTCATAGAAATACCCAAATAAACATAAATCTATAAGATAATCACTCATATTTTTTTTTTCATATTTTACACTATTAAATAAATTATCATATTCCTCTGTTTTTTTGAATTCTTCGTATTTTGAAGATATAAATTCATTTGTCATTAGACACTCTAAAGACACTATTACCGGATCTTTGATTTCTTCTGCCAGCATCGCTACTTTATTATTTATTTATAATATTTTAATTTCTTTAAGTTTTTTTTCCTGCGTTTTTTTTTCTTTAAGTTCAACTGGTTCTTCTTTTACTTCCTTTTTGGTGGATTTCTTTTTTGAATATGGGTTTAATTCTTTTTTTACTTCAATTATATTATCTAAATTCTTTTTCAATACTATCTCTTTCCTTGTATTGTCAATACAAAGAAAGCAATAACGCTCTTCAGTGGTTTCAAAATATATCTTTTCAAATTGTTCTTCTGTTAATACTCCTGCAACAAGGTCATATAAGTCTTGGCATATATTCTTTGAATTATACCTGTAAATAAGTAATAATCTCGCTTGTAATCTTACAATCTTGGGGATTTGATTACAACTTTGTGCCAGTATCCATAAATTCACCATCTTGTGGCGATTTTTGACTGATAAATTACTTACTAAACTATTGGGTCGATACGCATTTCCACAAACTAAATCATCAAGGATAATGTGATTGACAGGGGGGACTTTGTATTGCGGGATCACGGCATTGGATAGATCGAATTGAATTGTATATAATAAAATTGTTTCTTTATTACTTAAAACTTCATTGTGGCAATACTTTCGGTATGCTTTTAATAATGCTTGGTATTTTTCAGCTTCTTTACGTTTAAGGTCAATGTCGTCTAAAATGTCCTGTAATAATTTATTTGAGTAATCTTCGTGGATGTCGTCTGGTGATAAATTCTTTAATGTATTCCAGATTTCGTTTGTTTTATACGTAGGTGATATTAATATTATTCGCTCTTCTGCTTCTGTGCCGTCGCTATAGTAATGTTTTGCTTTTTCAAGATACTTTAATATCTTACATACTGAATATGTCTTTCCCGACCCCGTCCCCCCGATTGCTAAACAAGTATAAAAAGGGCAAGGGAGATCGAGTTCGCGTGGTTCTGGATATTCAACCGTTTTTTTAAATTTAACAGGTTCATTATTACGGTTTTTAATTTTTTTCAATTGTAATGCCATTTATATATATATATTATATATTATTTATTATTAATTTATTTATTTTAATCGCTGTCTTCTTCATATTCACTGTCTTCGTAGTCACTGTCTTCGTAGTCACTGTCTGCTTCTTCTATATGTTCTATTACATAGTTTCTCTTTTTAGTAGTATCTAATTCGGTTAATCCTTCTTTTTTTAATCCCCATTTTTTTACCATTTCATCTCTAAATTTAAAATCATATAACAACCATTCATCTTCTTTAGGATGATGTGTGTAATAAAGGTTTATTCCTTCATTTGATAATGGTGTCATTTTCATATATTTTTTTTTCTTCCATAATATAAAATTTTCATCACATTCTTTCATTAATTCATTTACTCTACTTTGATTTTTTTTTGTATCTAATTCTGGGTAGTAATCAAAATATGTATCAACACCTGCTAATTCATCATATAAGTCTTGTAAATAATAGTTATACCAATGTTTTAATTTAATTTCATCATTTACTTTTGGATACTTTTGTATTATATTAAAAGCATTTAGTAAATGTGCTTTTATAATACTCATATAAAGATCTGTAGTTTCTTCGTCTATCATTTTATTATATAATATATATTTTATTTTTTTTATTGTGTTCTTTGTGTAAATGATATTCTGTGGTGTTCTTCTTGTGTTAAAATCCGTGCTTTACGTGCTACCCTTGCTTTTCTCTCTGCCGCCTTGCCTTTAAGTGGCTCAGCAGACAAATTTTTAACAACTTCTTTAACGTCTGTTTTTAATTCTGCAACTTCTTCTTTTTCATTCTTCTTAAGGACTTCTTCATTAGTATCAATGTCTTTCTTGAGTAATTTAATGTATTTACGCACGTCCTCCATAACGATTTTAATTGTTTCATAATTATCTCCGGCTTTATCTACAGTATCAATTAATACTTTATTTACTCCTAAATGTTTTAATAGTTTTTTAATATGTTTCTTATTGCGTTTGAAAAGTGCAACTACTTCTTTATCATTAGTACCTTCTTTTATCATTTGGTTTATTTCTCTTATTAATATTTCTGCTTCTACTAAATAATCATATACTGTATAGAATTCGTCTTGGAACCATTTTAAACTTTTATTTGATAGTTCTAAAGTTTTTATTGCTCCTTTTGCATAAGGTTCTAATTTAGGAAACAATGTTAAAATCTTTGCTATACTAATAAGTAGTTCTTGGACTTTAATTAATGTGGTTAAAGCACGGTCTTTCTTTGAAATTTTCTTTAATACTAATTCAGTGTTCTTTTTCGCAACCATTCTTTATTATATATAATAATTTTTTTTATCTAAATCCATTATAATTTGGAAACAATTGTTGTAATTTTCTCTGTATATCTGGATCTTCTTTCGATTGTTCTTTAATTTTTATTGGTTTTTGTAAAGTTGGTTTTTTAGTGTCATCCATTAAAGGTTTCTTTACACTCTTTCGTGGTATTACAACTGGTTCTAGTTCTGCTTCACTTTCACTACTTTCTTCACTTTCACTGCTTTCGCTACTTTCAGCTTCAGGTGCTACAGGTGCCTTCTTTTTTGATTTTTTAGTTGGTTCAGGTTCGACTTCTTTTTTCTTGCCTTCTAATTCTTCTAATTGGTTTCTTAAATTATTTATTTTTGTTTCTCTTTCGTCTTCAATTTCTTCGGCAACTTCACTTTGCTTCTTTTTATTCTTGTTTGGTGGTTTTTTCATTTTACCTGTATCTATTAATAATTTTGTCTTTTTTGTTTCGTGCTCCATTATCTTTTTTTCTAATTCTAATTTTCTCAATAAATATTGTTCGTCTTTCATTTCTTTCTCTTTTTTTTTTAATTCGGCCATCTCCTTTCGCTTCGCGTGTGCCATTAAGCGCGCTTTACTTAAAACTAATAATTGGGCTTCGCTCATCACTCTTTTTTTACGCCCAGTTTTGGTTAATTGCTCGGGTTTTTCGGCTTCAACTTTTTCTACCTTTTTTTTTCTAACAATTGGTTTCGTAATTTTTACGTTATTCATTTCTTCGGTTTCATTTTCGCTTTCATCACCACTTGAATAGTCACTGGCTTCTAATTGATCCGTCATTATTTATTATAATAATATATTATTTTTATTTTGTGCTGACTTTTAACGGGTTATTTACAAATGACGTTAGTTATTACAGTTTTTATTGCTTTTTTTTATTATTTTTGATATGATTTTATTTTTTATTCTACTTTGGATTTTTTTATTGATACTATATATTATGTTTAAATCATTATGTCAAGTAGTCGTGTGTATAGGTTGAAATAGTGTGTCTTCGACCTGAAAATCATTAATCAATTTATTACACACATAGGTCGAACTATGTTTTTTCGACCACTTAATTAAATTTAAATATTTTATTAAAACATAAAACTTTTACTTAGTTTCGTTAAACTAAAATACCTAACAGGTCTTGGTTTTAAAACCATTTTTGTTTTATTGGTATTAAATTATTTTTTTAAACAAAGCAAAATAGTTTTAATAGTTTCATTAAACCAAATCCTGTGAGGTCATTTCGGCTTTAAAAACCGATTTTTCCTCGCGAAAAATGGATCTCAACCTGAGCTAGAAAATCATGTTTTTTTTTTATGTTTTTTGTTAGCTTATAAATATGTAAAAATAATATATTATTATTATGTCAAGAATTGGATAAGTATATAGCAAACCTAACAGGCATACCATATAATAATAGTATAATAATACATAACTCTATGGTATATATATATTTTAATACTATTTAGTATATATATAATATAATAATACTATAATTTACTTTTAAATCTTGGTATGGCTGGTATGAAGAGACCTTACAGAAAGCGAACAGTACCTAAACTATGTAAAGACAATGTTTAACTTTTAATAAACTAAATAATTAATAAGTGAAAACACTTAAACTAAAATAACTTTTTGTGAGTATATAGTATTAAATCAATTGAAAACCAGAAGATATACAATTAATATAATAAAGTTATCTATTATAATAATATACCTTGAAAGAGACTTTTAAAAAAATCACTTAAGAATAATATATTAATTATAAGTAATCAATAATTATTTGACATAATGTCAAGTAAAATTGAATGTGCCCGCGAACATCATCGTGAGTATCAGCGCGAGTATTATCGAACAAAACAACAAACCGATCCTGACTATAAATTAAAGAATCAAATAAACGCAAAAATGTATTATCGTAAAAAAAATAATTTAGATATTAATACTAAAGAACCCCTAAGTGATTGGGCGTTATGGATGGAAGATATTACTAATAAAGCTATGTTTAAATGGAATAATGAAACTGTACCTGAAATTAATAGACTTTATCGTGAAAAACAAATTAATGATTTAAAAACTAAACAAATGAATAAATCTTCTTAATTTTTATTTTTTCTTTAAATATCATTTTACAAAAAAGTAAAAAACTATTTAAGAATAATATATATAATTAATAAAAAGCATGGAGACGACGGGGACGATGGAGTCTAATGCTTTTGAAATACCTTCTGTTTATAAACAGACAAGTATTACTAAACAAGAAACTATAAATACTTTAGTATTAAGTATATTAACAAAGAAACCAAAATTTCTTGATATATATAATGAAGGTGATATTACTAAATATAATATTCATACTATACTTTCTAAATATCAACTTAATACTAAAAAAAAACCAAGTCAAGAAATAACTTATAAGAAAAGTGGTAAAAGTGGTATAGGAAGACTATTCGGGCAGAATAAATTATATGGTCCAAGTCTTCAAGGAATAGCAAAAGATGTACGTAATGCATTAATAACTGGTATTTATCGTGATTTTGATATTAAGAATTGTCATCCAGAGATATTACTACAATTATGCAAACATAATAATATAACAGAAATAACTAATTTACAATATTATATATCTAATCGCGATCTTTGTATAGAACAATTAACAAATGAAACTACTTTTACTAAAGATGAAGCAAAAATTAATATTATTAAAATAATAAATGGAGGTGATGTAATTTATAATCATAATAATGGACCTATTAAATGGTTTGAAGGACTTGCAAATGAAATGCCAACAATTCATTTAAAACTTAAAAATTTATACAAATTTTATTATGATAAAGCACGTGCCCCAAATAGAATGGGGTCAATGTGTAATTTAATATTAACAGATATTGAAAACCAATGCCTTCTTGCATTTAACGAGTATTGTATTCAACAAAATCTAAGTCCAGATGTACTTTGTTTTGATGGTCTTATGATTAAAAATGATGAATTACTTAACGATACCAATTTTATAATTGAAGCAGAGAAATATATTAATGATAAAACAAAATTTAAATTGACAATAGTTGAAAAAGAAGTATCAAATATATTTATCGAAAATGAAGAATACAAAAAAATATTAAATGAACCAGAACCTATAGATGAAGTATTTAGAATAAATGATACTCAAGAATATAAAGATGAAAAAGAATTATTTGAATTAACTCATTTTAAATGTCTTGATCCAATTGGTTTTCATAAAATCCAAGATGATCCAGAACTTAATATGGTAGATTATGCTGAAGCAGCATTATTTACAGCTTATCGTAATAAATTTATTAGTGTTAATGTACCTGATAAAAATGGTGTTCTTCATAAGGAAGAATTCAAATTTTTAGATTGTTCGAGTTCTATTAAAGATAAATCAGGATGGCTGAATGATCCTAATATGCGTACTTATGAACGTATGGATTTTTTTCCACCACCAAATATTTGTCCTGAAAATGTATATAATACATGGGATGGATTTAGTATTGAGAAAACAGATCGTGATCCTTATTTAGATTTTGAAAATAATAAATATATCAAACAATACAAATATATTATTGATAATGTAATAAAAAATGATGAATCAAAAAAATATATGTTAAATTTTCTTGCATTTATAATACAGAAACCAGGAATTAAATTACCTATTATACCTATAATACTTGGAAGACAAGGATGTGGAAAATCTAAAATTATTGAGACAATAATGAATATAATTGGTAATAAATATTGGCATAAAAGTAATGATATGGAACACGAATTAAACGATAATTTTAGTTTGGCAGGTAAAAATAAAATATTAAATGTATTTGAAGAAACATCAGCTAAAAAAAGTAATGTTGTATATGAAAAATTTAAAGATCTTATTACAAGTGATACAACTTATATTAATCCTAAAAATAAAACACCATATAAACAAAAAGATTACCGTAAATTTATTATCAATAGTAATAATATGGATTGTATTAAAGTAGATATAAATGATCGTCGTAATGTGTTTTTTGAAACAACAGATAAACTTGCAGGTCCAGAAAATAAAGAATTTTGGGATGAATACATTAACCATACAATGATTAATAAAACCGCATTACGTGCTATTTACGATTATCTTATGTCAATTGATATATCGGGATTTGACTTTATACATAATAAACCTAAAAGTGATTTACTTGATGATATTAAAGAATTAAATTTAACTTTGTATCAGCAATTTTTTAGATGGTTGTGCGAACTTGATTTGTTATATAAGTATCATCCTTTTATAATTAAAAGTGGAGATTTATACAATAATTTTTTCAAACAGTTTTTAACTAACAGAGACATTACAACAAATAGTATCACAAGAAATTCGTTTTTTGGGAAATTGAATAGTGAAATTAGAATGAATATTATGGACGGTATAAAAAAAGATAAAAAAGGTGATAATCCTTGTTATTATATTGAAGTAAGAAAATTAGGTCTTTGGCTTACAAAGAAAGGTATTCTTGATATAGAATACTTTAAATTAAAAAATGATACAATTAGTATTCAATATAATATGAATACTAACTTTTATACTGGCGATCCATCTGGACCAATTGATTTTGAACGAAATTGTGATAATTGTGACTAAACTTTTTCTTCTTTTTGTCTTTTATATTCTTCTTTAAAATCTTTAATAAATGGATTAAAAGATATATATAATTTGATACAGGATAAATTAGTATTAATATTTATTTTTTCATATTCTTTAATAATTTCTTTATAGTATTTAATATAAAGTTTATAACATTCTTTAGGTAAATTTTTAATATCGCCACTACAATAATAATTGGGATTTTCGAGAATTTCATAAAACTTCTTATCAATAAAACTATTATTACGAAATGTAGTACAATATAACTTTTCAATAATTTTATTATTAGAACCCAATGTTACTTTACATTTTTTAATATATTCAAGTTTATTAATAAAATATTTTTTAATATATTTATGGTATTTTTCAGGTTTATTAATGTAATCAATTTGAGTATATTCTGGATCACAGTTAAAGAATTTAATTAACTCTTTAGTATCATTGAAACGCCAAATATTAGACCTATTACATTTATTACAAAATAATCGTTTCCTATTTACTATTCCATTAATACCAGTTTGTTTAAAGTTCAAACAATTAATACAATAATCTCCAATTCTAATTTGAGGTTTAATAATTAATTTATCTTCTTTATTTTTAAATTCTTGTTGAATAATAAAATCACCATACTTATCTTTACGTAATACATTATTTTTAACTTTGTTATCAAAAATAATTCTATGATTAAATAGTATCATACTAGCTTTTAATTTATCATTTTTATTTGTAAAATGTTTAATACAAGTATTACCAATAGGATATAATTTTTTACCAGTAAATTTATTAATTAATTCATGAACGTATATACCATTCATAGTATCACATATACATCTAACTTGACCTCCTAAGTCGCTACAACTAAATGATTCACTTAAAAACCATTCGTTATAAGCACTATCTCTTTCTTTTTCAATACTATTCTTAATAACAATATTACGTAATTTAATCGCTGCATTACCCGGTTTAACAACTTTTTCTGGATTATCAGGGTCCTCCATACTATGTATTAATAATTGTAATTAAAAAACATTTATATTGTTTTCAATTTTTATTAAAAAAAATTTTAAAAAAGTTTAAATAAAAAATAAATTAATTTTTGAAAGCACCACTATGGTTTTGAATAATTTGTTTTAATTCTTGATTACATAATTTCATGTTTTCAATTTGTTTTTTTAAATCAATTAATTCTAAATGATGTTTAGTGTTAATATGTCTTGCTATTGAATGAACCGAAATTACGTGTCCGCAAGCGCAGTGATATTTTGGTGCAGGTGCCATTGCTATTAAATTAGCTAAACATTAATTTTTTTAAAATATTACGCGGCACTTTAAATATCTCTAAATTGGTAATCACTTGCGAAACTGTGACCTGCTTTGCTCCAAGGCATAGGAGTTGCCTTAATAGTTTTACGTAATCCTAAAGGTTTATTAATTTTGTCACTAAGTGGTTCTTTAATAGCAACATAATTAAGGTCTCTTGAGCCTGCTTGTTGGTCTTCATTATATTTATTACGATATATACTGGCTTTTTCTTGGAAACGTTGTGCTTCTGGGCGGAAACCTTGATTATTAACGAAGTCTAAATAAGAATAACTTTTAATATTGCCTTTTTCTTGTAATTTACCTTTAATAGGCGCTGTGCTTAAGACAGGCATTAACCGGACAGGTTCTACTGAAATATCAAGATTTGAATATTTAGCTTTGCGTGCTTTGGCGACTTTGTCTTTGTTATTGTGATACCAATCTAATTTTTGTTTTTTAATTCTTTCTTTCTTTTCTTCGTCGGTAAGCATTTAATATATAATATATATTTTAATTTTTCTAACAAAATATATAATTTAAAAATTAAAATTTAAAATTTATTTTTTTGGTTTTAATATTTGTATCAAAAAAATATTTTTTAGTATTACTTTTTATTTTGCGACTACAACATTAAAAAAATTTTCATTTTAATTATCTTCAATGTAATGCTCGCATTTGATACTAAACGTGTAGTTAAAGTTAAGTGGAATATGTCTGCCTTGATTTGAATAAACACTAAAAGTCATACAATCAACACCATTCATAGTTGATAATTGAATACTCTCAGTAGTATTCTTATAACTGTTATATACTATAGTTTGGCCTGTAGATTGATTAATTGGTATTCTTGCGATAATACTACTAACATTCATTTTATCATTAACTATATTATCGAGATTTTGACCGTTTACCGCTACATCGCAACAAAGGTATAAACTGTTTTCATATTGAATGTTAATAATAGTTGAACTTTGGAAAGATCCAGTGTATGTAGTGCCGTCAATTAAACCGAAAAGGTGTCCTGAGTTAATAGGTTTAATTGTATTGGCAGGATTACTTGCTGTAAAATTAAATTTATTAAGATTAATGTTATAATCAACAATGTATTCACCGATTAATTTTGCGTTAAGATCAGCTAATAATAAATAAACATTCGGCGATCCTTCAGTAAGTGTCATAGGAACTCCATTTAATTCAAAATTATTATTAACATTATCAAGAATATCATACCATTCTTTAAGAATGCTACAATCATTCAAATTAATTTTAAGATAATGTTTTTTAAAGTCAGTATTATAAAATAAAGCATTAGGAAAAGTAATAAGAAACTGGTTGATACTGCCAGATTGTCTATTTTTACTACTAATGTAAAAGAATTTACTTTCAATATATTTTAATAACATATTATTTAATTTATTATAATATTATATATTATAAATAAAATGACAACATCATTTGCTAGAAGGGGGCCTAATCCTATATATAGTTTCAATACAGCACCAACAAAAGTAATGTCTGGTATAACAAAACAGAGTGGCGATCAAAATGTAATAGTAAAGGAAGATCCAGATTACATAGATAGAAACTTTAAACCTTACGTCCAAGACTATAAAGGTAATTACAAATACGACCCAGTAATGCCACCTAAAGACCAAAAACAACACAATATGTATGAAAGTAAAATGAATAGACCAAAACCTTTAGTTTTTACCCAAGACAAGAATATATTTACAGGAGAAAAAAATAGTAGTGTATATTTAAATCAAAAAGTCCGTACATCAGGAGTAGGAGCATTAGGAATATTTGCCGAAGGTAATTTAGAAAATCCATAAATTCTAACAATAAATAAATTAAAATTATAGAATTTATTTTCTTAGCTATATATATAAAAACATGTACCCCGACGCTTTACGTTATTTCGTTAATAAGATTTCTAACTTCAGTACTAATACGGTAAAATTACTCCCATATAGAACCGATGGTATCACCGCCGGTCAAATCCTTGTAGTCGATTTACCCCAGAACAGTCTGTGTGATCTTCGAACTCTTGCCTGGCACTTTGACGCCACCACAACCGCCAGTGGTGGAACCTCAAACTTCGCACGCTTCCCCCAAAATGCTGAAAGTTGCATTGACCGCATTAACATTGAAATCAACGGTCAATCTCTGGTTTCTGCCAATAACACCAATTTAATTTACAATTTACTCTTACCTGTATCTGGTGGTACTGATCTCAAGAACAAACGTTCAGTATATGCTGGTGCCGGCGACCAAACCAACCCTACTGCCAATATCACAAACGAAAAATTTGTGGTACAACATTTCCTTGGCTTTTTAGGATCTTGCAAACCCGACGTTCTTGACACCTCCCTTCTTGGTAACGTACGTATAACAATCCAACTCGCCAACGCCAATATCTTAATCAAAGCAAGTCCAGATGGCCCAACCGCAGCTTCTTATACTCTTAACAACACTTACTTTACCCTCGACACAATCTCTATTGACGACGGTACTTTCTACCCTCTTCACCAACAGTTCCTTTCAAGTGGCGGTGTATATGAAATTCCTTTCGACAGCTACTACACTTCCCTTTTCAGCAGTTCTACAATGAACCAATCTTCTCGTTTCTCTCTTTCAACTGGTTCTTTAGACTGGATCATGGGATCTTTCCCCAGCGCATACAATACTCTTTCAGCAGTAAATAGCGCTTCAGGACGTGGCGAACAATTCGACACAGTATTAACTGGTTTAGAAACTTACAAATTCACTGTGAATAACATACAGTACCCCCAATACACAGCATCGATCGATGATACTTTCGCACTCGCAATGAATGGATTGAACCTCACAAGCGACCCAGCTAATGGTATTAGCCCCAAGATAAATCAATCCACGTGGAAGAGTTCGTTCGGATTTGCTTTACAAAAATTCAACCTCGATGCCGACAGCTCCGAACGCTGCCTATCAG
>ERZ1292642.706-Hain-H14-01um-R1-706-length-17722-cov-4_pt1 | contig 17722 bp, 26 predicted proteins | sample MGYA00564403_ERZ1292642 | MGnify/ENA primary metagenome ERZ1292642 (study PRJEB36523, sample SAMEA6512643) | groundwater metagenome | collected 2019-01-09 | study: AquaDiva: Metagenomics assemblies of 32 groundwater samples | reverse complement strand
GATATCGCGCATTGTTTACTTCGCTAGAAACTTTACATGTGCCTAAAGGCACCAAACTGATTTTTGCTGAAGGCGTAGACATAGCACGTAATTGTAATATACTTGTTGCAAACATGACAGGTCATTGGTTGTGGTTGATGGGTGATGACCACAGATTTCAACCAGATTTGTTGATGAATTTGTTAGAACGTAAAGTTGAGATTGTCGCTCCTGTTGTTTGTGTTCGTGGTAAACCGTTTAATACTGTGGCATATAAAACAGCCATTGTTGGTGGACACGAAAATACAAGATATACCTGTCAACTTTTAAACGATGAGCAGCCTCAAGGCGGATTGATAGAAGTAGCTGCAACAGGTTCGGCAGGAATGCTGATTCGTAAATGGGTGTTTGATAATCTTCCAAAACCGTTCTTTGGTTATACTCGACATACAAGCGAAGACATAGGGTTTTGTTTGAATGCGACGGCAAGCGGTTGGAAGATTTATCTTGATTTAGAACAAACCATGTCACACATAACACCGTGTGATCTTGAGCCAGTCAAGGATAAGAACGGCAAATGGCGTATTATGATTACAGTGGACGGCCAAAGTGTGCCGCTGGTGTATGAATGATACAAGTACCTGATACAGGATTTACTCCTGGCACAATCGTGTTAGCTGCCGGTGGTCAACCTCGACACCATGAATTTCAAGAATCGTTAGCTAAGGTGTTTGTTCCTAATGGAACTATGTTACAGATTATTACAAGTTGTGACGTAGCAAATAATTTTAATAAAGGTGTACGTGCTGCAACAGGCGATTGGGTTTGGTTTCTTGGTGACGATCATGCTTTTGCGCCTGATACGTTAATGCGGTTATTAAATTATAATGTTGATGTTGTTGTGCCTGTCTCTCCATGTAAAACCCCTTTTGCATATCCATTTGTGTTACATGGACGTGGTGATGGCTGGTGGTACATAGATTTACAAACCTATAGTTGGGCTGAATTAAATAAACAGCCATTGTTTGTCCTACCAAAAGGCGATTTTATTGGTCAAGCTGGCATGCTCGTTACTAAGTCTGTGCTTGATAAGATTGGAGATCCGTGGTTTAAGTGTGGCAAGTTTAATGAAGGCAGACTACAAGAGGACGTGTGGTTTTGTAAAGAATTACAAGAGTCTGGTTGCACGGTTCATGTAGCAACAGAGATTATTCTTGATCATTACTGGTTTATGGCAGTATCAGCAAAACGTATAAATGGGAGATGGGTGCCTTCGTTGAAGGCAGCAGGGTTTGAGGTAGTGTTACCAGATTTATAAATCATCCATTGTGGATGCGGGATCGTCGCCCCTCAGCGATGCGGAGAATATAGAATGCAAGATTTAAAGAAAAATCTATTACGGTTTCATCAGCGTGAAGATTTGAAACATGATCTTCAGACTTCAGAGAAAATGTTAGATAAAGCCAAGCCTGAAGATAAAGGTATTATTCTGGCTGGTTTAAATCGAACGAAGAAGCAACTTGAATCTCAATCACCAGTTCCTTTGACACCCAAAGAAAAGGACACACTGTTTGCGCTTGAAAAGAAGTTACGCACAAAGATTACGCAAAACATGCCTCCTGATGAAGTTATGCGTAAGAACCCTCCTGGGGCTGTTGATTGGCAGACAAGATGGGAACGGGCTAATAAGTCGGCTGTTCGTATGTGGAAGAACATTACGATTCAGCTTAATCCTGATAATGCAGATCGTGACCTTACAAACATTGAGCGTTTTCGTCCGTCAGGACAGATGGATAGGATGCGTACAGACGCACAAATTCCTGGGCTTATGACGTTTGGAAATGTTCCTGATGAAAACTGGCCTTTTGATCCTCCGCAGAATACGGCCTTAGCGCAAGTGCAACGCCATTACAGCGAACTTGAAGCCGCAAATGATGTTGATACAAAGATTGATGAAATAACAAGTGCTGAAAAAGACTATGTAGTAAATGAAGAGGAAGTTGAAGTTAAAAAAGAACTGACACCAGAACAACATGCCGCGCTACTTTCGCGTCTTGAAAAAGGTAGAGCAGTTCTTGCAGCGCAAAGGGCTGCTGCAAAACAAGTAGAAGAAGAAGTTTCTGAAGTACAAGTAAGTGTTTAAAAAAGAGTTTATTTTATAAACTCGTTAACAATCCAATATCCTTATCCAGATTAAGGTCTGATTGATAAGGTGGAAAAAGGTGACTTATGGCATGGCCGTGGATTTTTGAATCAAATTTTGAAGCTGGTACAAATGCAGAATGGGATAGTGAAGAAGATGACGATGTAAACCTAGATTTTCCTCATTATACAACCTTAGCACGGTCAAGTGGCGAAGGGCCGATGGCACCGTTTCGTGGTGCTTATTGCATGCGAGTCATACTGGATGGTGGAACAAATCCGTGTACGGTGACTGAAGGCGATTTGGATATTGCTGATACGGTTACACGTTGGTCAAGTTTTGATTTTTATATTTCACCATTATTTGCGGCAACGGCTGATGATATTTTTGTTATCTATCAGTTACAAAGTGCTGGTCCGGTGAATGAAAGTTGTATAGGGCTGCGAATTACGGCCACGACTGATGTTGTTGAAGTTGGTGTTGGTAAACTTACTGCATCAACGTTTGCCGCACAACCTTTACAAAAAGGTAGATGGTATCATTTTGATCTTCGGACTGTTGTGCAAACTGGTGGAACTGGAACGACAGATTTATATATTGATGGAGTTGCTGCTGCGGCTGCGTCGGTCGATACGGTTACAAACGTAGCTGTTGCCCAAGGTAAACTTGGATTAGATTTACATTTGTCTACAACAACTGGAACATTATTGTTTGATAATTTTAGATTTGACGATACACAGGTTTATCCAGTTAAACATCGTTATGAAAAAGTTGTTAGATTAACCAAGAATGGTCATGTATTTGTTGGTCCAGGTTGGATTGATTCATGTTATGTTCGGTCTGCGTCTGGAACACTCGTCTTGCATGACACTGACGTTGCTGATGTAAACCATAGTGAGGCTGTGGTTGATATTAGTACAACAGAAGGTTCAACTGGATTTGAAGATGGTGCTTATTTTGAACGGGGTTGTTACGCCGTAGTAAGCGCAAACACAGAAGTTGAAATTCGGATTCATACTGGTGGCGACTTCCACCTTGGTAAATTTGGACCAAAAGCACACTGGTCGCCTGGGGCTGTGCGTCATTATGGACAAGTTAGAAAAGCACCTAGACCTAATGTGTAAGGATTAATATGTCTGCTACTACACAGGTTATAGATTTTTCGGATATTTATACAGAGATCCTTAACAAGATGCGCCAACCGACTAACATTACGGCTATTCAAAATCAAGCCAAGAGATATGCAAATACTGCATTACATCATATGGTACTTGGTTTTGAATACAAGATGCCATGGTTAGAACGGTCTGCTACGTTAATTACAATGGGGCCATATACAACTGGTACTGTCGCGGTAACTCGCGGCAGTACTACTGTGACAGGCACGAGTACACTTTGGACAACTGCTAATAGTTATGGGGTCAACAATGCTAGAACAACTGGCAAGTTGTCTCTTGGTGATAACAATATTTATACAATAAGTGCTGTTGGTGATGCTGGTTCTATCACAACAAATGAGCGATATGTGGCCAGCGCTGACTTGGCTGCTGGTGCATCATATACCTATTTTGAAGATGAGTACGCTCTTGCGTCTGATTTCCTCAAGATGATTGACACACATAGATTTACTGCTGCATATGAGATTCCTTTGATAGGTCGTAACGAATTTCGATTAAAATATACACGTCCAAATGTGGGTGGACTTCCAAAAGTTGCAACCATCCTTGATAAAGGATTTGGTGCGACTACAACTCCTGTTATTTATGTTCAGTTTTATCCGTATCCTGGTGCGAATTATTTAATTCCATATTCCTATATTACAAATAATATTGCGATCTCTGCCGCTGGTGTTGCAGCCACAAGCATGTCTGCCGACACTGACGAACCAAATTTGCCTCTGAGGTATCGCAACGCAATTGTAATGTACGCAATTTCACAATGGTATATAGATAAAAAATACGATGCTCGCGCCCAAGCTGCACAGTCGGATTATGAAGCAGACGTTACGAGGATTGTCAGTGACCAAAACATAGGTGCGGCGACGAATGCGAAGATCCAGCCTGCCGTTAGTTCATATACAGGTTATGCTCGCACGCCCTATCGTAGTTCTGCACGACGTTTCTCTACGAACAATAGTTTTGACGATTTTAGATCTTGAAGGTTTAGTATGCCATTAAATAGTACACGCTGGATAACACATAAATTTGGTGGTGGATGGGCAACAGATTTTGGCCCAACAGCATACAATAGCCCCGATCAAAATGGACAAATGATTGTTCCATTTTTAAAAGATGCGCGAAACATTGTATATGAATTTGATGGTGGTGTTCATAAAGCGCCTGGTACAGATAATTTAAATGGATCTGCACTTGAGTCTGGTGCTGCGGTTCGTGGTATAACGGACTATTGGCGACAAGGCACAGTAGATTCAGCAGCACAACGTAGAGTAATTCATATTAGTACAAAGATAAAAGCAGATCAAGGTGACGGGATATTTGCTGATATTTTTACTGGTATGAATAGTTCGTCTATTCCACAGTATTCAACATTTGATGATTTACTTATTATCGGGTCTTCAGCAACGGCTGACTTGCCTCGGTCATGGGATCAAACAACTGCGCAAAACTTAACAGGTTCACCACCTAACTTTTCGTTCAGTGTATCTCATAAGAATCATCAATTTGGGGCTGGTGTATTTACAAATCCATCACGCTTGTATTTTAGTAGACCACTTGATCCTGAAGATTGGACTGGAACAGGTAGCGGCAGTATCGACATTGATCCTAGTGACGGAGATATGATTACTGCGCTTGTTAGTCATAAAGATAATCTGTGGGTATTTAAAGGACCAAACAGAGGGAGCATTCATCGTATTAGTGGAAGTGTGCTGGCAGACTGGGCAAGAACAACTTTCGTTCAGGGTTTACCTGTACCGTGGGTGCATAGTACGTTTAAGTTTGGCGATGATCTTGGATTTATTACAACAAACGGAAGCGTTCATAGTTTAAAAGCCACGGCTGCTTTTGGTGACTATAATCAAGCATGGTTATCGTACCCAATTAACAAGTACATGCAGGAGAACTTAAACAACAGTCGTGCTCGTTTTTTTACTACCGCCACAGATCCTAACCGTGGATATGTTTGGATGGGCATAACCCCGTCAGGTCAAACTACGAATACTCGTTATTTGATTATGGATTATAGGTTTTTATCACAAAATGAAACATATCCTCGATGGTCCTATTGGGATAGTCGTGCTTTTGCTTCTATACATCTTGTCCGTGACGTTTCTCGCCCTCGGTTAATGGCTGGTGGATATGACGGGTTTGTTTATAAGTTAGATCAAGGAACTAGAACTAATAATGGCTCAGCCATTAATATGGCAGTTGAAACGCCTGCTATGACGTATGGCGAAGAATATCTATTAAAGAATTTAGCTAATGCTGGTGTGTCATTAAATGCGTGGAACAACAATGTGTTCACATTTAGTTGGACTCGTGACGGTGTATCAGAAACAAGCATAACTGGCACTCAAGGTGCCTCTGGCGATGTATATGATACTGGACTGTTTGATACAGCCGTATTTGGTGGTCAAGCCTTCCTTCCACGTTTCTTTGGTATAGAGAACGGCGGAGATTTCAGGTCGATTTCATATAAATTTCAAGAAACTGCCGATAGTAGCGATTTTGAAGCCCACAGCTTTATGACAAAATTAACACCATGCGGTGAGAGCGAGGAAAATAGTTAAAATGGCTGTTACGCAAGTTTATACGGCTGTTCCAAACGATGTTATAACGGCTGCGCGTTGGAATAACGAATTTGGAAATATTTATAATAACGGAACAGACATTGCATTTCCATTGACTAAAGCCGTCTCGTGCGCAGGATTCACTATTACGCTTGATGCTTCTGGCGTTACAACACTTACGTCTACGGCTGCTGTCGGGATTGTTGTAGCAGTTGGTGCAAAAACTGGTACGCCTGGGGTTGGTGCAAATCAAGGACAAGCTTTACAGATTCCTACCTTTACTTTTACTGATAGTGATACGGCTGGTTCTGGAACGGCTGCTGAATTTTCTTCAGTATCTATAGGTACGCCAACTCTTGCGGCTACAAACACTCTTGTAACAACAACCGATGCATCCACTTTATATATTCAAAATGCTCCTGCTGCTGGTACAAATGAAACTATAACAAATTCTTGGACAATATGGGCTGATGGTGGTGCTGTTCGTCTTGATGGTGATTTACGAGTAGACGGCAATCTTCGTTCTAATGCGGCCTTGGGTTATCATATTCAAGGTTTAACATATTCGCGTGATGCTGGTGATTTAAGTAACGATATTCTTGTTGCGATTGGTCAAACAACAAGTGCTGATGCTGCACAAGCTGATCGTCGCGTAATGACACTTACATCTTCTTTAATTAAAAGACTTGATGCAGTATGGGTTGTTGGTACAAATCAAGGAATGCTTGATTCTGGCACGGTTGCTGATACAGATTATTACCTTCATTTAATTATGCGTGCCGACACAGGTGTTGTTGATGTACTCGCCTCATTGTCAGCAACAGGCCCAACAATGCCTGCTAACTATACTTATCGTCGTCTTTTTGGATGGCTTAAACGCACAGCGGGTGTTAATGTAGCGTTTACTACTTATGAATTAGAAGGTGGGGGACTAGAATTTGCGTGGACAACACCAACACTTGACATATCTTTATCAGCAACACTTACAACGGCACGAAGAACTGATGCACTTCCAGTACCATTAAATTTTTCAGTTATTGCGTCTCTTCGTACTTCAAGTGACGATAGCAGTAATTCGTCTATTTATATTATTACGTGTCCTGACGAAACAGATACAGCGCCGGCAAATGCTACTGCTCCATTAGGTACACAGAAAAATCAAGTTGCTAATATTACAGCAATTGATGATGTTGTAGTTAGAACAAGTACGACAGGAACAATTGCTTCTAGGGCAAACGTTGCTACTTATGATGAATTACAAATAGTAACGAAGAGTTTTAGTTGGGCGAGGAGAAATTAAATGTTTATTGGACGTAGACCTGACGGAACAATTTATGGAGCCTGGACTGTTCGGCAAAATAATGATGTTTTTCATACTGGTCTTGAAGAAGTAGCTAACGATCATCCAGATTATATTGCTTTTCGTGATAGACCACGAATTATACCACCTGATCCTTTAGTTTTACAAATTGCTGCACTTGAATTCCGTATTGCAGCGTTAGAAAACAGACCTTGATTTTTATAAAAGCAAGTCTTATGTTAATTAAAGAGTAATTATGGCATTATCACAAATTTATACAGCAATTTCTGGTGATACTATCACATCGGCTAGATGGAATAATGAGTTTGGTAATATATATACCAACGGAACAGATGTAGCTTTTCCTCTTACGAAAGCTGTTTCTCTTGCAGGTTTTACATTAACGTTTGACGTTGCAGGCTTCTCTACAATAACATCGCCAGCAAATACAGGGTTTTTGTTTACTGTTGGTAATAAAACAGGTACACCAAGCGCAAGCGGTAGTCTTGGATCATTAACTGCTAGTACGTTTACTGATAGTAATACTGCTGCTGCTGGGACTGCCGCATTGTGGACAGGATTTTCTATACGTACACCAACCCTGGCTGCAAGTGCATTAAATGTTACGACTACAGATGCAGCAACATTATATATTGAAGGACCGCCAACAGCAGGTACAAACGAAACACTTACAATTCCATCAGCGTTATTAGTCGCTTCTGGCGCTACAACTCTTCGTGGTTCATTATGGCTGTCAGAAGGTGCAAATGTTGCTTCCGCTGCAACGACAAACATTTGGACAACTGATGGCCATACTATACACATAACAGGAACAACAACGATTACATCGTTAGGTACGGCACCTCAAGCTGGTGCTATGAAACAAGTTGTGTTTGACGGCGTGTTAACACTAACTCATGGAACTAATTTAAATATTGTTGGTGCTGCAAATATTACAACGAGTGCTGGCGATAGAATGATTGTCTACGCCGATACGACAACACAGCATGATATTATTTCTTATCAGTATGGCGGTGCAGGTGTCCATCATGCGACTATAGAAGTTTTGTCGTCAGGAACAGAATGGACTGTGCCTGCTGGTGTTACACGAGTTGATGTTACAATATTTGGTGCAAGTGGTGGTGGGGGTGGTGGTGGAGGCGGTGAAGAATCAGGAGCTACCTCTGGTGCTGCTGGTGGTGCTGGCGGTACAACAAGTTTTAATGCAGGCGCACTCACTACAACTGGTGGTGATGGTGGTTTTGGAGGAAGTGAAGGTGGTGTTGTAGCAGTAGGCTCTGCTGGTGCATTACCTGGTGCAGGATCAGGTGGTACAATAAATCGAACTGGTGGTGGTCAGTCTAGTGGAAATGGTGGCGAAGGTGGTATGTCTAGTTCTAGTTTTCCTGGTGGACAAAATGGTGGTAAAGGTGGTGAAGGCGGTTATGTACGTGGGTATGTTGCTGTAACTCCTGGTGCTACTGTTACATATGCTATTGGTGCCGCTGGTACTGCTGGTGCCGGAGGTACTGGTGGTGCTTCTATGGATGGTGGTACTGGTCAAGTTGGCTATGCAGGAGTAATTGAACTTCATTATTAAGTTAAGTAAGGAAATCTTATGGGATTTTTTGATAGTAAAACAAAGATTGACCAAACAACAACATACGATAATCCAGAATTACGATCTTATACTGCTGCATATCGTGGGTTTGCTCCGTGGTCATTTTCAAGTTTTGATCCTGATGCTGCTCTTTATGCAATGGGTAAAGGTACTAAAATTGATGGTAAAAATATTGGTGTAGAAGGAAAAGAATACCTTAAAGGATTAAGTACTGAAGAACGGACTGAACGCGAAGCATCAAATGCTGCCCTTAAACGTATTCAAGAACGTCAATCTTCTGGTCAATTTTTAACATCACAAGAAACTGACTTTATTAATCGTAGTCTCGATAAAGCCTTTGAGTATGCACAAACAACTGGTATGCAAGCGTGGGAACGTGGTGCGCAAAGTCTTGCAGGTGGTCGTGGATTACGTACCTCAGATACTCCTGTAGCTAAACCTGCTATGGAAGAACTACGTAATCTACAACTGGGCTTAGGGAGTAAACGTGCCGAACTTGGGTTAGGCGCGACAATGCAATTCTCAGCACAACAGCAAGCCTTTGACGAAGCCTTTCGTGAAGCTCTTGAACAAATGCAATTTAATAGATGGTCTACTCGTGCCGGACATTTATTTGGTGGTGGATTACAGGCTGCTGGCAATCTAGGTTATACAAGTCGGACAACTGGAACCCAAACAAACAAGGCTAGTGGCTTCCAGAAAGTCATGGGGAGTATGGCTATGGTAAGTGGTGGACTTGATCTGGTAGGTAAAATTGGAAGTATGGCTTCTGGTTTTGCTGCACCTACAGGGTTTGGTGGGATGGGTGGGGGGGGGGCTGCAAACTTTAGTGGTGCAAACTTCCCTGGTTATTAACGAGGCACTATGGCTGATATAAATTTTGGTACAACTCCTGAAGGTCCAACAGTAACCGGAACTGAGGATGCTACTTTTGTTCAAGGGATCACACAACAAGTCAGACCCGCACCAGTTGATAACTCTTGGGCTGATTCTGTTGTTGCACAGTCTCGTCCTGCTCCTATGAGATTACCAGCACATTATTATCCTGATCCTACTGCGATTGCGTCTGAAACTCGTGAACCATCAATGTTCCAGCGTATTACAACAATGATGATGGATGCGGGTACACAGCCTGGTCAGTTGCCAGTTTCAGTCCGAATAAGGCTTGCACAAGCTGAAGCAAATCAGAACGCACTTAGTCAGCAAATTGCATGGCAAAATCATCTTCAATCACGCGAAGTACACCGTGATTTGTTAGAAAAACAAGCCGCCGATAATAAAGTTAAAGTTATGGAAATGTGGCCTCATGCACAAGCCATTATGCGTGACGAAAAAGATTTAACAAAGCGCGGCGTTCTTGCACAAGATTATGCAAACTTGTTCGACTCCCTTGTGCCTGGTATGGGAAAGCTTCCTATTGAATTTCATAAAGAACCGTATTACAACGGCATGTGGGCTGCTATTGCAGGAAATGCTGAAGAAGGTAGTGCTGTTCGTGATATGGTTGCAAAAAAAGGATGGGTCAATACTATTTCAGATCCAGAAGGCCAACGTGCTCTTGATATTATGGGGCATGACGCTGCTGGAACTGTTATTGGACATTTTGATAGAGATTCGCGTGCAAAACTGTCGGCTGGTAAGCTGGGCGAGGAAGAATTTCGACAAATATTTAAACGTACAATGTATAGTCCTGAAAGTGGCTTAATGTGGAAGCCCGACTTGGGTACGGCTGTTGAATCGTTTCTTGCTACTGCTGCTGGTGAACAGTTTATGGTTGGATCAAAAGTTGAAACAAATAAGATTCGTCAACATCGACAAGAGAAGGGTTCGACAGGCGGTGCAATACAAGCTGGCAAGGATGCTAAATATCTTGCACGTCAAGAGATTATTGATGAATCTGAAACTGAGGCTGGTAAGCTCAAGTATAATGCAACATATATTAATCAGTTAAAGCGTGACCAACGAATTGCTGAAAAACTTGAGGGCATGGAAACGAATGTAGGTATTAACCCTAACAACCGTGTTGAACAGCGTTTCCGTGAATTAACAGAGCATAAATATGTTAGTTCTGAAGAAATAGCTAGTATGCCCCCTAGTCCTGAACGTACTACGGCTCTTAAAGCCTTTGCGAGGGCTAGTCAGGAGAATGACGAGAATACAGCTAAGGAAGCGATGCGTCAAAAACAGGAAGCCCCAGTGGAACGTGCAGATTTGTACTCACGTAAGGCTCTGCGTTCAGGCAAACTTGGTTCTATTGTAACTCCATTAACATTAAACGAAAGCTTAACAAATCCTGACATTGTTAGAGTAGATCGAAAACATGTTGATGCTTTGGGTAAATTGCAAATCGCAAAAAGCCAAGGTATATTTATGTATGATCTTGCTGATAAAGCATATAAAGCCACAACACGACTTGGTATTACAGGACAAGTAACGACTGATTTATTGTTTAAAAATCCGTTATCTGCTGCTGTGGCTGGTGTTTCAAATCCAAATATGAAAACATATCATGACGAGCTTACAGCGTGGTCTGGTAAAGATGCAAAAGCTTTGGGTGATGAAGTTGGTGTTTTAACTGACACTGACCGTCAAGTATGGAAAGACACATTCCCAGTTGCATCCGATACGCCTAAGATTAGGGAAAAGAAGAAAGCAATCTTTAACAAAATGGTTGACTACATTTATGATACAAATGTAAAAATACTTACAGGCGAACTTGATCCTAGCTATGTTACAAGTACAGCAAATACCAGTAAGGTTAAAGGAATACTAGGTTCTGCATTAGGATTGTCTAAAGAGGCATCTGCATCACCTGCACCATCTTCTGAACCTGAAAAGCCTGATACCCGTTCTCGTGCGCAACGCTTACGTGAAGAAATGGTGAAAGGTCAATAATGGCTAGATTAGAATTTACACCAACACAAATAGATGAGCGAATTAAAGCTGATCCTGAAATGATCGGTCTTGCAAAAGATGATCCTGATGAGTTTGAAGCACAGCATGCTCAGTTGTATAGATCGTTTGGGTATCGGCCTGATGGTTCACCACTTGGTAAAGTACAAAAAGTTTTTGGTGAGACTTCTCGTGCAACTGGCATCCCTGAAGGTGTAATAAAAGGTGTGGCGTCGGCTGTACTACCAACGGCTTTAACAATAGGAGGCGCTGTGGGTGGTGCTGCCGTGAGTGGTGGGATTGGGGCACCGTTTGGTGCGGCAGGAGGTGCAGTAGCAGGTGAATTTGCAAATTATGGATTAGGTATTACAGAAGAACCGCCCACTCCGTTTGATATTGGGGTTGCGGCTGGTACATCACTTCTTGGTCCGTTAGGTTCTCGTGCCAAAGCAGGTCTAGGCCCGTTGTTAAAACGTATGCCTGGTGCAGGAATGGAAATGCACCCTCTAGCGGCTGGCGTGTTTAAAAAGCATATTCAGCATATGCGAATTGATGCAGAAGATGTTACCACGCTTCGTGGCTTAATAGATCAGGTGCCAGATTTTCATGTCAAAATACCAATTACTCGTGATATATTAGGAAAAGAACTTGAAGCAGTATCACGTAGTTTAAAGCCTGACACAGCCTATATTAAAGAATTAGAAAAAATACAGGATCGTTTTGCAGATCAACCTTTTCTGTCATTTAAAGAACTCATGGCAACAGAAAAAGATTTGATTTTGTCTGGATCTGAAAGTGCGCATGCTGTATGGTCCAAACTTTCAGGCACATTGATTGATGATCTTGACAAGCAAGCGTTAAATCCAAAATTATCAAAAGCCACACGCAACAAGATTGCAGAAGGTGTTCAGTCGTTTAAAATGTATTCTGCATTCAACAAACGATTTCGAGCGAATACTGAACTTGATAATATTGTAAAACGTGTAGTGACTGAAATTGACGGCGATGAGTTAGTGCGTTTTAACTCGAAAACCTTTGTAAAAGAATTAGAACACAACAAAGTTCTCAAGAGCACGTTTGAACCAACCGAAATTGCTGATATGAAAGCTGCTATCAAAGACTTGGGATATCTTGCTGCTCCACCTGGAAGTGGTGTTAATCAAGTCGGACGAAGTATCCATGCTGGCGCGGGTGGTGCGTTGGGTTTGATTGGATATTCATTAGGTGGTTATCAGGGCATGTTAATTGCTGGTCTTGGAGTGGCGGAATTAATCAGAGTAGCAATTTCTTCACAAACAGGACGAAATGTTGTTCGATATATGGCAACACAAGGTAAAGGCAGGGTTAATGCTATTGAGTTGGACCGCGTGTTAGGACAGGTTATTGCAGGAAGTTTAGCAGGAGCAGGAGCAGGATTACGAGGATCAGAACCAGAAAGTATTCATCCATTTCCAAATCAGGAGTGAAAGGCAATTTATGAAACTCGCTACTCGTCTTTATAAAGATGGTGGGATTATACGTATGCCTGGCGGGTTTAAAGTTCGTGTGGATATCCTTGGTAAAGAAGATGCGAAAGATGTACTTGGTGGGCAAATACTTGCAGCATACTGGCAAGAAGAACATATTATTACGTTAAAGAAGTCAAGGTCTGTCCGACAACGCAAAACAGACCTTGAACATGAGATGCAGCACATGTGCGTGGATTTTATAGATCACTTCATGCGTAAGGCTAAAAAATGAAATCAGAACCTAAGTATAAATATTTTTATCATTCAGAACAAATGTTGCTTTCAAAAGAACTTGTGAAACCTGAACCAGTACCAGTTGTTAAACCTTAATCATTTTCTGTTATGCGAATGTCTAACCCATGTATCAGGGCATGGGACTTTGTTGTGGTTTCGATCAAAGGAAGCGATGGGCAAGGGCAATCCTTTTTTAGTGTTTCCACGTTTTTCAGCTTCGGTCCTAAATAATATGAGATAATTATTTTTTCCAACCATTTCAACAATCCCATCAGGTGTTGAAAGGTCTTCCCAAGGTTCACGTTCCCAATTACCTTCAAAACAATCTCCTCTCTGAAATAGTGGGATATGCACAGGTACAGGCTGCATTAATTGTTCGATTGTATCATTTCTGTGTTTATGAATATTAACAACAATTATTCCAATAGGAATAAGTGACAACACAAAAAGTAAAACAATACCACTAATAATTAATTTATCTTTCATGGTGTCTCCAATGAAATATACTTTACTCATAGTAGGGTTGTTAGGCTTGAGTAGCCTTACCGCCTGTGCCCCTACTTTTCATAAAGGTGTTTACATAGGTCCGGCAGGACAGCAAGAGTTGGTGGAATGTCGTCCTGAAACAAATGCGCATGGGAACGAGATATGGTTCTGTTTCCAAGATGAACGTGAGGGATGGTAGCTCAACAAGGATAACGAGTCGGCGTACAAGTCGGTACTTGTGGCCCTATTGGTGGCGGTAAACATGGTTGATAAATACTACAGGCAAGACTGATTTCGACTGTTATCAAGAGTAAAGCAATAACTAGTATAACAACTTTCATAGGAACCTCCATGACGTTACGACAGGCTCGTTGTGCCTTTTCGGTTTGTGTGGCTGAATTAGTCCTATATGCTGTCTCTTTAGGGCATGAGGTAGCCTTGGATGAAGGGACGGAACGACTGACTGAAAAAGACCCTACTTCAGATCACATGCTAAATTCACTTCATCATGTTGGACTTGCGCAAGATGTGCTTCTTTATATAAACGGCGTCTATGCAAATAAGACTGAAGCCTATGCTCCGCTTGGCGAGTACTGGGAGAATCTTGGTAAGACAAAGAATCTTCCGCTTGCATGGGGTGGCCGTTTTAATGATGGAAATCATTTTAGTATGGCCTGGGCTGGCCGTAAGTAAATTAACCTAATGTAGGGCAATCTAGGCCCCTTCTAGGGGGTATTTTTACTATAGGAACACAATGGAACCAGTAGAAGACAAAGTATTCCAGTTATTTATGGAAAGATTTGACCGTGTTGACGCTGATAATAAAACAATTGCTGACAGTCTTACAAAACACATTGTAGACGACAACAAGGTTGCGAAAGTTGTGGCACAGCATTCGACGTATTGGAGTCTTTTACTAAAAGTTGGTGGTGGTTTATTCGCTGTTGTCATTGCAATTATCATTGCGTTCTTTGAACTAATTATAAAACATTAAGATTTATTCTAATGCTATAAGGATTCGCCCAACTATAGCCAGCAAAAGAAACGATCCAAGAGCTAAAATAACTCCTGCCGAATATACTCCAAATGCGCCGTAAAATCCGATCCAGAAATATTCCATAGTTTACCTATCCTTGTTGTTACGATCCATAAGAGATGCTACTGCTATAAAAATAAGGACATTTGTTGTTCTAATGTAACTCTTTCTTCTTTTTCTGGTATCTCTGCTTGTGGAGGAGTTGACGGCACTTCTAAAGGAGGTGCTTCTGCGATAGTTTGTTTATGTTCTGACAACGATTCTGGTGTATCTAAAGTAGACATTACTCTAGCTCCCTATAGTTTTGTTGTGGTATCCAATGACCTTCATGTTTTATCAAACACCCTGATACTAACCCATATGATGATTCCATTCCACTATCCCGCCAGCGAGCCTCACACGTTACTGATTCGATTCCATATCCAATTCCAACTAAAAAACTGATTACTAAACAAAACGCACCAACTATAAATAATGTTGCTTTTGTTACACTCATACGCCTCCTAATCTATTCCAAAGCCTTCTCGTTGTACTGGATGAAACATGCCTGATGTTCTAGGTGTATGTGCTTCAGCCGGCACTTTTGTTACTGTTTGTCCGGCTTCAACATCATGCGTAACTACTGCTCCTGCTCCCACCATCGCCCCTCTTCCAATCCTCACCCCAGGTAATATAATTGCCCCTGCACCAATTGAACAGCCGTCTTCAAGAGTAGGAGGTTCAGCTTTATAATGATAATCGTTATGAGGTTGAACAGACCCTACAACAGGGTATTTATCATCAGTCAGTATAGCTAACGGCCCGATAAACACGTTCTGCCCAATCTTTGCACCACGGCAAATAAATGCTCCATGTTGGATGCGTGTTCCGTCACCAATACGACTATTACTACCGACAAACACACATGAACCAATCACGCAACGATGACCGATAATACAATGTTCTTCGATAGTAGCATATTGCCAAACCTTTGTTTGATTTCCATAATCACCATGAGGACTAACGGTTACATTTAGTAACAGATCCCCATGTTCAGTTATTTCATAAGAGAGTTTCATTTCTTATTTAACTGTTTAAAGGTTACGCCAGGGAAGAAAACAACTGTTCCTGCAACTACAAAAGGATCTGTTATTGCATCTGCCGGTTCTATAAGTTCGGATACTAAACCTGACCAGCCGTTTATTTTAAAAACAGTCTCAGTATCCATAATCTCGTCTATTACAGAATGTACATTTACTTGTTTTACATTTACTTTCGCCATTTGTCTGTTCCTCCCTCATATAGTTCTGTTAGTTTTTCAATATTTCTTTGCATAATTTCGTCTACTGTAAACCCGCTTTGTTGAATAAGTCTAAACAAGTACCACAAAGCATCACCAGCTTCTAGTGCAAAAGCATCATGTAACGTATGGTCACTAATATAGAACACGTTTTTAGAAATAATCTTTTTGACAATATTCTGTAATTCTCCAACTTCACCACCCAAAGCGTTTGATAATGCCAATACATCTTGTTCAGATTCGCCAAGTTCACGAGGTATCATCAGCCGGTTTTCAGAGTGAACAAACGTTTTATACTTATTTAATGTCATTTCATCAGTCATTTTTCTCCATTCCTAAGATTAAAGCCACGGCTTTAACGCCTTCTGCAAGTGTTTGCGCCCGAAAGGGCATACATTCATGTAACAGAGGATGATTGTCGTGCGGATTTCCTTCAGCCTCAATAACTATTACAGCAGGTTTCTGTAAAGCGTAGGCCCATGCTAACTCAACAATTGTTCCTAATGAGGCTGTTTTAGTGCCTAAGAAATTAATTAAAAGGCAATCAGCCAACTTTACATCATTAAAGTCTCGTGCAGCAATACTCTTTGTAGTAAAAAATAATCCTCTATCTTTAAAGTCTCTATAATTTGTGCTAATAATTTCCTGTTCTGAGTCATATTCGTCACGCATGGGATTTAAAACAGAAATACTAAATTTAGCCAACTGCTTTGTTGCTTCTGTGCGCCAAGCGCATGCTTTTTTAACTGTCAAACCCCCCATAGGGCCAGATAAATAAACCCGTAGTGAGTTCATTGTTCCTCCACTAAATCGTTTGTAAAACACGGTCAAGTTCATCAAGGGAAAATACAACATGAGTTGCGAATTTTACCATTACGTCCCATCGTTCAGGTTCTTTTGTGACATAAATGATCCCTACCTTTCCTTGTCCCAAGGCATATCCTAATTCAAGATGAGACGACTTTCCAGCAGGAGTTACAAGGACAACAATCTCGGCTTCATCAAGATGTTCATGGTCGTATGAAAATACATGATCGGCGGCATACCCTTCTAAAGCTTGTTGATAAGTACGCTCTCGTAGTTTTTCATAGAGCATCCATTTATCGTCCGCTTCAGGACCAGCCGCATACCAGTCGTCAAAAACATCAAACGAAGCACGCAAATGGCGTCCGATACTTGGGAGGTCAGTGTTGCGTAATGAGCCAATTAAGTAAAGTTTCTTTTTCATATACTTTTTTTCTTGGATTTAAGTTCAGTAACTCTTTTTGGTCCATTTGGGTAAAGATCATGTAACTTTTTAACAAGAGTTTCGGCCTCAATTAAAAACTTACGGTAAGCAACTTTGGGCGGACGATCATCTACTAGATTTCCACATTCATAAGAGTCAATCAAAATACTAAGACAGGCAATAGCACTTGCAAGATGAGGAATGTTGGTATTCCTATCGGCCCACTCGCCATTATACCAATCATCCAGGTGTCTCCCGCATGCGGCAT
>ERZ1292642.705-Hain-H14-01um-R1-705-length-17744-cov-5_pt1 | contig 17744 bp, 22 predicted proteins | sample MGYA00564403_ERZ1292642 | MGnify/ENA primary metagenome ERZ1292642 (study PRJEB36523, sample SAMEA6512643) | groundwater metagenome | collected 2019-01-09 | study: AquaDiva: Metagenomics assemblies of 32 groundwater samples | reverse complement strand
AGGGCGTTCCCGCTATGACCATTCCTGGCGGCGTGACCTTGCCGTTGATCGCGGCTGACGAGACGCGGCTCTCCATGATCACGAACGCAGCGCAGTATATCGCGGATTCGAGTGGCAGAACCTTCAAGATCGTCCGCTTCTCGGTGCGTGAGGACATCGGCGAGATCAAGCCACGGAGCAAATCGAATTGATGGCCATCCCGCGCTGGAATACGAAGCAGATCGGATCAGAAAGTTATTTGATAGAGTGCGGTGATGTTGTCAAGGGCTCGATTGTATTGGTCCAGCATCAGAAGTGGACCGTCGAGATCATGTGTGCAGGCGATAGTGGAGACATCACCGCAGATTTCAGCACCTATGAAAATGCGCTCGTGTTCGTCCAAGGCGTTGAGGCCGGGCTCAGCCGCACTGGCTATCTCCATTCGTTCAATCCGGTCACGGTCACGGCCAGCGACTATGCCTATGACGGGTTTGTCGTTTCAAAATTCGACAAACTAAGCGGCCAGACGCGCTATGTGGTCGAGGACGACCGCGGACGGCTGTTCATTCACAACGCCAAGCAGCTCGGGCTTGATGCCGGCTAAAACCCTATCGACACCCAATGACAAGCCAACGCGTTGACATTTTCCGCGTTTGGCAAGATAAAGCCCCTGCCACGCCGTAGAGACCAGTTACTTCGCAGTGTTGAAACCGCCGTCCCCGAAAGGGGAGTCTCTGATCTCGCCTTTTGCTGGCACCCGTGAGACGGACGCCGTAGGAACCGGTTACTTCGACTTGTAATCGAGAGGTCGGAGGTTCGAGTCCTTCCCTGTGGTTTAAAGACTACGGGTAGCTCAGTTGGTAGAGCGCTAAAATAGCCGGAGCCGTCCTTTGCTCCGTCTCACGGGTCTCGGGCGTGGTGATGCTAACCGGTGGAGTGGTCGCCGTAGGAAACGGTTACTTCGGTAGAAGTGTTGGTTCGATTCCAAATCTCCCTTCGGGGAGAGCCCGGTCGGCGGGCAAATTCCGTTTCCATCTTTTGCACCATTCCACCGGTCGGCGGATGGAGCAGTCGCCGTAGCGCTCGGATACTTCGCTGCTTGAAAACTAGCGATGAGGCGGTTCGAATCCGCACATAGGGTCCTGGTTCCCAACCGAGCGCGCTATTTGCACTGCTCCACTCGCCGTCCGCCCACATTTCAGGAGGACGACAATGGCTCAGACCAACACTCGCGCGAAGAACCTGCTGAAGACCCACGAGGGCGCGCCCGCCGCCATCATCAATGCCGAGCAGCAGCTCCGGCGCTCGGTGATGTCATGCCTCCTCTTTGAGAAGGAGTTCTATGAGGACGGCCAGGAGATCGCCGAGCGCATCGTCACGCTCGCCGAGGCGGTTGAGCCCAGGACGGTCGCTCAGATCGCTGTCGAGGCGCGCGGCCTCATGAACCTGCGCCATGCGCCGCTTCTTCTTCTGGAGGTCCTATCCCGAACCGGCGCCGGTCGAACCGATCGGCTGATCGCCGATACGATCGCCGTAACGATCCAGCGCGCCGACGAGATGGCCGAGTTCATTGCAATCTATACCAAGGGTGGCGATCGTCGAAATGCCCCGAAGGGCCATGGCCGGCAATTCTCCGCGCAGGTGATGCGCGGGCTGGCGCGCGCGTTCCGCAATTTCGACGATTACCAGCTCGCCAAGTATGACCGCGATGGCAAGGTCAAGCTGAAGGATGTCATGCGCATCGCTCGCCCGAAGCCGCAGAGCGAGGCCGAAGCCGCGCGCTGGAAGCAGGCGCGCGATGGCACGCTCCCCGCCCCGGATACGTGGGAGGTCGCGCTCTCGGCCGGCAAGGACAAGAAGGAGACCTTCGAGCGCCTTCTCGGCGAGAACCGCCTCGGCTATCTCGCGCTTCTCCGCAACCTGCGCAACATGGCGCAGGCCAAGGTCGACGAGAACCTGATCAAGGAGAAGCTTCTGCTGCGCAAGGGCGCGGCGCGCGTCCTGCCGTTCCGATATGTCGCGGCTGCGCGCATCGTGCCGCAGTTCGAACCGACGATCGATAAGGCGCTGCTGGCGGCCATTGCCGACATGCGGCCGTTTTCCGGCACCACCGTCCTGCTGGTTGACGTCTCCAGCTCGATGGATGCCAAGCTCTCGGCGAAGTCGGACATGACCAGGATGGATGCTGCGGCAACGCTGGCGTCGATCTTCCCGGGCGACACGCGGACCTTCACGTTCTCGAATGACCTGAAGGAAGTCCCGTCTCGCAAGGGCATGGCAGGCGTCGATGCGATCCTCCGAAGCCAACCGCACGGCGCGACCTATCTCGGCCAGGCTTTGGCGATCCTGAATGCGCAGGCAGCGAACAATGGCATGGGCAACGGATGGGAGCGCATCATCGTCATCACCGATGAGCAGAGCCATGATGCCGTTCCCGCGCCGGCCTTCAAGCACGCCTATATGATCAACGTGGCGAGCTACAAGAACGGCGTCGGTTACGGTCGCTGGACCCACATCGACGGCTTCAGCGAGAACGTCATCCGGTTCATCCGAGAGATCGAGAGTGCATCATGACCGTGGAGCACATCACGAAGATAGATACCGAGGAGGAAATTGTTCTCACGGCTCCGGTTGATGGCGCGATCCGGGCGAAGCAGATGATCCTGGAATTTCTGATGCTCGGCATCGGCGAGGAGATCATTATCCATGGAGGCTTGTCGGAGGGCAAGCCAGCCATCGTCGTTGAGTTTGGCCATCGGCCACACATCTTCTATACTTTCGAGGCGCGGATGCTTGCCGATAGCCTCGAAAAGACCATGCATCTGTTTCCGAAATTCCCGCACAACCATTCTGTTGCGGACCTGATCATGGGGTTGCGGCTCGGCGCCCATGGTTCCGAGGCAGCAGAATGCCAAGCCCCATAGACTGTCTGATCATCGGCTTTGTCATTGGGCTGCTGGCGTCGCTGCTGTTGAGATGATCGAGACCCTGGCCCAGATCGAAGCGCCGCACTTCACAGCTGGCATCGTCCTTTGGGATGATGTTGTCGTCGAGGCGGCGCCGATCGTGGGCTACATGAAAAAGGGAAAGTGGAGCCGCGCCACGGTTCGCGGATACTGCAAGTCCAAGGGATGGAAGATCAGCGTCGTGAGCGAGACGGAGAGGGCACGATGTTAGAGACGGTATGGTCGGCGGCGATAGTAATCGGCTGTTCATGGGCAACAGTTTGCAACTGGCGCACACATCGTCAGCGACGGCGTCTCATCCGCGTGCTGTTTTCTGATCCGAACTGGCGAGCCCTGCACGTCGCATTCGATGACGTGCGCTACGATCGTCACATGCTCGCTCTGCTGACTTTCCGCGATCCAAAAGCTCTCTATGGTCAAGCTCTCGCGCACATGTGGTAATATCACGCAATGGGTGGGTGCCCGAGAGGCCGAAGGGGGCGCGCTGTAAACGCGTCGGCTATGTCCCGCGTTGGTTCGAATCCAACCCCACGCCACCAGGATCGGTGAAGTGTTGCGGTAGCACGTCGGTCTCCAAAACCGAAAGAACAGGTTCGACTCCTGTCACCGATGCCAAACTAGACCGGATACAGCGCTCCGGATCGCGGCCGATACCGCGTCTCGTCTTCCAACGCGACCTCGCGCTCCTCCTTGCGCACCGCCCAGCCGGCGCGGCGCAAATAGATCAGCGCCATCGAGCAGGTATCGGCAAGGTCGTCATGGATCGCGCGCGGCACCGTCGCAACCTGATTGATCATCTCATCGGCCCACTCCTTGTCGGGCGCATAGACCAAGCCCTCGGCGAACAGGTGGACGACGGTCTGCAGACGCGCGCTCTTGTCCGGCGATTTGACGAAGCCTTTGCGCGGATCGACCAGGTCGATGCCGAAGTCGAACGAACCGAACAGCCGGGCCAGCTCCTGGTGCACGGAATGGCCGGCGGCCTTGTCCTCGATCAGCAGCCGGTCGACCTTGAACGTTTTGCAGTCGGCCCCGACGCGGCGCACGAGATCGTTGATCACCATGCGCTCTTGCCAGCAGAACATCAGAAAGATTTTGGGATTGCCGTTGAGATCGCGAAATATCCCCCAGATCGAAAGCGCCGAGGGATCGTTCTCTTCTTTTTCAGTGTATGCCGTGTCGAGCGAGGCAAGGATGTATTCGAAGCCGGGATACGTTCCCGGGGTGCACCCGTGTTCTTTCGCGACCTTTTCATTCCACTCCTGCCACCATGCCGTCTTGATGATGCCGCCGCCGCGCGGCGCGGGCGTCTGCTGGTACTGGCCAGCGTAGGCATACGGCCCCAGCTCACGCTCCAGCTTGAAGACTTCCGAGGCCGGAAACCGATCGGGCCACAGCAGCTCGCCTTCTTCCTCGCGCTGGTCGACCCAAAACAGGCTGTCGTCATCGACCATCTCGATGTCGCTGCCAATGAACGTGGCAATGTGCGACGCATAGTCGGGATGGCACGGGATGTCGTTGTCATCGACCCATGCGTTGACGTGCTGACACGGCACATAGCTCATCGGGACGCAGAAATGGACGTATTCCAAACCGGCCTTCGGATTGAGAATGAAGCCGGAGAGATCGCCCTCGTGGACGCGCTGCATGACGACGATCATCGCGCCCGTGCGCCGGTTGTTGAGGCGCGACGGCATGGTTTCCGACCACCACTTGACCGTATCCTCGCGGACGTTCTCGGATTCCGCTTCCTTGACCAGGTGAGGGTCGTCGGCGATCAGGACGTCGGCGCCATAGCCGGTCGCCTTGGCGTCGACCGACGAGGCGAGGCGATAGCCCTTCTTGTCGTTCTCGAAGTGGCCGGCACGGTTGCGGTCCTTCAGGAGCTGAAACCGATCGCCCCAGCGCTCTTGATACCAACGGGATTCAATCAGGCGCCGGCATTTGAGCGAATGCTCCAGCGAAAGTGCCTCGGCATAGGAGGCATAGAAGAACGACACCTGCGGTCCCAGCAAGGGGCCATGCTCACGCTGCGCCCAGACCCATGGCACGAAGCAGACTGAGATGATCGCGGTCTTGCCGGTGCGCGGCGGCTCGTTGAACAGGCCGCGCTTGATGTAGCCGCGGGCGACCGCCTCCATGTGGTCGCAGATGTCTCGAAGATGCCAGTTCTCGGAAAACTCGGCCGGATCGAAGTTCGGCCACGCGGCTTTGACGAACTCATAGAAGCTGTCTTCAAGCAGCTCGGCTTCGCGCATCAATTTGATGCGTTTTGCACCCATCAGGATACGTGGGAAGTCAAAGACCGCGAGGCTCATGGCCTCATGATAGGCTATCGACACCAAAATATGAATTAGGTCTCGCTACTTATTGACAGTAGCCGGCCGCGGCCCAATTCTAACTCAAAATAATGTACGGAGATGACCATGGTCGACAGCACATCCAACAGTCGCACCCTCAACAATGTCATGAGGCACGCGTATCGCCTCCTGAATGACACCGAGAAAGAAGACATGAGACACGTCAAGGATTTGGGTCTTGAGTTTCACGACCTACTCCACAACATCGGCACCTCGCGCGAACTCTCGATCGCCAAGACCAAGATCGAGGAAGCCGTCATGTGGGCCGTCAAGCACATCACGGCCTGATCCATGCAAGTTCACTGGCATCTTCGCATCACGCTCGAATCCTCATCTGTTGACCGCGCAAAAGAGCTGGCCAGGTCAGAGCGGCGGACCGTGGCAAACTACGTTGGGGCGCTGATCGAGCAGGCCCAGCAAAAGGATGAAAGCGATGGCGACCAAGGAAGAAGTGCTTCAGCGGCGTAACAAGGCCGTCGAACGCGTCGAGAAGCTTCAGAAGCTGGGCGATCACAGCGCTGAAGCGCCCGATATCCGGGCAAATGCCGAGGACATTTTGTTTCTCCTCGAAGATCGTCTCGAAAGGATGCGGTGATGCAACACGATTTCATTCTGCTCGATCGGTCCGGCTCCATGCATGGTCTCTGGGCCGAAGCTCTTGGGTCGATCAATGCTTATGTGCAGAAGTTGGCCGATGACAATGTCGATACTGGCGTGACGCTCGTCGTCTTTGATAGCCACAATGGCAAACTGGAGTTCAATGTCATCCGTGACCGGATCATTCCGTCGACATGGCGCTCGGTGTCCAGGGACGATGCGATACCCCGCGGCTGGACGCCGTTGAATGACGCGGTCGGTCAGATCGTCTCGCTGGCGAAAGCCGGCAACTACGACAAGGTCGCGATCATCATCATGACCGATGGTCTGGAGAACGCGAGCAAGGAATTGAACATCAATCAGGCCAAGGCGCTGCTCGACGAGTGTCGTTCCAAAGGGTGGCAAGTCATTTTCCTCGGCGCCAACTTCGACAACGCCGCGCAAGCCCAATCCTACGGAACGCAATCACCCGCGACCGTCCAGGCAGCGGCGGGAAATCTGCGGGCATCAACGACAATCCTCGCGGACAAGCGCGGTCTGTATGGTGCGACCGGCCAGTCGATCAACTTCACCGACGACGAAAAGGCACAGCTGAAGCAGAAGCAGCCATGAACACACCAACGATCTCGACGCGGCGGCTCTCCTTGCGTCCGCTGACGAAGTCGACGCCGCGTCAGCTCGGATGGCTGGCCGACCCTGAAGTGACGAAGTATTCCGAACAGCGTCACAAATCCCACAACCTGCGAACGCAGCTCCGTTACGTCGACTCGTTCTCCGGCAATTCTCATATCTGGGGCATCCATGTTGCCTCGACCGGGGACCACATCGGCAACCTGTCGGCGGTGCATGATCCGAACAACGGTGTCGCCGAGGTCGGTATCCTGCTCGGCGAGCGGAAGTGCTGGAAGCTCGGCATGGGCGGCGAGGCGTGGTCTGGAGCCTGCGATTGGCTGCTCGACCCGCTCTGCGGCAATGTCCGCAAGCTGGAGGCCGGCTGCATGCGCGAAAACGTCGCGATGATGAAGATACTCTCCGGAAGCCGCTTCAAGTTCGAAGGCGAGCGCACCAATCACTTTCTGCTCGATGGCCGTCCGGTCGGCATGGTCCTGTTCGGGAGGCACCGATAATGGAACGGCGTGACCAGGAGATCATCGACGGCATCACCGCGATCCGGATGAGCAACAATCTGCAGTGGATGAAGATCGTCGAGATCGCGCTTGAACACGCGCCGGTCGAGACGCGCCATGTATTGCGCAACATCAACGACAATGACCGTGCCATCTCAGACTTGCTGAAGGACCTCGCCCAATGAAGCAGAAGGACGCGTTTCTCGCTGGCGAAGGCGATGCGTGGTTCGATCGCAACCATGGCAGCCTCGGGCTTTACGATCCGGTCACTCCGCTGATCGATGAACTCAACCTGAAGCCGACCATGGTCATGGAGATCGGCTGTGCCAATGGTTGGCGGTTGTCGCTGTTGCGCCATAAGTTCGGCTGCACCGTGCTCGGCATCGAGCCGAGCATGAAGGCAGCGATGGATGGCGCGCGCTTTCGCGTCCCGATCTATCAGATGACAGCTTGGGCGCTTCCGGTCTCGAAAAAAACCTATGACCTGATCATCTATGGATTTTGTCTCTATCTGACCGACCCGGAAGACTGGCTCACGATCGCGGCCGAGGCCGACCGGGTGCTGACTGATGGCGGCCACATCATCATTCATGACTTCAACGATTGGGTCGGTGGCAAGGTGATCTCCAAGAAGTACGAACATCGAAAGGACATCACCTCGTATCACTACGATTTCGCCAAGTTGTGGCTTGGTCACCCTCGCTATCAAGTCGTTCGATGGTTGGATGGCGCTCACAACGATGGCGTGATGGTTATCCGCAAGAATGCGTTGGGCGAAATGGTCAGGAGCATCCCATGAAGTTCGGTGTCATTGGCTATGGCTCGATCGGATCGAGGCACGCCAAGAACCTAGAAAAGCTCGGGCACAAAGTCGTGGTCTATGATCCGGCGCTGCTCAATCGCGATGTCAACCGCGAGACTGCCATCTATGACGACAAGTCGATTGATGGCGTGATCATTGCGACACCATCGCCGTACCATGAGGGGCCGCTTCGGGCTTGTGTCGAGCGCGGCAAGCACATCTTCGTCGAGAAGCCGATCTCGACATCCATCGGCATGTTGCCGCAGTTACTGAAGGCAGCCGACGAGAAGGGGCTCGTCGTGATGGTCGGCACCAACCTCCATTTTCATCCCACCGTTGAGCGTACCAAGACCATGATCGATGTTGGGATTATTGGTCGGCCACTCTGGGCCAACTTCATTTGCGCGCAGCTCAATACCAAGTATCGCGACAGCGTCATCCTGAATTGGGGAGCCCACGAGGTCGACCTGGCCATGCATTTTTTCGGGCCTATCGATGCTGTGGTCTGTGTCGGCGTCAGAGAACTCCGTGCCGGAAATGGAAGCAGCGATGTCAACGCAATCGGCCTTGGCCTGGAGGACATCGCCGACTTCACGCTACTCCATAAGAGCGGCATGCGGTCGTCGTTCCACCTCGACTACATCACGCCGAATCAAATCAGAGAGGCCTGGATCGTCGGCGAGGATAAGAACATCGGTCTTGACCTGATCAGTCGCCGATTGACGATCGGTTCCCTCGTGCATGCCGATCCGGGGTCTTTCGATACGGACTACGAAGTTGAGATGCAGGCGTTCGTTCGCCGCATTGAACAGCAGGTCGGTGGAGCAAGGTTGGTACGCCACATTCCGACTGGATGGCGAGGTCTCGAAGTGCTCAAGGTGCTGCTCGATGTCAGGAAGAAGGCAGGGTTGCTATGAAAGTTGTTGCAATTATCCAAGCTAGGATGGGCTCCACGCGTCTGCCGGGCAAGGTCCTAATGGAACTCGACGGTCGTCATGTGCTCGAATGGGTCATCCGCGCCTGTGAACAGGCGCCCGGTGTCGATGAGGTATGGGTCGCGACCACCGACAACGACAGCGACGACTTTGTCGAGAACCTATGCGACATTATCGGCATCCATTGCTTCCGTGGTTCCGAAATCGATGTGCTGCAGCGCATCTATCGATGCGCGATGCGCGCCAACGCAGATATCATCCTGCGCATCACGGGCGACTGTCCATTCATCGACCCGCAGGTGATCGGCGGCGTCATCAGACTGATCAAGGACACCCCGTTCTGCGTCTACGCATCGAATGTCAGCCCGCGCACCTATCCTGATGGACTCGACGTCCAGGCCATGACGCTGACCGCGCTGACTTACGCGCATGCTGAGGCGACGCGGCCGATCGACCGCGACTGTGTGACGACGTTCATCGAGCGCAACCGCGCACGCTTCCCAGCCGAAGCATTGATCAATCCGCTACCGGGCATGCACGATGAGCGCTGGGTCCTCGATACCGAGGACGATCTGAAGTTCTGCCGGGCCATCGTCAGGCATTGGACCTGGCACATGGGACCGCCGACGCAGCTCGACATCCTCAACATCCTCGATGTGCATCCCCAGCTGCGCCAGATCAACGCGGATCAAGTCATGAATGAGCGCTATTTCGAGGCGCTTGCCGAGGAGCCGATCCATGCCCGTTCGTATCAAAGGTCGCAGCAAGCGTTCGCGCGCGCCGAAACCGTCATCCCGCTCGCCGCGCAAACCTTCTCGAAAAGCTACCTCCAATTTCCCCAGCCTTCGCCCCTGTTCCTCTCGCACGGGCAAGGCGCTCTCGCTTGGGATATCGACGGCAACGAATATGTGGACCTTGTGTCCGCTCTGCTCCCGACGATCCTTGGCTATCGAGACCCTGATGTGGATGCAGCGATCAGACGGCAGCTTTGTTCCGGGATATCTTTCTCTCTCGCCACCGAACTCGAAGCCGAACTCGCCGAAACGCTCTGCCGGCTCATCCCGTGCGCCGAAGCGGTCCGGTTCGGCAAAACCGGGACGGACGTCACGACGGCGGCAATCCGCGTCGCGCGCGCCTATACCGGGCGCGACCGTATCCTGATCTGCGGCGGCTACCATGGTTGGGCCGACTGGTCGGTCGAGCGCGATCTCGGCGTCCCGGATGATGTCAAGGCGCTGACGGATCGGGTTTCGCTGTGGGAAATCCCGGATTCCTTCGAGAACTATGCGGCCGTCATCATCGAACCGGAAGAGGGGTCGGCGCTGTTGTCGAGCCTACGCATTCGCTGCTTCCGAGATGGCGCCGTTCTGATATTTGACGAAGTCATTAGCGGCTTCCGCTTCGATCTCGGCGGCGCGCAGAAGTACTATGGCATCACGCCCGATCTGGCCTGTTTCGGCAAGGCCATGGCCAATGGCATGCCGCTATCGGCGATCGTCGGCCGCAAAGAGATCATGCGGAAGTTCGCGCCGCCGAACAACATCTTCTATTCCGGCACGTTCTTCGGCGAGACCTTGTCGCTGGCCGCATCGATCGCCACGATCAAGAAGCTTGAGGATGGCAATATCCTTGATAGCAACAAGGAGGTCGGTACTGCACTCGCGGAATGGGTCGGCGCCGCCATCCGCCAGCATGGCCTCGATGACATGATCTCGCTGTCCGGACATCCATCGTTCAAGCGGATCAAATTCGCCGATGACGATGTCGCCGCGCTGTTCCGGCGCGAGATGATCTCGTCTGGCACGCTGATCATCGCCAGCCACAACATCTCGGCGGCCCACGACGGCAATGCCATCAAGCGTGTCCTCAAGAGCTACGAGCATGCGCTCGGTATCATTGCCGAGGCGAGGAAGCATGGTGGGATCAAGGACATGCTGATGGGGGCATCGGTCGGACCGATGGTGCGATAGTCATGGATGATCTATTCCAGTTTGTGGTGATCGTGGAACTGACGGCAATTCTTGTCATACTTTGGGTCCGTCTATGAGATCAGTCCTTATCACTGGCGGGTCCGGCGCGTTCGGGACCGCTTTCGTCAAGCATCTGCTCAATCTGAGCGATGTGATCCCGCAACGCATCGTCGTGTTCTCGCGCAGCGAGCATCGACAAGCCGAGATGCGGCGGGAGCTGGAAGCGATCAGCAGCACAGCACCGTCCCGGATGCGCTACTTCATTGGCGACGTGCGCGATCGTGATCGGTTGCGCCGTGCCATGGAAGGCATTGATATCGTCATCCACGCGGCGGCGCTGAAGCGCATCGAGGTCGGGGCCTATAATCCGCTGGAGGTCAAGAAGACCAACATCGACGGCGCCGCCAACGTCATCGAGGCGGCGACTGATGCCGGCGTCGGACGCGTCGTCGCGCTGTCGACCGACAAGGCTTTCGAGCCGATCTCGCCATATGGCACCAGCAAGGCCTTTGCGGAATCGCTATTCCTGGCCGCCAACAACACGCGCGGCTGGCATGGCCCGATCTTCGCGGTGGTGCGCTACGGCAATGTCTGGGGCTCAACCGGGTCGGTGGTGCCGACGTGGCGCACGATCCTGCAGACCTCCGATACCGTGCCGGTGACCGACCCGGAGTGTACCCGCTTCTTCATGACCATGTATGAGGCAGTGCACCTCGTCTGGGACACCGCGATGACGATGATCGGCGGCGAGACGGTGATCCCAACATTGTCGGCCTATCGCATCGGTGATCTTGCGGAAGCAATGGGAGCCAAGGTCAACATCATCGGCCTTCCGGCATTTGAAAAGCGCCATGAGAGCATGGGGCTTGGCAATTCGAGTGATCGCGCGCGCCGAATGACCGTGGCGGAGTTGAGAGCGAAGTTGTGCTTGATCTGAGACCAGCAACGATGGCCGACACTGACCTGCTGTTCGGGTGGGCCAACGACGCTGGCGCGCGCAGCTGGTCGAAATCGAGTCATCCGATCTCGCGGGAGGAGCACAGTCGGTGGATGGCCCTCAATGTATGGCATGGCTATCCGACGCATTCGGTGATGATCGCCGACACGGATTTCGGCAGCGTCGGGGTGGTGCGCTTCGACATGTTCAAGAATGACGTGATGAGCTTCCGGGTCTCGATCACGGTCGGGTCGGATCACCGAGGCAAGGGGTTGGGCTACGAAATGCTCGATCGCGCCTGTCATGTCATGGGCGACAGCATTCTGACCGCTGAGATCAAATCCAGTAACATGGCCTCGCGCCGGATTTTCGAGAAGTGCGGCTTCGAGGAAGACAGCCACTCGTCTGTTGCCATCACATATCGCAGGGAACCGCTATGATCCATCCTACTCCGTATGAGTCCGTCACGGACATAGAGATGCACTCGATCTTGGAGCTTCTTGCGACTGGCAAGCCGCTGTCGGGCTATCTCGCCGGTCGCGAGCGTGGGGGCTACTTTGTGCAGATATTGGAAGAAACGTGGGCATCAACGTTTCATGTGAAACACGCCATCGCCTGCAACAGTGCGACATCTGGGCTTCTGGCGGCGGCATTCGCCATCGGCCTGAATCCGAAAGACAAGTTCGCGGTGCCGGCGATGACGATGAGCGCAACGGCGGCGGCACCGATGTTCACTGGAGCGACGCCAATCTTCTGCGACGTCGAGGCCGAGACCTTCGGGCTATCGTGTCACACTCTGCCTTTTGACGAACCTTCAAAGTGGCCAGTATTCGTGACCAATCTTTTCGGTCATCCCGCCGACCTTCATCGGCTGCGGAAATGGTGCGACGCCAATGGTACATTTCTGATCGAGGACAATTCTCAATCACCATTTGCGATGGAGAGCGGGTACTATACCGGCACAGTCGGCCATATCGGCGTCTGGTCGCTCAACGTTCACAAGCCGTTGCAATGTGGCGAGGGCGGGGTGGTGACCACCGACGATGACGAACTGGCTACGCGGTTGAGAAACTTCATCAATCATGGCGAAAACGCCGGTGACCGCATCGGGCTCAATCTTCGCATGCCGGAGCTTTGCGCAGCAGTCGCGGTGGCGCAGCTGCGGCGCGGACGCAGCATCATGAACCGCCGCATCGAACAGGCCGAGGCGATCCTCGATGCCATCGGCCCAATCCCATTTCTGCGACCGCCAGTCGTCAGGCAGGGCTGCTTCCATGTCTACTATACGATCCCGTTCCTGATCAAACACAGCTGGCGCTGGGCGTTCTTGCATGAACTCGAAAAGGAAGGCGTGCCGATCGTGCAGGGCTATGTGCCGCCGCTCTATCGCCTGCCGGCATTCGCGAAGTTTGCCCAGCCATGTCCGATTGCCGAAGACCTGCATGATCGTGGGCTGTTCTATATCGAGAACTGCGCCTGGACCTTCAATGAGGAGCAGATCAGACAGGTCGGTGATGCGTTCAAGCGTGCTGCGGAGAAGGTCCTGTGATCCTCAAGAGCAAATTCGACATTCGCGACACGGTCATGATCGATGGCGACAATTCAGTCATCGGCGTGATCGTTGCGATCCGTTGGAGTCGGGATGAATGTCCGACCTACGAAGTGGCCTGGATGAAGGACGGCAAGGCCGAATATGTCTACTTCGATGAATGGAGGCTCTGGAATGAAGATCGGTGACCGCGAGATCGGGATGGAGTATCCGCCCTACATCATCGCCGAGATCAGCTGCAACCATGGAGGCGTGATCGAGCGCGCCTTCGAAATGATCGACGCGGCGGCATCTGCTGGCGCCGATGCCGTCAAGTTCCAGTGCTACTCGGCCGACAGCATGACGATCGACAGCGACCGGGCTGAGTTCGTCATCAAGGATGGCCCGTGGAAGGGGCAGCGGCTCTATGACCTCTATCGCAGGACGCAGACGCCGGAATGGTGGTTCCCGAGGATCAAGGAGCGTGCCGACCGCAGGGGCATTCATTGGTTCGCCTCCGTGTTCGACAAGCGCGGCGTCGACCTGATGGTCAACCTGGATGCCCCGGCGATCAAGATTGCGTCCTTCGAGATCACGGATATCCCGCTGATCCGCTACGCGGCATCGACCGGCAGGCCGCTGATCATCTCGACCGGCATGGCCAGCGAGAATGATATCTGGCTCGCCCTGGATGCGCTCGGTCCGGCGCCGGCTAGAACACATGCCATTCTGCACTGCGTCTCAGGCTATCCAACGCCGATCGAGGAGGCCGATCTGTTGCGCCTCAACGTGCTCGACCATGAGTTTTTCAACTATGAAGTCGGCATCTCCGATCATTCGGTTGGCCCCTACGTGCCGATCGCGGCCACGGCGCTTGGCATCTCGATGATCGAAAAGCACTTCAAACTGTTCTGGCATCCCGATACTGAAGATTCTGCATTTTCGCTCGATGAGCTGGACTTTGCGAACATGGTCGCCCAGGTCAAGATGACCTGGAGCGCGATCCAGCCGAGCGAGCGCCGTAGCGAGGACGCGCATGTCGGGCTGCGGCGCTCGCTCTATGCCGTCACCGCCATCGGTGCGGGCGAGCCGCTGACCGAAGACAACATCCGTTCGATCCGGCCTTCCGGTGGCCTTGCGCCAAAGGAAATGAGCCGCATAATCGGGAGTATTGCGACTCGCGACATTGAACGGGGCGAACCACTCCAATGGGATATGATCAATCTCTTACCGAAGAACTGAAGACGATCCGTCGAAAATGGGGAATGTCTCAGGCCGATCTGGCCGAGATTTTGAGAATAAGTGAGAGAACATTGGAGATGTGGGAGCAACGTAGCTGCGACGTCACCCTCGAAAAACTGACGCGATGGGCAGATGCCCTCGGTTACAACGTCAAACTCGAATTGCGCAAAAGCAGGTGAAAGACATGGGCACGCCGACCGATATCGTCAAACTGGTTGAACGAATGAAGCGCGCCGAGGCGCTGGTCAACCGCGCCGCGACCGCCAGCGACAGCGGCGACCGCATCATGAACGGCGTCGAACAGGCGCTCGATCGGTTCGACGAGCACATGACCAAGGTCGCCGAATACGGGCAGCAGCTCGCGACCATGCTCGCGGTCAGCGACAATGGCGGTCCGCCACTCGATCCTCCGCCAGCTGCCGCACCCGTCATTGAGACCGGATCGGCGCGGCTGTTGCCGCGCATCGATCTCGCCACGGGCGATCCGATCCGGACCTAACTCTCGCATTTGGTCAATTGCCATGGTATGAAGCGAGCAGTTCCTCGTTTCATAGCGAAGGCCAATGGCCGCTCTATCCATTCGACTGGTCGATCCGGAGGCTCCGGACGAACACCTTGGACCGGCGTCATACGACGTCGGGGGCGACGAGTCGGCCGTCACTTTCGATGAGAATGGTGTCGCCAAGATCGAGCACCCTGACGGCTCGGCGACCTTCGATTTCGACGGCCATCGGTCGCAACATGAGGCCGATGGCGACGACTTCTATCGCAATCTTGCCGATGAGATGAACGCCGACGACCTGTCTCGTATCGCCAACGAGCTGCTGGTCGACATCGACCTGGACATCCAGTCCCGCAAGGAATGGCTGGAGACCCGGCGTACCGGCATCCGGCTGCTGGCGCTCAAGCTCGAAGAACCACGCGGCGATATCGGCACATCATCGGCTCCGCTCGAAGGCATGGCGACGATCCGCCATCCGCTTCTCTTGGAGGCCGTCGTCAGGTTTCAGGCCACCGCGCGCGGCGAGCTGCTGCCGGCATCCGGTCCGGTCAAGGTCCGCAACGATCAGCCGACCCGCCCTGAATTGCCGCCAGCGCCGCCGCCGAACCCGATGGCACCGCCGCCAGCGCCGGAAGGCGAGGCGATGGATGAGCTGGGCGCCGCGCTCGAAAAGGACATGAACCACTATCTGACGGTGACAGCGACGGAATACGTGCCGGATACCGATCGCATGCTGTTCTATGTCGGCTTCGGCGGCGATGGCTTCAAGAAGGTATACAATCACCCCTTGAAGCGCCGACCGGTCTCGGAATCGGTCGATGCCGAGGACATCATTGTCTCCAATGCCGCCGTTGATATCAAGAACTGCGGCCGGTTTACCCATCGAATCAAGATGCGGCCGTCGATGCTCCGGCGCATGCAGCTCGGCGGCCATTACCGCGACGTGACGCTGCCGCCGCCCAATCCGATGCACCAAGTGACTGCACCGGAACGGGAAAAGGCAGATATCGCCGGCTACAAGCCGCAGCCGATGCAGCCGAAGGACGCCGATTACGAGGTATATGAATGCTACTGCGAGCTTGATCTCGACCAATTCGCGCCGAAGCAATTCAAAGGCAAGGAATTGCCATTGCCATTCGTCGTGACCGTCGAGAAGGACAGCCGGCAGATTTTGGCGGTGACGCGCAATTGGGAGGAAGACGACGAGCAGTGTCTTGCCAAGCAGTTCTTCGTCCAGTTTCCGTTCATTCGCGGCCTCGGCTTCTATGGCCTCGGCCTGATCCATCTGCTCGGCAACGTCACCATCGCGCTGACCGCGATGTGGCGGATCATGATCGACAGCGGCATGTTCGGAAACTTCCCGGGCTTCCTGTTTGCCAAGGGCGCTGGCCGGCAGAACACCAATCAGATTCGTGTCCCCCCTGGCGGCGGTTTCCCGGTCGACGTGCCTCCAGGTTCGCGCATCCAGGATGCGTTCATGCCGCTGCCCTACAAGGACGTCGGCGCGGCGTTCACCGGACTGGCGCAGCACATCGAGGAGGTTGGCGAGCGTCTGGGCCAGACTGCCGATATCCAGATCGGCGAGGGCAAGCAGGACGTGCCGGTCGGCACCACGATGGCGCTGATCGAGCAGGCCACCAAGATCATGGACAGCGTGCACAAGCGGCTACACGCGGCACAGGCCGAGGAGTTCCAGCTGCTCAAGGAACGTTTCCGCGAGGACCCGGAAGCGTTCTGGCGCCACAACAAGAAGACCTTTCGGCCGGCGCGGCAATGGACCATCGACCAGTTCACGCAGGCGCTCAATGAGCGTGAGCTGGTCCCGGTCGCCGACCCCAACAATCCGACCAGCCTGCATCGCATCGCAAAGGCGACCATCGTCGACATGCTTGTGCAGAAATATCCGCTCGACATGGACCGCCGCGCGGCGCTGAAGCGCATCCTGCGCATCGCCGACATCGACGCCGAGGGTCTGATCAATCAGCAGCCGGCGCAGCCGCCGCCTGATCCGCGCATGGCCGCCGTCCAGTCCAAGGCCCAGGCCGAGCAGATGAAGTCGCAGATCGACCAGGCCAAGCTCTATCTGGAGCAGCAGAGCCAGCAGGCGCAGTTCGCCGACAAGACCGCCGAGCGCGCCTTCAAGGAGCGCATGCAGCAATTCGAGATGTACCTGGAGCAGCTTCGGGTGCAGGCCGAGATGGTTATCCATGCTCATGACCTGCAGAAGTCCAACGAGCAGGCGCAGCAGGACATGGCAATCAAGCAGGCCGCCGCCGTGCAGGACGTCGCATCGAGTCACGCGCAGCAGCAGGCCGATCTGCAGGGCCAGCAGGCCGAGGCCGTGCACAATCTGGCGACCCAACACGCCAGCCATCAGATGGATACCGCGCAGGCCGAGCAGCAGCACCAGCTCGCCATGCAGCGCGCCCAGCAGCTGCACGAGCAGAGGATGCAGCAGGCCGATCAGGCGCATCAGCAGAAGATGGAATTGGCGAAGACGCAGGCAGCGGCAGCGGAGAAGGCTGCGGCGAACAAGCCGAAACCGAAGGCGGGAAAATGAGCAAGGTAGCTCTGATAGATGTGCTGCCGGAGATGCCAGACGATTGGTATCCGAGCCCCATCCTCGTTCAGTGCAGTCATCGTGCTGGCGACCGCGTGGTTGAACTCGCCTTCGTGCTTTATCCGGAGGTCGCAGAGAATCCGGGAGCATTCCACGCCTGCATGACATCTTTTCGCCGATCATTTTGGGAGTCGATCCTCGCATAGGAGCTGGCCGATGGACCATCCGCATCATGACTA
>ERZ1292642.213-Hain-H14-01um-R1-213-length-40123-cov-12_pt1 | contig 17750 bp, 22 predicted proteins | sample MGYA00564403_ERZ1292642 | MGnify/ENA primary metagenome ERZ1292642 (study PRJEB36523, sample SAMEA6512643) | groundwater metagenome | collected 2019-01-09 | study: AquaDiva: Metagenomics assemblies of 32 groundwater samples | reverse complement strand
CTCCCAGCTTCGCTCCCAGCTTCGCTCCCAGCTTCGCTCCCAGCTTCGCTCCCAGCTTCGCTCCCAGAATATAAATTACTCTTATTATATCGGTTATTATCTGTACGATTGGGCAGGATATTACGATTATGCTCAAAAGATTGGAGTTAAATTTGACGAAAAATCTCTGAAACAATACTTTGAAATTCTGCTTAATATACCGATAGTTATTTTTGTCGGCAATATAATTTTTGTCTGTGAAAAGCCTCAATGCGAATGGCTGGAAAGTAAATTACACTCATCGGGAAAACCAGCTATCGGCTGGAAAGACGGAACAGGATTTTACTTTCTCTACGGCGTAAAATTAGGGAAAGAATTATGGGAAAGCATAACTAAGGGGACAATAACCGCCAAAGAAGTCGTCAGTATTCAAAACACCGAGCAGAAAATGGCGGCGATGAAGTATATTGGGATGGAAAAAGTATTTAATGAACTTAACGCAAAGAAAATAGATACTTCAAGGGCTGGAAGCGAAACCTTATGGCTGATAGAGAATGTTTTTGTAAAGCCGAAGTATTTTTTGGAGAAGCACGACCCCTCAACGAATAGAATATATTATGAATGTGTGAACTTTTTTGAGGGAGATGAAAAAACTGCCGATAATGCCTTACGCTGGCAGATGGATATAAAAGACATAGGGAAATATCAGACGCTAACGATTAGGAGTTAAAGATATGACCAAAACAAAAGACGTTGTTGAGGAAGAAGTAACCGAGATATTAAGAAGTTTTGCGGAAGAAAAACAAGAAGCCCTCAAAGCACAGAGAGCCGAGATTTTGGGGAAGATAGAAAAACTTATCATAGAAGAAATGCTTATTTGCAGAAAAGAAAATCAGCCGACATCAAGATTAAGTAGTTTGTTTAATAAATTGAAAGAAATTAAGGGTCAATAAATAAAAAAGATGAAAATATGAAACTTGAAAAAGGAGATTATGTGGTCATAATAAATGAAAGAGCAAATCTGGTGAGTAATATTTATGATAAGGCAAATTTAGGAGAAATTGGAGTTATTGTAAGCGAGCCGTTATCTAAAAATGATATTATAAACGAGAGCGATAAATATATCACCGTAAAAATTGATGGAAAAACTTGTTCATTAGATGGTAATGGACTTGAATATGCTTATAGTTATTGGAGGGATAAAGATATTGAATATTGTAAAAAAGTTCTCAAATGGGCGGAAACAGATTCCGTTAGGATAATTCCCGCGATTTGTAAAGATCTAATTCTTTTGGGATACATAAATAAAGAAGTATGAGAATAATCTTACCCCTTCCCCCCACCGACAATAAAGCATATTGGCACAGGGGAAATATGAAAATATTGACTAAACTAGCCAGGACATGGAAAGAAGACGCACAATGGCGAGTAAAAGAACAATTTAATGGTTCAATGTCTTATGCTGATTTTGTAGTCGGTGATATAACATTTTATCTAAAATATGAAAGGGACATACAGGGAAGTTTAAAGTTATTATTTGACATGATGCAAGGCATACTATATAAAAATGATAAACAGGTAATACAATATGGACCAGTGTTTAAAAAATGGGACAAAGAAAATCCAAGGATAGAGATAGGAATATGATGAAATATTTATCATTGTTTAGTGGGATGGGGGGATTTGAAATGGGGATAGGTGATAGAGGAGAATGTGTGGGATTTTCAGAAATCAATAGACCAGCAATTGCGGTTTATAAACTTAGAGTTTGTCAATGTAAAAATTGTATATTCAATAGAAATTTATGGAAACAAAAAAATCATGAAAAATTTAAACCTTGTCTCCTCAATCTCGGCGATATCACAAAAATCAATATTCAAGAACTCCCCGATTTTGACTTGCTCGTTGGAGGATTCCCTTGCCAAAGTTTTAGCGTTGCTGGAAAGCGGGGAGGATTCCAAGATACAAGAGGCACTCTATTCTTTAACATCGCAGAAATTATTAAAGAAAAAAGACCTAAAAATATTGTTCTTGAGAATGTCAAAGGATTACTCTATCATGATAAAGGCAATACCTTGGAGATTATACTATCAACCCTCCAAGAAATTGGGTATCTTTCAAATTGGGAAATTTATAATTCAAAAGATTTTGGCGTTCCACAAAATCGGCAAAGGATATACTTCATATGTACACACATAAAACAACTTTTAGAAGATGGTCAACTAGAGACAATGAATATCTCAAAAACAATTATTCAACAATACCTATTCCAAATCTTGCTGAACAACTTGACAGAAGTGAAAAAGCTACAAGAACACAACTCGAAAGATTGGGTTATGGGTTGGCTACTCTTGAAAGAAATAAACCAAAACCTCGAAAAATCAGAAAAAAATGTAAATACCAACATTTCGATTTTTATGGGAGAAAATGGGTGTCTATTAAAGGAATCGGCAGTGTGGCAGAACATAGATATTTGGTTGAACAAAGAATTGGGAGAAAACTCAATACCAATGAACCCGTCCATCATATTAACTGCGATAAAACAGATAATAGACCAGAAAACCTTTACTTATTCCCAGATTACAAAAGCCATGCTTCTTGCCACCATTCTTTTGAAAAATTTGTCAAAAGACTCATGGCACAGAATATTATCAAATTTAATAATAATACAGGAAGATACGAATTATGTTAAAATCCACCATCAAGACAAAAAAACAATTGTCACAGAGACTGGTTCTACTTACTTTTCCGAAAACTTTCAATCCATTAAACAACGTGTGTACATTGTTGGATATCTTAGAGGAAAATCCAAACCCAAAATATTTCATCCCCTTGAAAAATTATCCACGATTATTAAAAAGGATAAAACAAGGATTTGCCAAGCTGAAACATTGACATGCAGAGATTTCAGAAATGGACAATCAGGTAATATAATAGCAGAAACCTTAACCAAAGAAGGAGCAAGGCATTGGGCAAAATGTGGTTCAAATGTAATTCAAGTAAAAGAAGGAACGATAAAAGGGTATGACATCGCACAGAATGGGGATTCAATAAATTTGGCTTTTCCCAATATGGGAAATGCTCGAAGAAATACAAGGAGAGGTAGGGTAGGGCACAGAGAAGTACATACATTAGACACATCTTGTAAACAGGGTATTTTACAGGGACAAACATTTCGCAATTTAACCCCCATAGAATGTGAAAAATTACAAGGATTTCCTCCTGGATGGTCAAAATTTGGTTCTTATGAGAAAGGTGACATGGTTTGGAATGGTGAAATAAAAATTAATAAAGCAGGACAACATGCACCCCATATGGTATTTTTAAAAGAGGATATGGTTTGCAGATTATTGGATTCAGAGAGGTATAAACTTTGCGGTAATGCCGTTACCACATCGGTGGTTTCTTACATTATTAACAATTTAATAGATTTATGAAAACATATAATTGCCCTTGCTGTAATAAAAAATATTTAAAACAGGGAATGAAAAATCATATAATAAATTGTGCCAAAGCAGAGGGGTTTATTTATCTTAACAATATTTTTAATCACGTTAAGAATAAACCATACCAATTTTCACTCATAGCATTATTAAGGCAAACAAAACATTTTTCATTTTATCGCAAACATTTAAAACAAGACAATAAAAAATTCATATTATGACTAAAAATCAGCATAAAAGATTCATGCGAAAAGCGATAGACGAAGCGATTGGTGCTGGAAAGCGTGGAGATTATGCAATGGGTGCGGTGATGGTAAAGAACGGTAGGATAGTGGCGTTAGGCGGCAATAGGGTCAAAGCAAAGAACGATTCATCAAAGCACATAGAGCTAGAGATTGTCCAGTACTGCAAGGGCATGGTGCGTGAGAGATACTTGGATGGGTATGTACTCTATTCTACCCATGAGCCATGCTTTCTTTGCTTGGGCGCTTGTTGGTGGACTGGAATCCGTGAGATTTATTATGGAATAACGCAGAAACAATTGGACGAGTATGGGAAAAGATACGGGACATCAAATCTACGGTATAGGTCAAGTCCCGTGTCAAGTCCAGGTATAATTAAAAAATATAGATTACCAATTAAAATGGAATTGGTAGAGAATGAAATGTGTAAAAAAGCATTAAAATATGACTAAAAAAGAGGAGAAAAAAGAAAACAGAAAACTTATCTATGTCTGCGCTCCATTCCGCGCTAAAACTGCATGGGAGATAGAAAAGAACATTGAGAGAGCATGCAAATACGCAAAATCGGTGTGGGCAGAAGGATATATGCCTATCGTCCCGCACATCAATTCACGGGGCGTATTTGGCCTCTATGGTGACAATGAAGAGGTTACGGAATTTGATATGCAGTTATTGGCAAAGTGTGATTTCATACGCATTTGTGGAAAACATATATCAAACGGCATGCAAGAAGAAATAAACTTTTGCAAACGGCACAAAATCCCCATTGAATATGTCTAGCCACACGAAGGTATAGTGAAAATACCATGAAACACAAATCTTAAAATTATTCTATAAAATATGTCTAAATTTGAAACAATAATACAGATTAGTAAAATAATAATTGCTCTTTTGGTTAGCTATTTAATTATAAGACAACTTTATGATATTAAATCACTATTAAGTTTATTGGTATGATTTCATACGAATTAGCCAAACAACTCAAAGAGGCAGGATTTCCACAACCAGCTGGTAGTTATAAAACAGCAGACGGAAATTGGGCATATATTCCCACTCTCGCTGAATTGATTGAGTCATTCCCTAAAGATGAAATACTTAACTTTCATTATTATCCAAAAAAAGATGGAAATAAATGGATGGCATATTATAAAGGATGTTTTGAAATGGACGCAGAAAGTAAACCATATTTTATTACTAAAGGTAAAACTCCCGAAGAAGCAGTAGCCAAATTGTGGTTAGCATTAAATAAAAGAAAACAATGCAATGGGAATAAAGAAACATAAATGTCGGGGAGCCGAAAAGATAATAACAGAATTGGGAGTAAAATACAAATGTGAAATTTGTGGAGAATATTTTGTATCTTTAAAGAGAAAAGTATCTAATTCATGGGTGGCTCAAAGATATTATCAAGGTAGAGGTGCAGCCTATACTACTTGGTTCAATGGTCTTTCAAATTCAATCCAAACGGGTGGCATTATTATGCTTCTATTACAATCTTTAACCGGACATAAACCCGATTTGTGGATTCTTCCTATATTATGGTTTATACAAACAGTGACTGAAACATGGCTTGGATTGAAAGATTATAAATATTGGAAGATAGCCCAAAATGAGAGTATATTTTCTATAAAATATTCCCCAGCGGCAATTGAGCAATGGGAAAGACAAATAAATATAGAGAAAATGATCGCAGAATATCTTCAAAAACCATATAAAAAAGAAACATTATTGGAAGATTATTATAAGATGAAAATAATGGAAGAAAAAAACAAAAAAGCCAAGTAATGAAACTCGGCTTTTTGTTTACCAAAATACCCAAAAATCTTATCTCTAATCCTATAATAAATAAATTAATAAAGGATTCACAATAAAAAGTAAAAAACTTTTAACACTGTGAAAAAACCTTAAATAATATATAAGATTTTATCTGTAGAATAAGATCCTGGAATATCCTCGTAAGTAATTTCATTAAACTTCTTCTTCATCTATATCTATATCATCAGTTTCAGAGTCTTTGATTTCTTCGTCTTCAAATATCATAATGTTTTTGATTAAGTTATAACGACCTTTTATTAATAATTTGAGCCAAGGGGTTAGTGATGAACCAGCATCTCCTTCTTACAAAGAAAGCGTTTTCATTAAACTACCCTGGCATAATTCATTAAAGTTCGGGAAAATTTCTTTCTATCTCCCGCAAGGAGTTCCACCATGCTTCCCAGCCCTCTATGTTTTTTAGTCGCACAGCTGCCTCTATATTTTTTACAGGATCAAGCATTTCTTCGCAAGTATATTCTTTGTGGATTAAGGTGTTCAACTGAAATAAACCGCAGGAGAGCTCCACAACTCCATACAAAGAATCGTTTATAGCCATCGGATCACCTTGACTTTCCTCCTCGCATATCTTAGACGCCATCCACAAATCCTCTTCCGGCCACCATTGTTTGAGATAGTCAGGGTCGCAATAAGAGAAGTCACTAATTGCTCCACTGCCTAGAACTTGTATTCTGACTGGCAGATAAGTATAACTTTCAAGAGTATTACCCAGCATTATCAGCAGATGTCCATTTTCCACACCTATTTGTCGCTCTAAACTCACCCGTGGGCTATTTTCAGCCCCAAGATAGACTCCTATTCCCCATATTATTGCTAATAAGGCGAGGTATTTTAACAGTTTGTTTACTGCTCTCCTTTAGCCCATTCCCTTAAAGCGTTCACGGCGAATGGGATGAGAGCGGCAATTAACGGAGTCCAAGTTGACCCAAAATCAATCGTTTCCATAGCGCCAAGGATATAAAGTCCGGCCGTCGCTGTTCCTGCAATGATAGCACCCCTTGCTATCTTTTTCAATGTCTCTGTGTCAAATGAGTATTTTTTCTGTGCCATAAAATTAGTTCACTATTTATTAGTTGTTTTTACGACCTTTAATAAACCAATCAATTTTCCATAAGCGCTCACAAGCACGGCCAATATACCAACTTTCTTTTTGAGATTGTTCATTAAATCAACAACAAATATGCTTTGGAAATATGGAGCCATCTCTATTGCTCCAAAATATCCATTATTTTGGTATGTATTTTTATAGATTCCATCTGCTATCTTAGTCAGTGGTTTTAAGTCCCTATGTAAATGCGGGCCTGTTGATTTTCCCGTGCTATCATTCCAACCAATTAAGTCCCCTGTCTCTACTATTTGTCCTTTCCTAACATTTGCTTCCCTTAGGTGCCAATACCTATGCTGAAATATCCCGTCTTTATCTTCAGTTCTTATTTTAATTCCTCTACCACCATTTGAATCTTCTGAAACATTAGTTACAATGCCATTGATATCACAATCAAAATAAAGTCCCGAATCTGTCGGAGCCAGCCAATCCCAACCATTATGTCCCAACATTCCCATTCCTTCGTATATTGATAAAACATCTGGATTGGTATTTTCCCTGCCAAAACCCTGTGTTCTTGCGTTTAATGAAATTGCTCTGTATATTTTCATAAATTTTTAATTGGCGGGGAGAGAGAGAATTGCCAGCGTTGACTATGTCATCACTGGTCTTACATTGCTCCCTCCCCCCATGCTTTTATTTAGGAGTGTAGTGCCAAATGTTTGTGAGCTTTTTGCCGCAATGCGGACATCTCAAATCTTTATTGGAATAAATCCTTCCCTTTTCCTCGCACCTTTCGTTGGTGCAAACTCTTAGCAATGGTTCTGCTTGCAATGGCTCTGCCATTTTATTACCTCCAGCCAGTCAGCCAGAATTTGAAATAATCCATAATCTCTGTCGTCTTCTTTCCGCATAACGGACATTTCAGCACTTCTGGCGGCAGGTAATATCTATACCTATGGCAATTCTTGTTCACGCATATTCTGCCGAATGGCTCTTTTTTCACTTGGCTTTTACCTCCTTTATTTATTTGTTAACCTTTCATTTATCTTAATTAAAATTTCCGTCATTTTCTTGTGGTCTGCTTCCGCCTCTCTGCCTTGGTCTATCAACCGGTCAAGTTTCGCGCCAATTTCACTCAAATGATTGCCCTCAATTAAGTCAATGGTTTTCTTCAGCTCTTTCAGTTCTCCATTGCCGTTGCCGTTCTTCTTAACCCGAACGATTTGGACAATGGCCCAGATAAGAGCAAGTCCAAGTAGAAAGGTTGTGCCGAGTTGGGCATATGGAATGAAATCTGGAAACATATAATTATTATCACTAACAAGTATCATATCCTAACTTGTTTAGTGATGACATCATTATCTATTAATTTTTAATAATATGACCTTTTCATTTAATAAAATCATTTTACTTGTGTAATTAACTTCTCTAGTAGATTGTCTTGGTTTACGTCAGCCATAGCCGCGCTCTTTTTTGACTTTATTTCTTTATCAATCACAGCAAGTAACATCTGCCAATCGTCTATTTCAATTATCTCTCTGCCAGTCGGATATTTAGTGAATAAAGCTGCCTTCAGATCGTTATACTGACAATTTGTCATCAGGCGGCTATTTCCGGGCCAATTCAGAGTAGTTAATCCTCCGCATGTCGCCCCACCTATACCAGCCGCTATAATTCCTGCCAAAATTGTTGCCTTTATTGATTTTTTCATATTTTTACCATAATTTCCGCCATACACTTCCGTCACACATATACCCAATTTTATCTGTTTGATTGAAGAAAATGCCTCCTTCGATCGTAGCGTTACAAGTAGATGTTGTAGTTTTATATGCTCTCATCATTCCCGAGACATCAAGAGTCAGCGCTGGGGTGGTGGTGGCAATGCCGACATTACCGCTCTCTACAAAAGAATAAAGATTAGTAGCTTGGAAATAAGGGTCAGCGGCACCTTGCAGTCTTGCTACCTCAACCAATCCAGAGCCCGAATTCCTGGCGCTGAAAAGCAAACTTGACGCATCAGTATTTTTTGTGGACATAGATTGTCCGCTAACGCTTCCTGTAAAATTCCCGCTGTTATCTATTTCCCATACTTGTCCTAAGGCACCAGATGAAAAAGTAATATAATCAGCAATCCTGCCCCAGATTCCAGTATCTGTATCTCCAGCAAATGTATAACTTGGAAGGGTCACTGATCCTATGGGAACTGAAATTTGTCCACTTCCGAGTTCTAATTTTGTCAATGGGCTCGCCGTGCCAATGCCCACATTACCAGTCTGCGAAATAACAAAGGCCGGTGTTGTCGTTCCCACTGTCAGCATTGTGCCAGAGACAGTGGTGGTGCCAATACCTACTCCGTTGCTAGTGCCTCCGGTGCCTGACTGGACATAGAGCAAAGGGTAGTCCTGCGGCGCTCCTGTGCCAGAGCTGGTGCCAATGGCTAAGTCGCCCCAGACGTCTAAGGTGTATCTCGGAGTTGAGGTGGCAATGCCGACGTTGCCGGTGCCCGTAAAGTAGGAATTTGAACTGGAGTTTACTTGTAGAGGAACAACTGAACTCAGAGCTGTGCTGGTCCAGTCATTACCTGCGTTGCCGACATCATTAATATTGTAGCCGTTCATGTAAAGCTCAGCTTCCAAAACTGTTGCTTTTCCAACTCTAAAATAGCTGCCTGAAGGTAAAATTCTAAAGTCGCCGTCATTTTCAGTAGTGAGTGTGGTGTTGTTTGTGCCGTCATATGAAAGCTTGATTTGTGAAGCAGTTGAAAAGATCTCGAGAGGTGCTCCCGGCGTCGCCGTCCCAATACCCACGTTGCCTGTCTGCGAGACGACGAAAGCGGGCGTTGTCGTTCCCACTGTCAGCATTGTGCCAGAGACAGTGGTTGTACCAATGCCGATTCCGTTGCTTGTTCCTCCAGTGCCTGATTGCACATACAGCAGTGGGTAGTCCTGCGGAGCTCCTGTGCCTGAGCTCGTGCCAACTGCCATATCGCCCCAGACGTCCAATGTGTATCTCGGAGTGGAAGTTCCGAATCCATTAAGATTATTGGTTGTCCAAAATTGCTGCGTCCCCGTCGCCATCAGGAAAGTACCCGTGAGGTTGGGAAAAGTGAAAGTTTTATCAGAAGTAGTTAGTCCCGTAACATCAAGTATCGCGCTGATTCCCGCTGTGCCTCCTATTGCTATTTTCCCATTAGCTTGCTGAACGAGATAAGTTTCAGTTGAACCACCCGCGTCCATATAAATGCCGCCAAGCGCATATAAATTTACATTTTCAGTATTCAAAGAGCTCACAATAGTGGAAGATGCTTGCGAGACAAAACCACTCTTAAAAATAGATGCTCGTGTTGTTGAAGTAGCGTTAAAATATGCGGCAGAGATTAAGTCGGCATATTTGATGTCATTGTCGTTCATTAACAAGTCGCCTGCGGCTGTTCCGCTAACGGTTAAGGTAGTAACATCTAATGCACTAATGAAAGCGTTAAAACGATTGGAAGCAGAACCAATGGTATTAGTCCAAGATAATCCATTGGTGGCAGAATTATCTACCATTAAAAGATATTTATCTGTGCTGGAGGAAAGAATAGTATAAAGACGATTACTTGTACCCACCAATAAATCTCCTTTCACTGGAAGAGTTTTTGTTCCAGTGCCTCCCTGTTCTGGATAATAGTAAGTTATGGCTGAAACTCCTCCAGCAAGTAAAAGAGAGATTAAAATAGATGGTATAATTTTTTTGAATTTTTTTAACATATTATTTTTGTTTTAATTAATAATTATGAAATTGAAGTTACATACCAAGTTGTAGCGCCATCGGCTATTAAAGAATAACCAGTATATTGGCGAATTAATGATACAGAACTGCTGCCTTCAATGGTATCTGATGTACCAGCCGAAATTGTTACAGTATTATTGGAACTATCCGATTTCTTAATGGTTAATATAAGTCCTGTATTTGTGGCGGGAGGAAGAGTAACTGTTAAATTATTTGAAGCAGCATTTCCTAAAATCATGTAGTCAAAAGAAGAAGCAGGATAATTATCTGTTATACTAGTTATTTTTAATTTCAAGGTTTTAGAAAGAAGAGTAACAGTCTCCATTCCAGAAAACCCAGTGCCGCTTGAAGAAGCCATTAAAGCAACGCCATCTAATTTCTTATAAATATCTTTTTCATTTTTTTCTAATTTTACTATTCTTTTTTCATATTCATTAACATTGATTCTTGTTTGTCCATAATCTACTTCTAATTTTTTTAATTTATCAAATAATAAATCTATATTCTTATTAAAAATAGATTTTTCAATGGACAAAAAATCTTTAATGATATTCAAAACCTCTTGTTTATTTAAAGTAGAAGGAGCATTTAAAACATTTTCATATCTTATTCTAAAATCGTTTAATAATTTTAAGACATCTGTCCTTGTCAAAATTTCAGGTTTTTCTAAAACATCATCGTAATAAATTTTAATATTATTAACAATATTTAACAAATAATCTTTTGTTTTCTTTTGTAAATCTTCAATTTTGAAAAAACCTTTTTGATAATTTAGTCTTAATTCATTTAAAGACTTTCTATTCTGTATATCTAAATCATTAAGTAATCTAGCTAATTTTTGAAATTTAATATCTTCTATCTCTTCTGTCGGTTGTTTGATTATTGACTTTAATTCAAATAATATTTTTTCTTCTCTTTTAAGATTATCCTGAACATTTTTAAAATTATAGTTATCAAAAAGCCCCAAAAATCTTTTTTCTCTTTGCGCATTATTTTGTTCAACGGTAGACATTATTCTATTTTCTCTTTCATCTTCATTCTGTCGTTTTTGTATTTCTTCCAATAGTCTTTTGTCTTTTTCTTTTTTTTCTAAATAAAAACCATTTAGCTTCATGGCTATTTTTTCAGCAATTGTTAATTGATCAGGATTTAATGGCATAAGGGTTGACAAAGTTTTTAAATTGTGTTATAATGAAGTTATGGATTTTATTATCGGTTTTTTCATCGCAGGTTTGATTGTAATAGGATTAATTGGGAGTAAAGATTAATATTATTAAATAAAAAACATTATGGGATTCTTTTTTGCAGCGATAATTGGATTTGGAATACTTGCATTGGTGAATCTATTCCTCAATGACCCTCGGAGATAAAGGAGGGATTACTTTTAATCCAGCAGCAACATTGGGTAAATTTCGCATTTTATATAATGCCTGTGCCATATTTGTTAATGAGAAGGGTTGTTGAAATAATCTAACAGCAACCCCTGTAGTAAACCCTCCAACAATATTGCCCGACGCTAACCCTCCTCCACCGGCTATTAAATCAAATAATCCAAGAACATTTTTATTTTTACCCTTGGCAGCATTTGATATTATCTCATCTAAAGCATTAATATAAATTCTTTCTTCATTCATTAATGTTTTTAAACCAATATCAGCTATTTTTTTTCTTAAAGAATTTGTTGCAGCTTTAAATCCTTCTTGTTTTGGAATAAGATTCATATTTAATCTAAAAGATGACGTGTTTCTCATTGTATCTATAAATCTTCTTAATCTTAACGCTAAATCAACAGGAGTATTATTTCCCTTAATTTGATTTAATTCATTAATTAATTTCTGAGCATTTGTTGCTCTCTCAGTCATAAAATCACCCTTGAAATTATCTCTGACTGTTTTCAGAATATTTAAATATCCTTGTTTATTTTCAAGAGATATAGTTTTTCCTTGTTCCCCTAATTGTTTAACTGTTTGTTGGACTTGATTTTCCAATTGATTCAATTTTTGAAAAGAATAAACGGCCATATTTTGAGGATTGCCTTTCAATCCCCTTTCGAGAACCTCTCTTGCCAATGTGGGATTAATTTCTTCTCCTTTTGATATTGACCTATACATTGCCCTTAAATCATCTTCTGCTGTTTTAAAGATAACACTCATTAATCTTTCTGGTAAAGCTTCAGTAACTGTTTTTTGTGTAGTTTTAAATATTCTTCCAGCCACAGGAGAAATAGCACCTATCACCCCAGAAATACCAGTTTCTCTTGGTTCAGCACCAGTTTGTATGGCTGTTTTACCAGCAAATTCAGCGCCTGCGCCAATCATTTTTGTTAATCCCGTTAATAATTTAGGTGCTTGTGGAAGAATCTTTGAAAGAAACTGTGCTGCTCTTACTTCACCCCCGATTGGCATAAAAAATTCACCAATTTGTTCTGTGGTTTTTCCTATTGTTTCCAATGGCGTTGTGGGTTTAAAAATTCTTTCCTTTAATTCTTCTCCCATTTCAATTCCACCACGGATTGGTTCTCTTATTTGTTCTGGCAATGGTAATTTTTCGGCACCTTTTAAACCCAATTGTCCCAAACTTGTTAATGTTTCACCCAATCCTTTTGCTCCTCCTATCATTGGTTCAACTTGTGCTTTTTGTAATCCCATGAATCCTTTAAAAATTCTTGAAGGCAATCCTTCTTTTTGTTCACCTTGAAATAATCTTGGTTGCTCTGATAGAGCATCAAATTGTTCTTGAGTTAGAATTTCACCTGTATTTATATCTCTATATCTTGGCATAAATTTAGGGTAAAATTTCAAAAGTTCTACCACCTTTATTAATTATATTTTGTTGTTGTTCACTTTCAGGAGCATAATACTTCGGCAACACTTGTCCTGTTGGTAAATTTAATTCTTGCGCTTGTGAATCATAAAAATTCCAAGCATTATCATATGCACCTTTTCTCTGATTATAAATATCCTGTAATTGACTTAAAAATTCAGTTCTCGCGCCATCAGTTAGCCTATCTCCTGCCCACATTTTCTTTGTTAATCTTATTCCATATCTTGCTAATGTTGATTGAGCATCCTCAAATGTGGCAAATTCCTCCTCTCTTACAGATGAACTTGGATCCGTTATCTTGGCCAATGTTCTCATTAGGATTATGTCTCCCAATCCATTTTTCCTTAAAGCTCCACCCCTACCCTGTTCATAGGCGCCTCTTACATCAGAAAATATTTTAATGTCAGGATCTTGTCTTGCGCCTGTTCTTATTTGATTTAAACTATTTAATGTCTGATATTGAGTAAGTCCTTCAGCCGCAACTTGTTGTCCTTTTCTATTGGCTTCTGCCCAAGCATTCCAATTATCGGTTGTCATTTTACCAATAACTTGATTCCTCACTTCATCAGGGATTGATGAAGGACTACCACCAGCTTGTATCATTTGTTTATATCCTTCAACAATTTCAGGAGTAGGAGATATTTTGGCAAAATCTTCACCAAATTCTTTCGCATACTTCAATATTGATTCAAATTGTTGTAATCTTGAACTTAATGTTTTTCCTGCCTGTCTTGCTCTTTCAATTCCAGGAGCGAATGCTTCCATCTCGGCACCACGAACTCCTGCTTGTAAAGAAGGGGCTGCTCCAATTAATTCTTGGGGTGTTTGCATTCCAGTTCTTGCCCTCTCTTCTTCTAATCCCAAAGCTTGTTGTTCCAAACCAACAACTTGTGGCACAATACCTTGTTGTGCCTGTTGAAGCATTTCCATAATTTTTTGGCTAAATGCTTGGTATGATGAAGCAGTTTGTCCGGCCACGATACCTGCAGTTTCAGCAGTTCTTGCTGTCTCTCTGCCTATATCTAATGGTTGTCCACCTTCTAATCTAACATCTCTCACTCCTTGTCTTTCAGGTGGCAATAAAACCCTACCCCCCTGAGTAACACCTTCACTTCTCACTCTTTCTTGTAAACGAGAAGTTTGTTCTGCTATATCAGCTAATCGTCTTGTTATCTTTTGTAATTTCTCTTGATTTATAGCCATAGATGTATAATTATATTATTCATCATAAAATCTTTCTTACTGCTTCTATTCCACCTAATTCCCTTGTTAATCCAGTTAATTCAGCTTTTCTTTGAGCCACGGCAGCTCTTCTCTGGAATTCCTGTTCACCAACCAATCCATCATAAACAGATGGGCTTAAGGTATATAAAGCTGAGGGTTCTAATGTTCTAAACTTTTCTTCACCTGGTATTACTCTTGTACTTGGTATTTGAGGCGTTTGTGGTAAAGCACCCATTCCATATTGCGCAGCGAAAGTGGATGCTGCCCTTTGTGCTCCTCTTTGCGCCTCTCTCTGTACCCCAGATAATACTTCGCCTGTTTCTGTGGCCAATTCTTCTTCGGCTAATTTTCTTTGTCCTGAATAAGCCAATCCTCTTTCAGCAAATTCTTCGCCCACTTGTCTTAATTGACCAGCATATTTTCTTTGTAATTGTGCCTCTAATGTACCGATATCTTCAGTTGTATACCCTACTTCTCTTAAAAATGATTCACGGGCTAATTTAAGTTGTGTTGTGTAATAAGGGTCTATTTCTTTCTCTGCGATAGATGTAAACTCAGCTATTTGTTCAGGACCAATGGTAACATTGGGATTAATTTGATAACCAGCAGTTATTGTATCTTGTAAAAGGGATTGCATTTGGTTTAATATAGCGTCTAAATCAGCATTACCAGTAGTAGTTCCAGTTTGCCCAGGGGTAGTTGTCCCAGTCTGTCCGAGAGTGATTCCAGGTATTTGAGTCGGTGGTGTTACATTACCAGGTCTAAAAGGTCCAATTGACACAGGTAATTCTTGGGTGGGTAAAGTTCTTGTACCATAAGGAGTAAACCCTTGGGGTAATTCACCAGTAAAAGTCCTACTTGCTTGTTCTCCCCCTGGGAATACCCCTTGGGGAGTTATGCCAGCCAAACGGTAACTGAAAGAACCCGCTGCTTCTCCTGGTCTTGAAATCGGTTGTAGATTTAATTCATTCTGCAATCCAAATCTTTCAACTACACTTGGTGAAACAGGTGCCCCTGCTTGTAATTGTCTAATAACATTTTCTCTTTCAGACAATTCACGTTGTATATTCGCAATTACATTAGATTTCATTGAAGGATTCATCTGTGCATCATTCTTCACTTCCTCAATATAATCTAACATTTGTTGTTTTGTCATATTGTTATAATAATGAAAATTCAATTATCCTTCCAGGCGAACCTTTAATCGCTGCCGTTGTTCCCCTAATGCCAGCAGCACCCCCCAGAATACTCATTGTACCTGAATTAATAAATTGTGCATATAAAAGACCAATAACGCCACCACCTCCACCACCACCCCCAGCTCCATCAGGATTTGGGTCGCCTTGATCAGCACCATCTCCACCATTGCCCCCAAGAACTTCTATTGTCCCATTGTTTATTAAAACTTTAGCAGATACTAATATTATTCCTGCCCCAGAACCGCCACCTCCACCCCCATAATCATTAGAAGCATAAGCTCCACCACCCCCACCAGCTCCACCTTTTATTAATATACCTGCATTATTATCAAATAAATTCACTATATCAGTTAAAGTTCTATACCCTGTTTTTGGTTGAGTGGCTGTACCACCAGTGCCTGCATTATCTGCAGCTGTGACCCCACCATTGCCACCAGCACCACCGAGGCAAGAAGTCAGGCTTTCTCCATCTGACGATGTTACTGGTGAATTACCACCATCGGCTCCAGTGCCAGATACTCCCAAACTACCAGCAGTTAAAGCTGCGCCGCCAGTGCCGCCCGAATCAAACGCCCCATTTGCCCCATTGTTTCCATTTCTTCTTAAATATCCATTATTCTCAAATTTATTCTTGCAAAATATCCTATATCCACCAGTCGTTAAAACTGTGCTTGTACCTTGAATTATTAAATTGTTATAATATTTATCTGATGTTAATGTGGTATTACTCGAAATAACTACATCTCCATCGGATCCATCACCTAACAAAATTTCATCTTTTACAACTCCACGGACAGTAGAAACCAATTCACCCGTTAAAATGCTTGATGGATTCACAGGATTTATAGTGGAATTATAGAATATCTCATTGCTTACCATATCTGATGGTTTAAAAAGATTTTTCTGATATCCATATGAATAAATATCTGGTTCTTCTGGATTTGATGCATATAGTTCTGGCATATTATTCTCTACTTACGACTCCTTCATTAATTCCTTTTAATATAGATATTCCCTTGAAAATAGGGGCTTCATGTCTTGAATTTCCTGTTATCTTAAACCTTATTCTATGGAACACAATTCTTTTACTTTTAAATTCCTGTAAATATCTCTTAATCTGTCCAATCTCTTTGAAAGCAGTTTCATCATCAATCTGATACATTAATACAGAACCAATTGATTTCTCCATTAAACAAGTTAAATGCTCAATAATTTTCTGATTTTCAATGCCCTCAATTTCATACCATTTTGTAATTAATCTGTAGTTGATGGGTTGTCCATTATCATCTGTCGTTTCATTGAATTTCATTACAAATCCATCATTCGTACCGATTATTTGATGCATATTTACTCCATCATTGTAATCTGTGCCAAAGCGTAATTCTTTATCATATGAATAAATAGTCCAAAGTTCAGATGAAATTGTGTATCTACATACTATATTTGTAAAACTTACACCATCAATTGTTAAATTTCCAATTGACCAATAAATATGATCTTCATCTTTCCACCCCGTAATGGTAGTGTAATAGGAAGCAGGTATCGCTTTAACAAAATCAGATATGGGTCTTGATAATTCTTTTGGTTGCCCACCTACATATTTATAAAATCCTGTATCATGATGAAAATACAATCCATCTTTGGCAACAACTATAGAATCATGTGATCTTGTTCCTACGCTAATTAAAGGATCTGGATCTGTTCCTTCTACGCCAAAGTATCTATAAATGTAATTTGGTTTAAAAATCAATAACTGTGTTCCAAATCTCCTTAATCCAGTAATATTCTCTCCATCATTGGGATTTATGTCAACATAATTAGTTAAAGGAGTCCAAACGATGTTTCCCGCAGAACTGATAACAGATGAATAATACAATCTATCTGGATTCGTGGAATCACCAGTAACATATACCTTTGATTTAAACACTTCAGCATATTTTGGTTTAATGTTTATCGTGTGACCACCTTGAGTAGTTAAATCATCTATATTCAAAGGATTACCTGAACCTATCCAATTTCCAGACCCAGACCAAGTAAACATAGTATCATTCCCATTCATTTTCATTACATAATTTGAAAAAGTAATAAATCTTGTTTTAGATCCAGCTGTATCATCTTCATGTGTTTTACTCCAGAAATTACCAGATAAAGCATAAATATCATTATTTGTTCCATCAGAAAACGCTGT
>ERZ1292642.704-Hain-H14-01um-R1-704-length-17752-cov-8_pt1 | contig 17752 bp, 24 predicted proteins | sample MGYA00564403_ERZ1292642 | MGnify/ENA primary metagenome ERZ1292642 (study PRJEB36523, sample SAMEA6512643) | groundwater metagenome | collected 2019-01-09 | study: AquaDiva: Metagenomics assemblies of 32 groundwater samples | reverse complement strand
GTCAATCAATCCGCACCAGAGCCACAAAAGCCATTAATTCCGCCACTTGTAAGGGGGGAAGCTCCAAAAGTAGACCCTATAAGGATTCGCGGTAAAAACCTTGCAAAAATGGCGACAGAGCTTACAGATAGACAGTTTAGATATGTTGTCAATTGTTCAAATGGAATGAGTAAGAGACAAGCCAAACTAAAAGCGGGGTATTCAGTGAATAACTCAACATCACAAATTGAAGATAAACCAGTCGTAAAAAAGGCATTAGCCGCTGTAATGGAAGATGCTGGTATCACAGAAAGCTATTTAACTAGGAAATTAAGACAAGGGCTTGGAGCTAAGGAATTGATATTGACCACGCACAAAGGAATGATCTGCGCTAAAACCTCAATTCCCGACATGAAAACTCGTCACCAGTATCTCGAAACCGCATTGGAAATTCGCGGCGATTTGAAACGGAGCGCAATTGAAAGTTTATCAATCGGGCTTATCAGAATACCGGGTAAAACGGAAAGTATAGATGATTGGAATGCACAAGATGCTGAGGTTGTGGATAACCCAGTGGATAACCTGCCCGATGATACCAAAGATGCAATATAATGCTTTTGTTCGTTGTATCTGCATTGTAGTGCTTTAATAACATAACATAATAGGTATTATCGGAACTTGTTTAATAAATTGATAGCAATTAGTATGCCAATTTTGATTTTACCTACCCCTACCCGTATGGGGGGAGTTTGAAAAGAGGTTTTTAAATGGATATATCCCCACCCCAAATTTTCTCCAATTCCGCACCAAACTCAATGTAAGGTAAGTTCAGGTGTAGTTTTTGTTAAGGGTGATGAGGGAAGGCATACTGTTTTGCGTGGAGTTGTGAAGGGAGCGATATTTTATGGCGCGACATGGCATTGCATGGAGAGATAAGGAAGAGAGATGAATAGTATAATTACTGATACAAATAAGACTAAGGATTTACAGCAAACTTCCACTGACACGATAGTAGAATTATTAAAATTAGTATGTGATTTAGGTAATCAAGGTTATTCAAATTTCAAGGTTGAGCATACATATGAAATAAAAGTCATGGCATTTATCAGCAAGATAGTAGTTCACTGCCGGAGGGGTGATGAATGGAAATTTGTTGGGATTAAGATATATTCTGATGGTGTTATTGATGGTATGGATAAAGATGGATTGTAAGGATTTATGAACGAGATGCAAGCGCCGAAGATAGGCGAATTCAGGATTAGGTATCCGTTGTTTTCGTATCAGGCGGGGACGAGGTTTGGGAAGACACAGTTGGCGTTGTATGAAGATAAGGGTATTTAGGTATGGGATTGAGGTTGGGGTTGGTGGGAACCTTTTGAGGATATTTTGGGGGAGACCGAATATACCGTATGTGTGGAGGTATTATTATGGGTTGCAGGTATATTTAAGGATGATGGGGATGGTAATATGGGTGAGGAGATTTAACGGTAGGTGGAGGGTATGACGAAGAGGGCGATTAACAGGATACGGTCATATAACAAGAGGTGGGGGAGGGAGATAACTGGGTTAAAGGGGTTAGTGGGGCGATATGAGAGGTTGATGAGGAAGATTATAAGGATAAACGAGATTATGATAGAGGATGAGACAAATGGAGAGGGTAGTGATGATGGGAAGGACAAGACAGGGGTTGTAGGGGAGGGAACATGAGGAGATTTTGTTTTATATTTTTCTTATTTTTTGGTGAGATGTTATATGCTGAGGTGGATCAAGTGACGATAGTGAACCGTGTGGGAGCGGATCAGGTTGGGATAGCGAACGACAAGGTCGAGATTAGTACTGGGTCATTTTTTCAGGTAATAGCGAGTGGGACGGTTCAGGCGAGTTCGTTTTCGTTTATAAATGGGACAGGGTTATTGGACACGAGTGGTTCTACGCAGACGAAGACTGGAGGTTTAGGATTAGGGACGAGTGCGCCTTCGTCCAAATTTGAGATTGTTGGAGGGTCTTTAACGATTAGGGGGATAGGTGGAGGGTTAGTTGTGGCGACAGGGAGTGTAGGGATAGGGACGCAAGCTCCTGAGAAGAAATTGCATATTGAGGATAGCAGCACGAACATACATAAGGTGTATATAAGGAACACTGATGCGGCGAGCAACAATGACACAGGGATTTTATTTGATAGTCGGAGGTCGGATGGGAGTATGTTGAATGGTTATGCGGATATTGTGTCTGGATTTTCCACGACAAAGAGCAACAACGCATCTTTAATGGATTTTAGGGTTAGGACGAATGGGGGTGGTAATGTTGCTAGTTTTTTCATTAGGGGGCAGGAATCCGATGTGGCGTTTATTGGGATTGGGACTGCAGCTCCTGCTGGGTTGCTGCATGTGAAGGGAGCGGACAACACCACTGCCGCTATAGTCCAAATCGCCGCTGTTCAAGCGAGTGTGACGACTTTGGACACATTCATTGACTTTAGGAGTTTGACTGGTTCAGAGGGAACGATTGCTGGGACAGGTTCTGCGGGTGTGATTGCTTACAACACGTTTACTGGAAGTCATTACAGTTTGATTGAAGATAGAGCTGGATTGGACATTTTTACTTTAGTGGAGGCGACAGGGGAGAAGATTGAAGATTTCCCGATGAAGTTTGAGGAGAAGGAAGTGATTACAACTGAGACGAAACCGAAAACGGATAAAGAGGGGAATCTTGTTTTGGATGAAGAAGGGAATCAGATGATGGTTACAGAGACCTCTACAAGGATAGATCGGAGGGAATACAAAGCCTCTCCGAAGGGGCAGGTGGTGAAGTCAAGAATTTGCAAGACCAGACAATCACAGGCTGCGTGGGGATTTTGGGGAGGGCAAGATAAAGAAGGGCGGGACATGATTTTCTGCATTGGTACAGGATTTGCTTGGGTGGTGAACGCTGGCGGCGATGTTGAGATTGGGGATTATTTGATGTCAACTGATGTTGCTGGGGCTGTAGAGAGGCAGGTTGATATTCTTGGGAAGGGTGACGGCATCAAGAGGAATTATACAGTGGCGAAGTCTTTAGAGAGGATTGTGTGGGGAGTTGGGGAGACAAAGAGGAAGATAGCGGTGACGTATCAGGGAGGGTAAGAGGAGGTTTTGGAGATGAAATTTGACGGGTTGGTAGGGGATTGCGGGAGCAAGGGAGAAGTCAAGGTCTACACGAATTTAAGGATCAGGTGTGAGGGTGAGGATGGGGTGAGGAAGGCGAGGGAGTGGGTGAGAGGAAGGTATCAAGTGGAGACGGAGACGGAGGATGAGAAGGACGGGGTGAAGTTTTTGAATTTTCGGGTAGTAGGCGGTAGCGGGATAATGTATGACAAGGGGAGTTCGGCGGGCGCGGATGCGTATAGGGCGATTAAGGGGGGTGGAGTAGAGGTTAGGGATGGAGTGATAATTAAGTTATCTGAAATTAAAGATTCCCCAGCAAATTGTCTAAAGATGGAGTTAATAGAGGTTGATGGTAAAGAAGTTGTAAATGGTTTTGGGATATTGGTGTGATTCATTTAGAGTTTAGTGGTTTTGAGGGGATTCACAAGGTCTATGATTTTCGGTTTAAGGACAGGTTTGGTAGGGAGCAGTGGAAGTATACGTGTGTTAGGGATTCTGATGCCCATAGATTTTTTGTATTTGTTCAAGGGGAAGGATATAGGGAAGAATACAGGGATTTAACTGAAGCTGAAGTTGCTGAAAGGTCGTGGGAACTCGCGTATGAATGCGCGAGGGATTTTATAAAGAGGGAAGTAAGGCGAGGATTAGAAGATGAAATTTACAAAGAAGAAACCGAAAAAGCCCAGATATTGAGTTAGTATAAGTAAGCAGTAACAAAACCCAGCGATAGGATGTCCTGATTGAATTCAGAGGATACCGTCGCTGGGTCTTCTTTGTGGGAGTAAGCAAAAAAGCTTGGCTTAGCCACTTGGCTGAAACCACAGGATTTATGATGAGAAAAATAAAGTTATTGATTTGTTTATTGCAGAGGCTAGACTTCAAGATCAGGAGAGGTGGTATAAAGCTATGGATTAAACTGCCGTTATTGGGTGGGATGGGAAGATGGCGATGGTGTTTTTTAAGGGTTTCGTTGGGTATGGACAGGGGTGTGTTTTTTGGGGTTGAAAGCATTAGAAGAATACGGTATTGGCGATTATGCCAAAATTAGCGTGGAAGCCGACAGTTAAGCAGGCGAAGTTTTTAAGTTGTCCCGCGTATGAGGTTTTGTATGGGGGTGCGCCGGGAGGGGGGAAGAGTGATGCGTTGTTGATTGATCCCTTGCAGGAGTTAGAGAACGAGGGCTTTAAGGCGTTGCTGTTGAGGAGGAAGTATATTGATTTGGAGAGGAGTTTGATTTTAAGGAGTCACGAGCTTTACAGGGGCAGGGGTGTGTATGACGGGCAGAATCGGAGGTGGAGATTTGGCAGGAACTGTTTTATAGAGTTCGGGCATTGCCAGAGACCGAATGACATCTTTAATTATCAATCTGCGGAGTATCAATATATTGGAGTGGAACAGGTGGAGCAGTTTTTAGAGGATATGTATTTGTTTTTCTTTACAAGGATCAGAACCACGAATCCGAAGATTAAATGCAAGGTCAGGTCGAATGCGAATCCGGGGGGAGTGGGGCATCAATGGATCAAGAAAAGATTTTGGATTCACGAACGAGAAGCCGGGAAGGCTTATGAGGTTAAAGAGAGGATGAAACATCCTCACGGGAGCGAAGAGGAGTTTAAGTATTACAGGGCGTTCATACCGGCTACGGTATACGACAATCCCCATATTCTAAACAACGACAGGCAGTATTTGATGAGGTTATTGAGTTTGCCCGAGCCGAGACGGACGGCGTATTTAAGTGCCAGATGGGACTTGTTTGAGGGACAGTTTTTTATGGAATGGGATTACGAGACGCACGTCTGCGAGCCGTTTCAAGCGCCTTCGTCATGGAGGCGGTGGATTTCATTTGACTGGGGATACAGAGATCCGGCGTGCGTGTTGTGGTTTACGGAGAGTCCTGACGGGACGATTTATTGTTACAAGGAGCTTTACGTAAATGAGACCATTGACACGGATTTGGCTTTGGAGATGTCGGAGATGAGCAAGGGCGAGAACATTTACAGTATTTTTTATCCGTGGGACATAGACAACAGGAACTCTACAGGGGTGAGCATTCGGGAGAGGATGGAAGATCAATGGCGGAAGCAGGGTTTAAATTTCTTCATGGAAGAAGGCAACAAGTCGAGGGTGAGTGGGTGGCAGGCGGTGAGATATTTTCTATCTCTGAAAGCCAACGGGCATCCGAGGATGAAGGTATTCAGTTCTTGCAAGAATCTGATCCGGACGATACCGATGCAAGTCTTTGACGAGACGAATTCGGAAGACCTTGACACGAACGGAGATGATCATTGCGTCGATTCTGCACGGTATTTCCTTGCGACGTTTAGAACCTTAGACAATCACGCGGAGAACGAAGTCAAAAGGCAGGCTCCGATTGATGTTGGGGGTGCGGTGAGATTAAAGGACGGGAGTTACTGTTTCAAGAAAGAAGAACAACCGAGTTTTAAGTGGATGGTAGAATGAGCGAACAAGAGATTATTTCTTATATCGTAGATGAAAGGATCAGTTCGTGGGAGACGGATATGTCGGACTTTTTCCGTCAGTGGAACGAATGGGCTTCCTCGTATAGAATGATAGACACAAGAGGGGAGAAGAGACCCGTTGGGGTGTCGAGGAACTTGACTGCGGAGACGCCGAGGGCGGTGAACACATTGGCTTCAACATTGACGACCATGCAGGTCAGAGCGAATCCGTTTTTTGAGTTAAGGGGTAGAAAGACTTTAGGAATGGAACAGAAGCTGTTTGATTTGGAAGACCGGTATAATACCGAACTCTCACTGACACAGTTTACGAGAAAACTAATGAAGGGCAACAGGGGGCTGTGTCTTTTTGGGACTCAGGTCTGGGAGGAGCCGTTGATTGGGTTGCCTTTTGGTTCTCCGAATCCTTCATTTCAGGGGACGGATTTCAATTCATTGAGTCTGCTTCAGGTAGCCTTCGAACCCAGTGTTTACGACATCGAGTATTCGGATTTTTTGGGTAAGCTTTATAGAATGTCTCCGCATTTTTTGAGATATATCGGGAGAAGCTCAGAGGTTTGGAATCGGGCTGTGATTGAGGAAGGCATTAAGGAAATGTCGGATGGGGGGACTTCGGGGTTCAGCGAGAGCGCGATCAATCAACGACGACAGAGGGCTGGGTATCAAGACCTGAAACTTCAGCAGCATGAGATTATTTTATGGGAAGGGAAAGGATTGAACACCGATCTACCGATGATTCAAGAGATGTGGTCAAGATACGGGATGGAAGGCGACCCCAGAGATTCAGATATTACGGTGGGGATTTTAGACAGGAAGAGAATCGTGAGATTGCATCCGACCCCTTACGGAACATGGCATCATTCGAATAAGATCGGACATTATATTGAGTTTGAGTTGGAGCCGATGGCTTACGGGGTGGGAAGTTTCGGGGCTGGTCTTCAAAAAGACATGAACCGTATTATAAGCCGCGTGAACGACACGGAGTTGTTTTCCTTATTCAATATGTTTTTGATTGGGCAGGGGGCGGAGTTAAAGCCACAACACATGAACATATTTCCTTTTGCCGGAATACCCGTTAGAGACGTGAATCAGGTCAAGGAGTTCAGACCGCAGATTGAAGGCATTATAAACGGATTAAAGCTAAATGAATTCACAAGGGAAGACTTTAGGGGTGTGACTCATGCGACCTCGACTTTACAGGCTTTAATAACAGGGGCTTCGGCGACAGAGGCGAAGCTGGCGCAGGGAGAGGCGTTGAGGGCGTTGTCGTTGATTGCCGCCATCAACAACGAAGCCGTTGTAAAGCCCCACATTCGGACGATGCATATAAATTACGTAGACCAGAACATTTACGATCAGAGATTGATTGACGAGGTTGATATTGAGGTGAAAGCTCTGACGGATGACGATTTTAGACCTGAACATTCGAAGCAGTTGTTGGAGTTATATCAGATTTTGACGAGTATTCGAAACGATACTTCGATTGAGATCAATCCTGACGGGATTATTGATTATTTAGCAAGGGCGGCAGGGGTGAATCCGAGGGAATTGAGACAGCCGAGGAAACAAACTGACCGGCTGTTGGCGATTTTGAAGAAGCTAGGGAATGCGGGTCTTCAGAATGAAGTCGTGGGAGAGCAAGAGTCCAGTGGAAGTCCGGTGATTACTGAACCAGAGAGAGAGGTTCCAACGTCTCCGTTGGAGTTGGCGGTATGAAATTAGAAGACTTTAAGATCACCCCAGAGGAAGCCGAGAGGATTCTTTTACAGCAGGGTAACGAGGTCTTAGCGGTGTTGCCGATGCAGGGATGGAAGATCATTGAAGAGTCTTTGAAACTTTCCATTCAAAAGGCGCAGATTAAAAGGAGACAAGCCCTGGAAAAGCAATCTACAAGAGAGACTGGACTTTATTTGGATGGGGTTGAAGACGGGGTGTTGATTGCCAAAGAAGACGTTTACGAGATTGTGAATGCGGCTTTAAGGGCAAGACAAGCTAAAGACGTTAGACGAGAATTAGAGGAGGAACTTAAATAATGCCACACGAGCTGCCTGTTGAAGAGAAACAAAAAGACAAATTAGTCGGAGTTGACATAAAGATTTTAGATGATGGGACGTTTATGGCGAGATTTAACAACCAGAATTATAATAAATCGAAAGAGTATTCTTACGCTGATATGGATGATCTTTTCGATTCGTTAAGAGAAGATTTTGAAAAGGAAACGGGAAAAAGAAAAGAACCAGAGGGAACAGAAGATGAAGACGAAGGCAGTCAGATGAGGAAGAAAACGATGAAGAAGATGATGGGTGAGGAGGAGTGAGATGAAAAAGATTTTTATTAGTTTATTCTTTTTAACGCAAGGTTTTGTGTTTGCGGCGCAGAAACCAAAAACTGGAGGAGGAGCGTATTATCCTCCTGAACCGAACACATTTAATTCTAACTCAGTTCACATTTCAAGTTCGATTACACACACGGCTTTTTCCACAGCTACGGCAGAGGTTGCTGTATCTACCAGATCGGCTTTAATGCACACGATTAATGTGACTGTGGCAGGGGCTTCAGGGGCTGATCTTTTGGTTTACAACGGTTCCGTGTCAACGGCTTCTGCGACCCTTCTGTTCAGAATTGACACGACCGCGAAAGTTGCATATCCGTTTGATATAGGATTTTCCAGTGGGATTCTGTGGTGGAACCGAGGGACTACTCCCGCGGAAGCGACAATGACTTATATGGAGAGATAAAACAAGGAGGAGTAAAATGAGCGAGAAAGAAATAGTTGTTACACCGCCAATGAAAGAAGAAGATGTAAGATTGGGAGCGACGATTACGGAAAGTCAGTTGAAGACCCGCCAGAAGATGGTGGATGATCTAAAAAAAGAGATTGAACGACTTGAAGGCGAGAAGAATAAAGCTGAGGAAAACGCAAAAGCGGCATATCAGCACGTGGTAAACGAGATCAGTTCGTCTAAAGCCACGCTTCAAGCGAAAGAAAAAGAAGTTCAAGGACTTCTTGAGAACACAAGAAGGGATAAGAACTTTGTATTGGAAGAAAAAGGCAAGGTTGTTGCGGAGAGGAATGAAGTCAGGGCTTTGGAACAATCATTCAAAAGAAAACTCGACATTTTGACACAGGCGGTTGAACAAGCGCAAAAATGAACGTTGTTGATGTTCTTGTAAAAAAATACCTCAAACGGGCAGATGTTCTTTTGACGGTCTGCACGCATCGGACGATTGATATTGATGTGATGGCAGGTTGTATGCAGTTATTTGCCAATAAGAAGCATCAGTTTACATGGTGTCCTGTGAGGGGCGATGCGTTAATCTCAAGAGCAAGGTCGAGAGCGGCTTCGATGTTTCTGTTGGAAAGGCAAGAAGATTGTCTGATGTTTGTTGATGATGATGTTCAATTTACAGAAGCCGATGCCATTAAATTGATTGACGGGATTGTGGCTGGATATGACGTGGTTGGAGGGATGTATGTTCAAAAAGGAACTCTGGAAAAGACTTGCTGTCTAAAAGATGGGGACACGATTAGTTTTGGTAAAAAAGCTCCAGTTCAAGAAGTTTTAGCGGCAAGCACAGGATTTTTGGCTATTCATAGAAAGGTTTTTCAGGGGATTGTTAATAAAGGATTGGTGAATCTTTGTCATGCTGGAACTCTTAATTTTTATCCGTTTTTCAAACCTTTTGAAAAATTCATTGATGGGGATTGGAAATATCTTAGTGAGGATTGGGGATTTTGCGATTTAGCCAGACAGGCAGGATTTAAGATATGGATTGACGGTTCAATTTTATTAAAACATAAGGGAGAATACGCTTATGATCTTGCGGATAAAGCAAGACTTCCCAAACCGAATTTGGAAGATATTGAGATCACTTTAAGATGAAACTCTTACCGACGGGTAAGGGAAGTTGTAACTAAGGAGGCGCACAATGAACGAAGATGAGAATCTTCAGTCCACCCCAACTGATGAGGGTGCGGGTAATCAATCCCAGACGAAGGACGCTGAAGGAACCTCGCAAGAGGACATTCAGGGTCAAGAATCAGTTCAGAGTTCGGTCGGTAACGCTGATAAAACTTCAAGCGATGGCGAGCGACAGGACAGAAAAGGCACTTGGAATCAAGCAAGGTTTATCGAAAAAACGATACGAAGGGAGCTTAGGGAACATCTAACCCGTGAGCTTCAACCTGTTATTGACCAAATGAGAAACCTTCAGACTCCTGATGTTCCCCAGAAATCGGACGAGCCAGACTTTAACAATCTTTCGGCATGGATTAAACAGTTCACTTCAAATGAACTTAAAACTATGTTTGGAGATTTTAAGGGTCAGGTGACGAAGGAAATGTCCGAGAATCTTAAAATGCAAGAAGCGAGAAATTATCTTGAGTCTCAACAAGACATCGGCAAAGACTACGAGAAACAAGCCGAAGTAGCGGATATTATGAAGAAATTTGGATGGGATTTTACAGCTGTTTATCAGCCGTTAAGAGCAGTTCAGTTGGCTGTAGAACAATGGCGAAAAGAACATTCAAATCCTAATCGTCCGCAGAAGGCGACTTTATCAGGAGTTCCGAGCGGATCAGGAACGATGGGTAAAAAAGAACTTTCTGTCAAAGAGTTGATAGAACTTCAGAAGAAAATAAGTTCCGGACTTCCGATTGATGAGAAAGAAAAACTCGAGTCTTATGTTGACAGTCTTATGCAGTCCGCGTAAGAGAACAAGATAGACGAGGTTACAAACGATCATCTATTGAATTAGAAATTCGTTTGTAAAATTGATATGGCACAAATTGCGGCTACTGAAGCTAATGCGGCTATTGTTGAGCGTTGGCGGTTAGTTGCCCTTAAAGCTCTATTTTCCAAAATGGTGATTAAGAATCGAATTCTTAATGTCACGGAAGATGTTTCACAGATGGGCGATATTATGCACTTAAAGATCAATCCCACTCCTACGGTTGGAGATATTACTGCTGCAACCGGTGCGTTTACGGCGGAAGCTGTGACGATTACAAATGTGGACTTGACAGTCAATAAGTGGAAATACGTTGCCCACGATGTTGTTGATGTTGCAGACGTTCAATCAGATATAGATTTAGTTCAAAATTTCTCGCAGGCGTTTGTTCCTGCTCTGGGAGAACAAATTGAAAAAGATATATTTGCATTGTGGTCTTCCGCAACGTCTAACGCCGAGGTTGGCGATCCCAACGCCGGCAGTGTGTTTTCTGATGACGTGATTCTTCCTTCACAGCTAACTCTGGATGACTTGAAGATTGAAGCGGAAAATCGCTCATTCTTTATGCCCCCAGCGGCAAAATGGCAGTTAGTAAAGCAGGACAAGTTCGTGGACGCCAGTAAGTTAGGAATTCCGAAAGGGGTTATGACTACTGGTATTATGACAGAACTTTACGGCACTCCTGTTTATGTTTCTGCTTTGGCTGCTACTTCTGGAAATATGAGAAAAGGGTTACTAATGCACCGTGACGGATTTATGGTTGGAATACAAAGGAACATCAAGATGGAAAAGTTCGCAAGAACTCAATTTTCCACTCCTTTTGCATCCAGCGTCCTTTACGGAACGGCGATCGCTCGAAACAATCACACGCAAGTGATCAATATCAAAACGGCTCTCGTTTAATAGGAGAATAAAATGAAAAAGATTCTTAGTTCATTTGTTGTTCTATTGGCGATGGTTGGGTTTGGATATTGCGGGTCACGCACTCATGGGCAACCGAGGGCGCAGGATGGCAGTCCTGTGGATACTGCTGTTTTCAGCGGAGTTGATTATGCGACTGCAACGACTCTTTTTTCTTCAACGAACAGTCTTCAGATTTTTATTGGAGAAGGCGCGTTGATTGGGTTTATTGCGAGTTCGAATACTACTTCGACTGATTTCATTTTATTTAGAGACACTGGAAGTGTTCTTTTAACTGACAGTGACACTCTGACCAACAATGAGATCACACGGGTGTATCTAAGCACTGAAACGGCTTATGCGGGAGGGATTGCTCCTGCGAAAGGTTTGGGAACATCTTATAGATTTCTCGAACCCATCCGTTGTATTAACGGAGCGACTGGAAGGTTTGTCGGCGCGACACAGTTTGTAAGGATTTTATATCTTTACAATCGTTTTGCCGGCGGAGATAGAAAATAAGAATATGGGGGAGGCGTCCCACGAGGACAATTCCCCCGTATTTCGCATCGAATTAGTTCTACAATGATTTGTCCAAACTGTAATTCTTTGGTTCATAATATCAGGATTGTCTTTGGAAAAAAAGGCAAGACCGAGTATTGCAAATACTGTTCTGAAGCAAGCCCGATTGAGACTTTAATAGTGAACACGGTGAATTTGAAGTATTACACAAACAACAACGGTAACGTGAGTGAGAATCGAATTAAAATGATTAAGTCAAGGAAGCTTCATCCTGAAGGAAACGGAGAGGTGGTGTTGATGGATAGAGGCAAAATCACAGACCGAAGGGCGAATGATTACTAATGCAAACCTTACAACAAATCAGGGCTGATTCAGAGCTTTTGTTCCGTGAGAAGACTGGAGGTAGAAGGTTCTCTCCCGAACAATGGAATGGTTTTATCAATAAAGGACAGGAATATCTCGCGACAGTCATTGAATATCCTGTTGACATGGTTGCTGTGACTTCAGAGTTGAACGTGGGGGCTTACAATCTTCCCAGCGATAACATGATTATCCGAAAGGCGTTTTTTGGAACGACCACCACAAAAGACGATATTAACAAATTAAATATAGTCAACATGGAAGTCTTGACGACTCTTTTCCCGAATTGGTTGGATGCGACGATAGGCAACGCGGGACAACCGAGATACATGATTGTTTTAGATAAGAAAACGGTTTATATCCATCCCAGACCTGATTCGACTTATGTTGGTAAAGATTTAATTTTACATTACGTTTACTCTCCGTCTGCTATGGTGGCTGAAGGTGACACACCGGATATCCCAGTTCCTTATCATACGCTCTTAAAGTTTTATGCTTGTTTTTTGGCTTATGAGGGTTCGGAAAATCCTGAAATGGCAAAAGAAATGAAGGAACAGTTTGATTCACACAGAAAAGAAATTGAGAGTGTGGTGACAAGAGAGGTTGACGAACCTATGAGATTTAAGTGGACAGGAGGGTGGGATTGATAGTAGCGATTTCTAATAACAAATTCAGGAGATTAGCTTTCACAAAAGGCGGGAACGGATGGAATGGGGAGAATCTGACTGCGGGATATTTTGAGGATTCTCTTTATGGTGGTTCTCCTTTCGGGTCTGGCGAATACGGAGGGTTGGCGCATTTTAAGGGAAGAGAAGACACTAACGTCGGACACAATGACTGATGGCTTTTTTTATCTTTTTTCTATTAACGGCTTTTGTATACGCGGAAAGACCTCCACAGGGGTATGAATTGGAATCTATGAATGATTTTTCTTTAGGATTAAACACAAGAGACGCTAAACACAAGCTTTTGAAAGGACAGAGTCCAAACATTCAGAATTTTTTAATTGACGAAAAAGAAGGAAGTTTGGTTGCGCCTAACGGATTTACGATTGCTGGTTCAACGGCAACGCTTAGAGATGTAAGATTTCTTGGAGTTTTCAATCAAGAGAGTGGGAATAAGGAATATATCGTTTCTGATTCGAGTGTAGTTTTAGCTACAAAAGATTTTACAAGTTATACACTATTAAAGACAGGAATGAACAGGAATCTCGATATTGGAATGGTTCAAGCGAGAAATAAAGCATGGATTTTCAATGGTTCAGACCCGACTTTCACTTACGATGGTTCTACGGTAGTGGTTTTAGACGGAGGGACTTACAGCGGGACAGTGACCCCGAACGTCCCCAGAGGAAAACATGGAATTTACTATCAAGAGAGGATGGTTTTTTATAACTTAGCAGGAAACAATTCTGGGATTAGATATACTTCACTTGTAGATACGAATTCTCTTATTATAGCTCTCGATGATTCAAGGGCGTGGGATGTAGAGAATGACATGCAGGTGGGTCAGGGAGACGGGACTTCTGGGACTGGACTTTGGATTGAAAGAGATCATCTTTTTGCTGGTAAGGAAAAGTCTATTTATACGATCAATGGGACAAATGAATTCAATTTTTTACCTTCAAAGACAGATTCTTCTGTGGGACTTGTTTCTCAACAATCGGTAGTTTCAGGTGACGGGACGGTTTACTTTTTGGGTGATAACGGTATAAACTTTTCCAATTCAGGGAGCCCCCAAAGAGTTTCAGATTTGATTTCACCAGACATTGAATTGGTCAAAAAAGATATTTCGAGAGTGGTGTCGAATACATGGGACAGTCAGGCAGATTTCAGTAAAGGTGACTTCTCTGGAACGACGGCTACGGTTAGCGGACTGCTTCAGGTTTTGACTTCGACTGCGACTCTTGTGAGTTCAAGCGACACCGCCAGCGGCGGGTCGGAGTATCATTTCCGAAACGGTTCGACTGCAACGGCGTTCTTCACGGTTTCCACTGCGACCTTACCGCCGATTTTAGGATTCCCCGGGATTCAGGTCAATCCTTCCGCTTTTGTAGGGTTTAGGTTATTTGCGAGAAGTTCATCTACAATTACTTGTTCTTTTGAAATAACCGGAACTGTTAGGCATTCGGGGAATGGAAAAGAAAACGAATACGTGGGGAATTATGTTTCAGATACAGGATATAGAAGGGTTGACATGAATCCGTTAAGCACTGCCAATGATAAGGTTATATTCAGTAATAAAGACATTCTCGATTCAAGTTTTACCATGAGAATCAGATTTACCGATTTTACCTGTTCTGGTTCTACGGTATCGAATTTCCCTATTATCAAAACTGCCACAACGACAGGAGAGATCATTCTCTTATCTGCTTCCACAGGGCAGTTTATTTCGGAGATTACTACAGTGACAACTTTGACGGCATGGGCAAGTTTTAACGCCACGATCAATCAAGGCGGTGGAGATGTGGATTTCTTTTACAAGAGTGCCACATCAACGGTGAATATCGCCACACGACCTTGGATTGCGATAACTCCTGGGTCTGTAATAGGGTCTTCAGCCACAGACACAAGAATCATGTGGGCTTCAACGATTGCCAGTCCTGCGAATGTGGATGTCGTGAGTATAGACCATATCGAAGGCGGGGGGAGCAATACAAGGGCTTTCGGGGCTTTTTGGAAGAACAGGTATCATCTTTACGTTTCGACTGTTTCGGATGGTTCGATTACGATAGATTATGTGAAGTCGAAAATTACGAATAAAAATCCCCATGCTTTCACAAAACTTACAGGAATCAATTTGAGGTCAATTCTGGTTGATGGGGATGTTCTTTACGGAGGATTTGCGAGTTCAGGGACGATTTTCAGACTTGATTTTGGGACTAATTATAACGGTCAAGCCATAGATTCGATTTGGGATAGTCCAGATCAGACGATGGGGAACAACTATCAAATTAAAGACCTTTATGAATATCGAGTTGATGTGGACAAGTCCACGGGTTCGGTTCTTACCATAGGCAATTCGATAGAGGGTGGTGTGTTTAATGACACCTCCGTGGCTCTTGACGGTTCGGGGAGATTGTTGAAGACGATTCCGTTAGTTACTGATCCCTATTCGACAGAAGTGCCTTCATTTGGGAAGTTTTTTACATTCAGATTGAGGCATAATTCTTTAGACAAACCCTTTACCTTACACGACTTTAGCGTGGTTTATAAGACTTCAAGCGAACGATGAAAGATTTTTGTATGGGATTCTTGACTTGTTTATGTTTGTTACTCATTGCAGCGACGAATCAGGTTCACAATACCTATAAGAGCGAACAACAGATTTACAATGAATTTAGGAACGTTTATGGAAATATGCAATCAAAAGAATTCGATGTTTACAAGAGTTCTCCGAATCTTTCAGATTTAAGAGATGGTGAGATTGTGTTAGTGAGTTCAACGACTAAAAGTTTAATGGCGAGAATTGGGCAGTCGGTTTACAATGTCAAATTTACGACGCAATAGGAGATAATATGGCAACCCCAAATGAAGCAATGGTTAAATTTAAGAACATTCTCACAACTTTAAGGGCGCAAAATCCTACTATAACATCGGGGCTTGAAGAAGAAGCGATAAAGCAATTATCAGATGACGACATTTCTGCTTTAAGAACTGCATCTTTAACAGGAGCGACTTCTGTTGGCGGTGGAGTGACTTCTGTATATCGTGATCCTCAACTTGCCAGACAAATTGATGTTGAATCTACACGGAGAAGGTTAGGTTCTCAAGAACAACCTTCAAGGATAGAAGAGATTTTTGGCAGTCCTGTTCAGACTACTCCGTTTGACATAGGCAAACTTGAAACTGAAGAAGCTGGGAGGACTGCCGCACAAAGAAACATTTTGGGAAGGATATTTGGAGAAAGACAAAGACAGGCATTGGGAGATATAGAAGAACAATCTCTTGAACCTAAAAAAAGATTAGTTGAGGAACTGGCTGCGACAGGAGCTTTAAGACAAGGAACAGGAGCTAACGTCTTAAGCCGTTTAGCCGCAGAAAAGCAGAGAATAATCAATAAGGTTTTATCTGATTTATCAGGGAAAAGAGCCGAACAAGAGTTTGGGTTGGAATCAGAAGCGGCACAAAGATTAGCCAGAGCGAGAGAGTTTGGAACCCAGACCGGACTATCCGAAAGAGAGTTAGGATTAAGAGAAAAAACAAGTTTATCTGATTTATTGGGAGAAGAATCAAGATTTGGCAGGTCTTTAGGACTTGAAAAGGAAAAATTGTTTTCTGGAATAAAAGAATCCGAAGAAGAAAGAGGATTAAAAAAGTATTTGGGAGAACTTGAATCCAGAACTGTATTAGAAGCAACACGGTTGAAACAGCCGAGAGAAGAAGAAGCTTTAGACAAGATTTTTGGCAGAGTCAAGACTGGTGTTGATATTGCTACTGGTATTGGAGGTAAGGGAAAAAGTGGAGGATTGTTTGGAAGGAGATAAAAATGGCTGATAAAAAATCAATACTAAAGAAAATTTTTGAAGTTTTGCCTATTGCAAGAGAGTTTATAGATACACCTGAAGAAGAAGAAGCCAGACGGCAAGCACAACCTTATGAAACCGAACTTGGAATTCCGTCCCGTGAAGAAGAAGCAAGCAGAAAAAAAGCAATGGAATCTATATTCCGTGAGAGATTTGAACAAACGCCCGAAGAAGAACAAAGCCGACTCGTATCAGAGTTTTCAGGAGAAGGGTTAAGAAAAGAACTTGCGCCTGAAGAATTTGAATCATTTGGAGAGAGAAAGAGACTACTTGCTCAAAAAGCCAAAGAATTTGACGTGCCTGAAGCTATTTTAAGATTGCCTAAAAAAGAAGCATTACCGATTATAAGTAAGAAGATAACTGAAAAAGATGTTTTTAAGACTATTCCCAAAATTGCCACAAGAGAAGATGAACTTGCTACAGGCGGGAAGATAGTAGCTGGAACATCTACCACTTACGGGGCGGTTGATTTGTTGGCTAAACAGTTTAATGTTGAAACAGCGGAGAGGGAAAGAGTAGTCAGACAGGCAGGAAGATTTACTCAACAAGAAAAAATGCAAGAGCGAAGCGAAGAAAGACAAGCATCGCGAGAAGCTGAAAAAATGAGCGCAGAACAAGAGAAAAATTTTAAGAATTTAAATACATTAGAAGGGTTTATAAATGAGTATTTTGATGAGTTAGATAGAACAGTTCCTTCTTCGGACGATTTAGGGCAAGCTCTTAAAACAGCAGGGAAGGTTGGACTGGCAAAAGTTCCTATTGTTGGGACTGTTTTAGAACCACAAATAAAGGCATTTGGTAAGTTTACTCAAGCATCCAGACCTAAGATTGCCAGAGCTTTAGGAGATGTTGGTAATATGACAGAAGTGGAACAAGAAAACGCGTTAAAACTTTTGCCTTCTCCGATTTCAAGTAAACAAGAACGACTAAAAGCTAAAAATCTAATTAAGAACATTTTGTTGGATGTTGAAAGCAGATCGTTTGAAGCCGTTGGAGAGGAAAAAGCTGAAAGAGCCAGAGGGTTTTTAGATAGAAAAAGATTGTTTGAGAAGGGAAAACAGAAAGAATATAAAAATCCTGCTCAAGTTGGACAAGATTTAAAAGAAGGTAAGATTACT
>ERZ1292642.565-Hain-H14-01um-R1-565-length-20772-cov-16_pt2 | contig 17783 bp, 44 predicted proteins | sample MGYA00564403_ERZ1292642 | MGnify/ENA primary metagenome ERZ1292642 (study PRJEB36523, sample SAMEA6512643) | groundwater metagenome | collected 2019-01-09 | study: AquaDiva: Metagenomics assemblies of 32 groundwater samples | reverse complement strand
TGGTTACTGCGAAAATGGCTTTTCGAATTTTGTGTGGGGAAACATTGCACCTACCGCAATGGTCAGCGACTGTGCTATTATCAGCCGAGGCGACCGAGAATTTTGCATCACAGCCTGATGAGACTGTACTATGCCACAGCCTAAAACGATCTACGGCCTGGAGGCTGCAAAAAAAGATTGACTTCCAGATTCAGAAGGGGCAGAGATGAAAATTCGAATCCGTTGGAGCGGGATGAGTAGGAATTATTAACTCCGAAAAGCAAGGAGGGTTTATGGCAGAATGGACAGAAACAATGGATGGAAGTCCGGCCTTGGTTGAGTCCCATGGGTCGGCCAAATTTAACGCGAAGAACCAGTTTGATCCAACTCCGTTTATACGGATTAAGTTCCAGGCGGGGCCGCTTCCCGATGGTGTCAATGGTTGCTCTATCGAGGACGTGATTGACGTTCTTGTCGCGCGACTCGAAGGCTTCCAGAAGGGGAACTTTCGATGTCGCGAAAATGCATTGGCAATCACAAAGTTGGAAGAGGCGAAACTATGGCTGCTTGAACGTACCAAGAAACGGCAAACACAAGGCGTTGAGGGTACGATGCAAGCCCACAAGGAATAATTGATTCTCGCTCCAACGAATTCAGGATGAAAAAGTCCGGTCATCTTGCCTGGCTCTCAGCCTGCGCCTTGCTCCTCGGCTATGAGTGGTGGGCACTGGCAACAGGCGGGCAAACGCTGTCGCGGGCGGCATGGGACGCAACGATGGCATGGCCGCCGCTGATATTTCTGATCGGCTTAGCGGTGGGGATGATGGTGAGTCATTTGTGGTGGAGATGGTCGCCGGAGAAATCAAAGAAAGGTGGTGGATGATGGAAAAGCTTTGGATTTGGTTGGCATGGAAATGCCCTCGTAATTTGGTTAGATGGTGCAGCTACCGCATGGCTGCGGATGCAACAACTGGGATGTACGGAACGACAATTGTTCCAGAGTTGCTCATGATGGAAATGTTTAGGCGATGGGATGAGCTACAAGGATGAAACTCTGGCTCGTCATCGCCATGACCTTGCTACCAGCCTGTTTCGAGGTCCGCCCACCTCGAATCGATATTTCCTGTTTGATTCGTCCAGAGCCGAGCGGGGTTATCATTGTTGAGTGCGCCGATCCTGACACATGGAAACAGTTCTATCAAAGGCAGGGCCGGACATGAGAGCGATGCTGCTGGCGTGCCTCTTGGCCCTCACCGGCTGTTCCTCCGGCTTCTGGCGGCAATGCGTGAGCATCGAATCCAAGGGTTTTTATTGGGTCAGCGAGGCGGGTTTCATGGGTCTAGGAACGATTCGATACGGTCGCAATACTGCCCAGTGCAAGGAGAACCCGGAGCCGGCGCCGGTGGAGTTGCCGACGGTTAAGGGGCCGCCAGGGACGTTTTGACAGGATTGCATTGGTAAGTGGGCTGGGGGAGCCTTAAATCGAGCCTAATGCCGCAGGAATAGCCAAATGACGGATGCTCTGGAACGAACCCAACAATTCGAGGGTTGTCGTCTCAAACCCTACCTGGATTGCTGCGGCAAGCCGTGGCGGGAATGTACCTGCCCGGAGAAGGGTGTGCTCACCATTGGGGTCGGCTGCAACCTGGATGTCGGCATCAGTGCGCTAGAAGCCCATTTCTTATTCCAGAACCGGATGAAGGATGCCCGCGACGACCTGAATTACCACATCCCAGGGGCCGCCGCACATCTCAACGATGCCCGTTATGCCGCGCTATGGGACTTGGTTTATAACCTTGGAATAGGGCGCTTGCTCGGCTTTAAGAACATGCTGACGGCGATTAAGGCCGGTGACTGGCAGCGGGCGCATGATGAGCTGCTTTATGCGGATCCCTCAAAGGGGAATCGGGCGCCGAATCCGTACTGGCTTGATGTCGGCGATGGACCGGGTGGGAAGTTTGATCGCGCGGAGAGAAACGCGAAGGTTCTGCTCACCGGGGAGTGGGGCTAAATTCCTGCACACGTTCCTTCAAAGTCTGTAAATACGTTACTTTTATTCTGGTGATCGCGGACAGCGGGATGTCCACGGGGTCAGACATAACGGCTATTTTATACATAGCCGGCACTACCACGGTTTTACGTAGTAGGAGATTCACCGGTTTTTCGCTGATCAGAAAATCGCGGCGATAGAACAGGTCGATGATAGCATGATCCGCGGTTTTCTCGGTCGATTTTAAAACTACGTAAGTTTGTCCATCCGCCGAAAATAATTCCAGATCAGTGTCGATGAACGTACCTAATTGAAGAGCCAACAAAAGACTCAAAATCATTTCGCCCATCCTTGATGCCCCCGCTTCGGCTTACTTTTGCGTCGAGCCTTTTTCCGTCGGTTGCGGCTGTATGACATCGCTTTCCTCCAGCTCCCAAATCACGCCTTTACCGAGGCATGTCCGGCAGGGCTCGTCATTCAAGGAACTCGCGACCCCCATGAGATTGTAGAACCCGGCTGGCAGGAAACCGCGACCGAGACAGACGGGGCAAAGATGGGGGATCATTTCAATTTCCTGATAAACACCGGCTCTCCGTTTACGTCGCCAATGGGGATTTGCATTTCAGCTTCAAAGCGCGGGCAATTCTCCTTATGCGTTCGACACACGCCCATCTCGCCTATGCCGTCCATCGCCATTGCGCCGCAGATAATTTTCTTGCATGTGCCGAAGCAGTGCTTATCAATGATCTCAGCCTGCTGTCGTATTCCCATGACTAAACCGTAAATTGGTTTCTTGTTTTTCATAACCTTCCGTAAACGGGGCAGCGGTGGGGAATCATGGCTTCTCCTCGTACACCCCAAAATCTTCTGGTTTTGGCTGTTCATCCGTTTCGCCCTGTCCCCATCTTGCAACTTCAAAAAGATAGGCTTCGAGATCATTATGAATACGATTCCACCGCTTAAGCTCGTCGAGCGCGGTCAGAGCACGATTTAATCGTTCCTCAATGGAACTCACGCCTTCACCTCCTTCGGCGCTTCCACGACCTTAACGCCGTTGCCGATGTAGCCCCATTTCTTCCCACAGAACCAACATCGCCATTGTTTGATGGCGACGAAATAATTTTTACCCGTATCGGACCCAGCGGGGATGTAGGCCGGCTCACATTCAAATACCAGATCACAGGGGCAGCTCATGGTTTGCGTTTCATCTCATTTCTTCCCTATCGCTCCGAGCAAGGCAAATCGCCACGCTGTTTCATCGAGTGTTGCTTCGAGTATCGTTTGCGCGTGGTCAGAGAGTACTTCATTTTGGAGGATATATCCTAAGCCTAAAATCATCTTTCCCCACTGTTCAGGTGTCGTATCGGTACGATACATTGCTCGAACCGTTAGGATTTCATCCATCGCCTGTCTGTCAGTCATGGATTTTCTTCGCCTCGGCAAGCTGGCGCTCAAGGTCGGCGACGCCAGCCGCGTGTTTGCAGGCAAGATCAAACGGCGCGAGGTCAACGTCGTCTTTTGTTCGCCCGGTGGCTTTACACAGAGCTTTGAGCAATAAATCCCGGATAGATTTGAACTCGGCTATCTCGGCGCGGAGGCGGGTGATCTCGTCTGCCGCCTCATGAATGTCTATTGCCGCTTGTACATTGTCGCTTGTCCTATCAGGTGGATTGTATCCTTGTAAACGTGCGAGAATATCGTCAGCCATCGTTCCCTCCCTCAACCGCAATCACCAATGATTGCTTTCATATTTCTCCTTTCCGAACAGGGCTGGCCGGGTGCCTTAATATCGCCCGACATTGACGGCTCGAATTTTCGCAGCCCCGCTCGTTGCGCCGTGGCAAGTGCTAAGCCCTGCACGGTGCTCCCGTGGGGCCGGCAGGTCGCTCGCTGCATTCTTTCGGCGCCTGCTCGGCCAGGTGCAGCACCCCACTCCCACGGGCCTTCCTCCTGTGCGCCAGTGGCGCTAGGGCGGAAGTCATTTATTTATGCCTATAATGTTTGCCACCTGGTTCAACACGTCTATCGGCCGCTTGTGCCACGGAAAATCCCGTAGAGATCGTGCTAGCTGCTTGATTTTTAAATCAGCCAAGGCTTCGTTCATCGTTTTAACTGCATCCGAAGTTCGCACCCTAATATGTCCGTAACCGCGAATCTCGCTGCCGTTACATTTCCGAAACATTCTCCCCGCCGCGACAATACGTAGTTTATGGACTTTTTTCACGAAAACAAATCGCGGATACGGTTCGAACCCCCCGTTCCACAAAATCACCTCGTCGCCAGCTTTAATGGATTTGAGATCATTCATCTTCCCCCTCCTGCCTTTTCAACGCTTGTCGGATCAGGTGCTCAATATCTAGCAACTCGATACCCCACTTGATTGATAAATCACGGATTTCTATTCCGCGTTTGAAATCCCGGAGAATGCGCCACTGCTTTGCGGTGAAGCGGATCATTTCTTTCTCTCCACCTCGAAACCGGACGTAATAATCGTCCGCTCTATATCGTCTACGGCATATGGGAATCCCCAGCCACCGCCATTCCGCTCTGTCAAGCCCTGCTTAATCATTAGCTGCAATCTATTTGCTCTCTGTCCTTGCCCGTTGGTAAATAGCGAGACAGCGATCTTTCGCGCCAGGATTTCAGTAGGTGTTTTTTTCATAGCCCCTCATTGATGGCATCTTGCACTGTTTTTAAAAACATCTCAGCTTGGGGAATTGAGTCGAGTTTCCAGTATCTCGCAGTGAAGCGACACCACTGCCTTTGATGCGGACTCAGATCCTTTCCGGGCCGTTTTGTTTCCACTAGCCAGTGTTGATGAGGCCGAAACACGAAAAAGTCCGGCGCCCCTTTTTGACTTTCGTTCACGCGAGCAAAAAATGTTTTACCCTTGCGCGTTACGGGCCGAACCGGGTGCGCCCGAAAGTATCGCACCTTGCCCTGTGCGACCCAAATCTCAAGTTGGTCCTTCAGCAGCTTCACGATGTCGGCCTCCATTGGCTCGACGCGGCGCAGGAACTTAGAGCGTGTCATTTTCGAGTGAGGCACCGGGGAACGCCTTCCCGCTCCACGCTAATTTTTTAATTCGCTCAAGCCCGGCCATACTCCACCGATCAATGATCGCCCGATTGACTCGCTGCCAATCCGTAGGATACGAGCTTTTGATCGCGAGAGCATAAGTTTGGGCGATGACTTTTTGAATCGCACCTTGGCGTATCTCGTTTTCGATTATTTGCTCAACGTGAGTTATTTCAAATGTCATCTCGCCCATTATCTGCCCGCCTCCGCCAATTCCGGGGCATCTACCCATGCCGCCTGCGGCTTCTTAGCCTTCGCCCTCCGTGGCTTGGCATCCGCGCTGGCAAACGGATCGGCGGCATTCAAGATTGTCAACCCTCGCTCCTCGCTTTCCCAGATCGCACCCATCAACTTGGCTCGCAAGACGGGATCGCTCGACCTAACCAAGATCGACCACGTTTTGCCCTTGAGATATTCCACCGTTGCACTGCGTTTGCGTGCCATTATTTGCCTCCTTTATCCAAATTTAGTTTGATGCGAGCCTGGCGTAACGCTCTCCACGCACCGGAACAACTTCGGTCATCCCACGTGCACTCAGCCTCTTTAAAGGCCGCTTCCGCCGCGATAACAAAGGCTTCAAGATCGGCTTTTTTCCACTGCGTTTTTTTTCGTGGCATCTATCTCTCCTTTCGTTGCCGGTCTCTCCCGGCTGTCACGCTTTTACGGTTACGTCATCCGGCCAGCTTCCAGTTTCATCCGATTTTCACCGATATTCATGACGGCCCCCTAGGTAGAGCCTCGGTTAATTGCTGGCGTCTCGGATTCGATTCGTTTTCTTTACACCCTTCCGCCGCAGTTGAGGCAGACCCAACCGCAGCAAAAGAAAAAATGCCGCTCATATTTCAACAGACAAACGCACCTCAGCAGATTTGGGCATTTGCCTTTCTGATGACGGTCATTGTGGGGACGTTTCATTGTTTCTTCCGATCCTTGCCGAAGTCATCATACGACAACTCAATACCGAGCGTTTCAGCCGCATGTTTCAAGGGTTTAAAATGATGATGATTGTCGCAATTCCACCATAGATGTCTGAGTCGTTCGACGAGAATTTCTTTCGATTCAGGAATCTCATACACATGCACTCGATATCGCCGGATAGAAACTTGACCATTGAAACATGACGGCTTATCAAACCGTGACGCCAGTTCATTGAGCCAGTAGTCGCGCGGGTCGTGGTAGGTCTCGATCTCGGAGCGAGGCGGAGGCTCAATGGGTTTAGTTTTCTTTTTTGCCATCATTCCGCTCCTTCCGTGAGTTCGCTCAGCCGCTTTCGTTTCTCAGTTATCTCAATCCGCAGTTGATTGGCTTCTGTTTCTCTTTTTTCTTTCGCCTCGCGCTTCAATCTTTCTTCTCGCTGCGGGGCGGTCTCGCTCGGCACGGCGGTAAAATGCCGCTCAGTTCGCCCCGGTCTTGCTGTCATGTAGTCAAATCCCATCTTCTCGCCGAGAGCTTGCCATGCGCGGTTAGCGTTTTCCTGGGGCGATGATGGCATGTAACCACCGACCATTATCACTGGCACCGGTTTGCAAGCGTCCAGGATTTTCTTTAAGTCCTCTTCACTCATTTCGTATTCGACTCGTGGATTCATCATTCCGCTCCTTTTACTCCGCTCCCTCAATCTTCGCCCGTTACTTCAAAATACTTTCGCATTGTCCGAACGGTAAAAATCTTTTTTTCTTCTGGACAACCTGGACCTCTTGCATCTGTACCTCACAGCCAGCGGGCGCCGGGATGCCGACGATTTTAATCAACACGCCGTTATCTTCGGCCCAGAGGAAATAGGAGCCGTTAGTCTCGTTGAATTCCTTGTTCAACTTCCCGCCGAATTTCAACTTGATTTCATCGGCCAAGGATTTGAACGAAACAAAAATATCTTCACACTTAAACGTGATACTTCCGGGTCTGACCTGGACCCTGATCTTATCAGGCACGGCGGAGATTTGTTCGAGTGCAGCGCGCGTCTTTGCGAGCCTGGTTTCCAGCCTTTCGAGCTTTTTTTCTGCGTATTCAAGATTGTCCATGTTTGTATTTCTCCATAATGGCCTTTATTTCGTCATGGCTCATATCAGCCAAAGTCCTAATTTTGCTCTGCGGCTTCTGCCCGCCCTTCCATCTCCCATGCAACCAGCCGGGATTGCCTTTGCCTCTACGGTGATGCCCGCCCTTGGGCTTGCCTTGACGGGGGCGGGGGAGGGAGATCTTCATGGTTTCCCAACTTTCAAATTATAGAGAGCAAGACAATGTTGAAAAATGTCCCACTCTCGTTCGGTGCTCGCCTGACTCGCCTCACCAAATCCTTCTGTCTCATCTCGGCCAACCTGGAGAATCCTAATTTGATCTACCATTTCGCCTTTTACTTCTCGCAATAGTTCGCGGTATGCCGCACACTGATAGAAATATTCACGATAGATTGCCTTGCCCGTCTTATAGTCGAGTAACGTTTTAATCCCATCGACCTTTGCAAACATATCCAAGGTGCCGCCGAATCGATATTGTTGTGAAACTAACTGGGCTTCGCATAGAATCGGCTCAATGACATGACCCTTTTCCCACGCAAAATAAGAGAGCAAACAGTTTTCAGCTTTGTCGATCATATCTGCGGGTCGGCCATCGGCTTCAAATTTGCGGTTTTCGTGATGGCAAAGAATCATTTCATGCGCGATAGTCCCAATGCCAGCTAAGGCATCGACGTAATCCTTGACTTTGATGCCCGCTAACCCAAGATTATTAGCCCAAGGCACCAATGCCGGCTTTGCTAATACGCCTAGAACAGTGGTTACGCCTGGCACGCGAGTACCATCGGCGAGTTCGTAACGAATATGCGCCTTGGATCGGCGAGCAGCTACCGTTTCAGTCTCCATCATCACCTCCAGGTTCACGACCGTCAACAGGTTCGCCAGCGGCTAGATATTTCTGCTCAAAGAGCAGATAGCCCGTCTTGGCCTTTTCTTGATCCAGGCCCTTAAGCGAATCAACGCCTGCGACATCTTTGAGAATTTCCATCGCCGCTTTCTTGTCGTTGTTGACAAAATCCAGGATCGCCGTGCCCAGCTTGGTCACATAGTTGATGGCTTCGGTTGGCGCCGGTCGCGGGATAGGCTTGCTTTCTTCTTGTCCCATCATCTCGTCAGTGGTATAAATACCAGATAGCTCTTGCGGAAACGCCTTTCTCAGAGCTAAGGCTTCAGCACACTTCGCCAACATCAAGTCCGGCATCTTGGCCCAAAGATTTGTCGGGTTGCCGTCTTTACGAAACTGGCAATAACCAGAATATCGTGCTGTCGCTACTAATGCTTCTTTGAACCCCTTGCGGTAGACTCCAACCTTGGCGGCGGCGGGCGGTTTGGAATCGAGCCAAACGTCCAGCCATTGGCCATCAGGTCCGCACCATAGCGGTGGTGTTTGGCCTTCATATTCTCCGGTGCGCTCTGCAATCAAACGGAAACCATCAATCGAGGTTTGGATGCTCATTATTTCCCGGTTCTCGCGCGTATCCCACCGTTTGATTGCGTAGGCTTGGCGGGCTAGGGGGTCAAGCCCTGTCCGCTTACAGGAGTACAAAAATAATTTGAGTTCATCATCGGTTGCACCGCGACAAAGCGTGCGCTTAATCAGGGCAACCTGATCGGCGGTAAAGGTCAAAGCTGTCTCTTCATCCTTTTTTACTAACTGCTGACTCGCTTCCATCTTCATTCCCCTTTCTCTGTTTTGACTTTTCCAACCCATTCCTCAAGTTGATCAACACGGCCCTGGCGATACACGGCGACGATAATAGATTGCCAGTCCGGCGGTTCCGCGTGATAAAGAATGCGGGCAATCTCTAGTGCTGGCAACTGCTCGCGGATCTGTTGATATAGATTTTCGTCGTTCATTCAAATCACCTCGCGCAATTTCTACACGTTTTAGTCGTTTCATACTCAGCAAGTTCGCTTCCACAACCCTCACAAATTCTTCTGACACCTATCCCCCGTTCTTCCCAAAATTCCCCTTCATCCTCGAGGTCTGGATCGCAAAGGGGGCATTCCCGAATCGGCTCGTCGCCGTCATGCTCACCGCGTTTGTGGGCATCAACGAGACGGTCGGTCATGGCTTCCTCGGAGTACGGCGAGGGTTTACCCCAGCCGGTTTTTGTCAAACTCATCTTGTTGACCTTGGGCATATGAATCTCGCGCCTGTCGTATCCCTTCTTGGGTTTCTTCCTTGAGTTCTTTTCTCAAGGAAATGATTCTCTCCAGGAGCCACTCGATGATTTCCGCAGCCTCCGTCGTGATCGATAAGCCTTTGTCTCGCAGGTCAACGACAATCGTTTTCGACCGTTCCGTCAATTGCCGGTGACGGCGCTGCATCTCGAAGATTTCCTGATTTGTCATAGAGGTCTCCTGCGCGTGTCGGTCATGGCTTCTTCGGAGAAGTGCGACGGTTTAGGCCAAGTCACCATATTCCTCCACGATCTTTTTGCAAAGCTCGATTAGAAAGCGTCGATATTTCTGCTCCGACTCGCTCAAATCGTCACGACCCATGTCCTCGTAACAATCTCGCAAATCAGGATAGGTATTTTCAAACTGACAATATGACATGTTGCTCACGCCGGAAATCCCCCTCTCGCTTTGATCCAGGCTTTGACGAGGCGGTCCATGTCGGTTTTGTCGAAGGCCACGACGACCTGGTCCGCTTCGTTGTAGATATTGCAAAACGGTTCGCGAATACCGCCGCCGACGACCACTGCGAGGCCGTCAACAAAGTCGTGACCCCTGAGTATACAACCTTTCAGTTTGACTTCTTTTCTCATAGCAAGCCGATTTCTTTTAAATCCTTTTCTCCGACCCGCCGACAGGCCCGGACGCGGAACTTACCGTCAGTTGCGGTTGGCACGCAAAGATCGGCGGCAATAAATTCCATGATCAGAATCCGATAACCCTGCTTCCATTCGTGCATGCACCAATCGAGCGTGGCCAGATGAATGCCAGGCGCGCAAAGTTTGTTTTCGTCCGTATCGACGCTGGGAACGGAGAATTGATCGACTTTTAAGTTGAGATAATTGATGCCGCCGTTGAATGGCCCCTCGCCATTTTCATTGACGAGTTTATAGGCTCGCACAGGACCGGGTTGATCGAGCAGGATTCGCAATGGTGTGACGAGATTTTTATTTGCGCCTTTGCTGTCCCTGAGATTGCTGTCCCTGAGATTGCTGCCCCTGAGATTGCTGCCCCTGAGATCGCTGCCCCTGAGATTGCTGCCCCTGAGATTGCTGTCCCTGAGATTTATGTTTTGTTTTACCGCCGCTTCGACGCAAAGTCTCAAACTCTCAGTTTCGAGACTAAAAATTATCGCACCATTCCAGCGGTTTGTGATTTCGAAAATCATAACACCTCCAGCCATCCTTCCAGCCACGGCGCCGTCAACACGCCTAGCGCCCACCAAACCAGCGCCCACGCTACCCCGCTCCAAAACCATTCCCGTCTGCAGGAGCGGCATTCACAAGAGCGGTCGTGTTCGGTGAGATCGATAAAGGTCATGTTCGTTCTTTCATTCTCCGCGACAGCCAAGTGTCGGTCGGTGCCACCCAGGACGGCACACAGTCGGCGCATAAGCCCGTTCCGTTTACCAGCGGCATCGCATAGCCGCAATTGCTACAGTAATCTTGAGCGGGTTTGAACACGGCGCAGAGACGTTCTGCATACTCTTTGATTTCATCTTGGGGCTTGCTCATTTCTATTTTTTCTCCCCCGCCAGATTCTCTTTCACGTCACGCAATTCATCCATCAAAAATCTCTTGGCACGTTCTAAGATCTGCAGCCTAGCTTCAATCGCACTGATTAGCCGGATCAACTCATCGATACGGGGGATAAACTCGCTCATTTCTTTTCCGGTTTCGTTTCGGCGCAAATTTCGTTTAGGCCCTTAATGTCTAACGCCTTTGGACCTATCGGAGTAAATTTTTTCAACATAACGCCTCTTCGACGTAGATAGCCGGCGCGCGATGATGCCCGCCCTGGTGTTAATTGCGTGGTTGCCATAAATTCACCAAAGCCGGTAGCCGATTGCCAAGCTCGCACAAATTCTTCGTGGGTTAATTTCATTTCTTTTCCTCCTGCGCCCGCTCCAGTTATTTCAAACTTTCCAAAAATCTCTCTTGGATTTTCGAGTGCCAACCGCGCCGGCCAAGTTCCAGATCGGAGAGATAGGATTTTGAGACATGTAGGCGTTTAGCGATGAGAGTTTGACTTAGATTTTTCTGCTCTCGCAACGCGCGCATTGCTCGACCCGTTGCCATCTGGTCCGGTTCGTAGCCTGTCCCATTGCACCTTCGACAGCTTTGTAATTTAGCCATATACGCTTCTATAGCCTATTCGCGGTTACGCTGTCAAGAGTTATTTTCAGCTTTCGTTTTCTTCGCCGCGGCCAGGGCGGTACGGGCGGCGCTCATAATCTCATAGAAACGGGTCGGGTTTCCGCCGTGCGGATTGTATACGATGTGAGTGAGAAATCCCCCCGTCATGGCTTCCAGCGCCTTCACGCACCCATCAAGCGCGGTGGGCGCTTCGCGGTGCAGCTTACAATGTTCGACAGCAAAATCATGTGGCGTTGGCGTTGCAATAAAACGGATTTTACAGCTACAGGGTATCTGCATCGTTTCGGTTTTCATGTCAGTTCCTTCGCTTTCTTCGCCGCGGCCAAAGCAGAGTGAATCTGCTCTAAAACTATTCCGTTAGGATCGTGGCCGGCGTCGTGAATCAATTCGTGGGCGTTTTCCAACGCCTCGACGCACTGGTCCAAGGCGTCGGTGAGGGCGGCGTGGGAGTTGAAAAAGCGCAAGGCGAAATCCAGATTCGCTTGTGCCGGACCGAACAGGTCTTGGAAAATTGCTATTGCTTCTCCGCCAGGGCCGCTCAAGCAGGCACCGCCTGAATCGTGCCAAGGAAGCGGCGTGTGTTTCGTTTCCATTCCTTCTCCCTCTCCGGCTGTCAGCCGGGGTTGCGCACGCTAGGCTAAATCGCACAACTGTTGTGCTAGCGCAATCGCCTCACGCACGGTCCTAAATGTAGATGGCCAATCCATCCCGCCTGTTGTTGTTTGTGTCTGGATATTTTCTAACGCGTTGCATGCCGAGTGCAGCGCGTTCCGTAATTGTTCCAGGTCTTTTTTATCGACAATCATGATTTCCTCCTGGTTGCGCCCACCTATTTGGCCTGCTCAATCCACATTTTTCCAAATTCTGCTCCTTTGCGCCGCACGATCTCCATGTGCGCCTCTTCGATGCAGAACCGACACGCCGCCATCTTGAGCGGAGTCCCGTCAAAAAGCTCAGAGCAGACATAGCCGACGACAGTTCCATCGCGCGGATTACCTTGCTTGTCATACCCGTGGCAGCGGACGCAATTGCTCATAAAAATGGTGCCGGCGCGTAACGTCCGCCGGCGTGCGGGTAGACGGCCCGAACGACTGCCGTGGGGAAAGACTAGGCACGGCAATGGGTTAAAACTGTGCGGCTTTAAATCATCTCTCCATCCCTAGAAAAACGATACTCGCCACCTTCGATTGACTCAATGATCTGAGTTTCGCTGGTCAAATAATCATAGTCTTCAGTCAGCATTTTGAAGTAGCATTTAAGCAAAGCATTCTTATAGTCATCTGCCAAGTCGCTGTAAATTTCCTCGTCGTTCCAATCGGGATTACCCATAATCCTTTCGGTGGCACGAACGACTTGGAATTTAGTCTTGAATTCCAGCGCGACTTTGTACGTATCACAACTTTCACCGTGATCGGCTAGGATCGTCTGAATCGAGCCGCGCAGTGAACCGATAAATTTACCGTCAGTATCCTGAGCCCCGCCCAAGTCAAAGCCTGTGATCTCTAAGCCGATTGATGCTGCGTCCTCGTAAGTGCAATCCCACCAGTCACAATCCACATTAAGATCACAAAGTTTCTCGATGGCCCGCTGCTTGGCGGCATGAGACAGTTTCTTGAAAGGAAGCCCTTTCACGGCGTCACCATCCTTTTCCATGCTTTGAACTCTTGCTCTTTGATCTCGGTCAGTCTGCTCAGATGGTAGAATCCAAGCTCGCCATCAAGGCAATGATTGGAGAACCAGTAGCCGTAGATGAATCCCTTCTCGTACTTTTCATCCATGATTCGCTTGTCACCGGGATGTTTCGAGCGTTGCTCGTAGCCATAGATTGCAAGCTGATCGGTGATCGGTGCGATTACTTCCATCTCCATGCCGCCCCAATTGATCTTCTGTCCCGTCTTCAGAGTCGGCTTCCAAAGTAGGCGGAAATATCGTTTAGCCAAGGCGGATGACCTCCCCGAAAGGCGGCTCTACGTTTGTCGTCATGGCCCAAAGTACAGGATATTCCGGGATTTCGTCCGGGAATGTCCCCCAGCCGTCTGTTAGGATCACCACGCACGCTGGCTCAATGTCATGCTCTTCAAGATACGGGAACAATGGCCGAAAATCGGTGCCGCCGCCGCCCTTTGGCTTCCATTCGATCTCCTCATCCGGCCCGAACTCGCCTCCGGGATAGACTTCGGTATCGAAATAGGCCGTGTAGGTTATTTCCGGCCGCGACTCGGCATGAATGCTACCAAATTCTGCAATGAACTCGGCGCGCGCCTCTGCGTAATCTCGTGAGCCCGAGGTATCTCCGAAAAGCATGATCTTTCCTAATGCCTCGCTGAAAGGCGATGGTAGATACAGCCCCACTGGAATGTACTTCTTGTTGGGCCTGGCCCATGACTTGTCGCCCTTTGCAAACGACTGCATGAATTTCCGTAATTGAATCCGCCAGTCGATCTTAGGGTGGACTATCTTGTCAACGACCTGCGCCAACCCCGCTGGCAGTTTCCCCGCAGCCTTTGCTGCCTCGGCTGCTTGGATGATGGCTTGCTCCCACTTCAGTTTGAGCTCAGGTATCTTCCCCTTGGGCGGCCGCCGAACCTCGCTACGGCCATTAGGAAGGCCGTTACGGGGCTTCTGGCTGTCGTCCTGCTCTTTGCGCTTGTCTTGGCCATTACCCCCCTGTTTGCCCTGCTTTGGGCCATTCCCGCCTTGGTTCTGAGGGGCTCCCGGTTTGTCACCGCCGTTTTTTGGCTTCGGCTTGTGGATTTGGGAGTAGATCCACTCCATCGACTTGCCCTGACACCACGCATCCCGGGCAGGATCGTAGTACTCCCTGGGGATCTCGCAGCCGGGAATCTCGGCTATCATCGTAAACAAGGCCAAGTCCGCCGCCCGGTTGGCATCATTCTTATCCAGCCCTTCCCACCGCCACAAGTGGCCATTCACGATATGCCCGCATTCCTCTAAGAACAGCCCTGCGGCTTCCTCCAAGGAATGCTCCATGACGTACTTCGGGTTGTAGCCGAGGCGAATTCCGTCCGTCCAGCCGGCATCGCATGTCGGGTCTTCGACAAGCTCTAAGCCAAAGCCGATATGCGCCCAGAAGGCATTGTCGATGAGCAGGTTCGATCTAACGATACTCATCTTGCGTGCGGCTGATATGCTCATTGTTACCTCCAGGATCTCCCTGATTTTAAAGACACCCGTCTTATACCCCCACCACTCCATTCTCTAACCTTCACCCTTGCCACCGCCATCCGCACCGCCGCCCGGAAACTTCAGGGCTTTCCGGCACCCTTACAAGGCCATGAGGGTGGACTTACGCGGTTAAGCCGCCACCAAGGACTACAGCCGCATCAGCAGCTCAGGGGATTTCGGACTTCTGTAGCAAGTGCTCTCAAGGCTCGGCCAGCTTCCGGTTCTCCGTCAATCCCACGCCGAGGTGATCTATCCCTAAGCCCTTCACTGTACATGCTTAGGGTCATATTACGTATGCTAGGGGTTGTCAAGCTCTTTCTTGGCGCGATACATAGCCCAGCGGCGAGTCGCCATCATAAAGGCTCGCTCGCGCCGCTTTGCTTTTGACACACCCTTCCACAATGCCTTGCCACCGCGGCGGCCGGATTTTGTGAAGTCGTGCTTTTTATTCACCACGGGCTCCTTTGTCTGTCGTATTTGTTGCGGAGTTCTTGTTCAATGCGCCACTGTCTTTGCTGGCGTTCCTGTTCGGCCCGCTGCTGCTGCTCGCGGAGCATTCGCTCGATCCTCTCCAACCTCTGCTGTTCTTGGTATCGATCGAGTTGTCTTTGTTGTTCCTGTTGTTGGCGCTGCCAGCCGTAAGGATCGTACTGCGCGCCGGCTACAGTCGGCAGCAGCAAAGCTGCCAAGATGAGGGTTTTTAATTTCATGATTCACCGATCCAACTCGTCAAAGTCCGGCTGCTCTCCGTTGCTGACTCGATCCCACCAAGCGCGCGCTCCGCGATATAGGCGTGCCCCATCTTCTTTGCTCAAGCCTTCGAGCTTTACGACGAGATAAGGCCCGTCGATTTGCCATTTTTCTGCAAGCCCATCGCCTTCGCAGGCATCGAGCACGTTATGCGCGATCTGTCCGCCGAGCCCCGGCCGAATCTGCCGGCCCGTAAAGGCATCGACCAAGTTCATATCCGCCGTCGCTTCGTCGAGGATCGTGCCGTTGAGCACGTCAAGGATCGCACCTTTTTCGTTGCGCGACAAATCAAGCTGCTTCCCTGCTTCCGATTTCAACATGGTTCTCTCCTTCCTTGATTTTCTGTACGATTCTTTCCAACCTGGCACCGGTCAGTTTCTTGTCCCTGATCCTAGCATCGGCGAAGATAACTTGCGCTATCAGGTCGACGTCTACGTCTTCGATCTTGTCTTGATTCCGTGCCAGACTTCTTAGTACGTCCTCACGCACGCCATAGAGCTGCGCGACATGCGGGATCGACCGGCAATGGGTCATGTACGAATACGGATACGCCCTGCTTGGCCCACGGATATGCGAGCAACACTCCTGTCGTTCGCTGCCGCTCGGCTCCCAGCGCCGAGCTTTATCGAAATGCCCGTCGGGATGCTCGGTGCGAGACTGGCGCTTCAGGTACGTCTCAACGGCCTTTGCGTAGTTCATGCCGCTATCCTACTTTCCAGTTCGCTCGCGATCTCCTCGGCGCGGGCCGCTACTGTGGTCCGCAAGTGCCCCTTGACTGACAGTTGGTCGCTCGTGAACCGTGTCAAACCGACTTCGATTGCACAGCCAAGATCATCCAAGGCTTCATCGTTGGTGAGGTTCAGCGCGGGGATCAGCGCGCACTGCTTGCGGATGTTCTCAACAACCGAGTCGTGAATGTTCTCCGAGTCTGAGTTCAGGCGATCGACCATGTGCTTGACCGCCTCGAACAAGCGGCGATAGGGCTCCAGCATCGCCGTTTCGATCTTTGTTTTGATGGAGTCTTCGATCTGTTCCGTCACTGCTTTCAATTCCAGTTCTGAGATATCAGCCCGGAAGTCGGCGCTGTCAGGAAACGGGAATATCTCAATCTTGAACCGGAACGTCTTCTCCAGCTTGATCGGGTCCGGCCAGTCGGCCTCATTGAAAAGGCCATTGGTGATCTGCCGGGACTGTTCCTTGAGATTCGGCAGGTCTTGCTTGAATTCGCGCCAAGCCGCTTCAACGGCCCGGCGCCGCTCCCGCATCAGGTTGGTATAATTGAAATGGTTCGCACTGAGCAGAATCCTGGCCCCATCATCCGTCCAGGGCAACGTCTGCTCCCGATGCACAAGACGAGCTTGAGTAACGCTACTCGTCAACGCCTGATAACTTGGCGCCTCAAACGGGAACAGATTCTTGTTGTACCGTCCCGCTTTCTCCGTAGTCTGTTTCATCGCGGCGACCTCTTGGTCCACCGCTTTGTCGTGCTTTCGCGCGGTCCAATGTCCAATGGACAAGTCCGTGATCATTGCCGCTTCGGAAAATCGTTTACTCATGTCTTTCTCCTTTCATGCCTGAGTTATTCGCCTTCGCCTGTGACCAGTTTACCTAGCGATCCGCTCATAAGTTGGATATACGGTTGGGTGTTTATAATGGCTGGCGTCTTCTCCGTCGCCAACCGGATCATGAATACGGCGAACTCACCGTTACCGTTCTCCTCAAGACGTTCCCCGAATCGCGCCACCCTGGAGAAGTTCTTGACATTTGCCCTAGCCGCTAACCCCTGCGCGCTACCCCACAATCCGCTGATAGTCGTCGGCATAGCCACATGATCAGGATTAGCGAGAATGGCATCGATGCTAGGCATGGAGCGAAGCATCTTGACGACACCATGAAACTTAACTGCCATCCCTTTGCCGATGGCACCTACCAGAGCAGCTAATTCCAAGTGCTCCGGGAGTTTCAGTCGAAGCTTTCTCGCCGCAGACGCCCATGTCCGCGGGTTGGCGCGGTTGGTCAGGTCGGTCGTCACTGTCTTGATGTCGTTGAGATCCTCTGGGCTCTCTCTGAGAAATGCCGGCACTTCCCAGATTTCCGGGTAGTGCTTGAAGAACCACTTGCAGGAATCGTCAAGGTCCGGTCGTAGCTCATAGATCGCATCAAACCGAGTCTTGAACGGATCAGAGAAGGCTCCGACACCGGATGCTTTGTGTTGCCGCTCGTTTGTGGTTGCCACGATGCTGACACCATCCGGCAACCTGTCGCCGTTCGGTGTCGTCCGCTCATAGATGAGATGGCACCAGGCGTTCTGGTCGCCGAGGCTTTGAATCCAGCCGAGATCATCCAGAATCCAAGTCGTCGGTTCTTTGGCGGCCAAGGCATCGGCAAGCTGCCCAAAGGGGAAGAACGCTGCTCGCTTCTGTTCCGGGAATACCCACGGCATCCCTT
>ERZ1292642.701-Hain-H14-01um-R1-701-length-17796-cov-4_pt1 | contig 17796 bp, 33 predicted proteins | sample MGYA00564403_ERZ1292642 | MGnify/ENA primary metagenome ERZ1292642 (study PRJEB36523, sample SAMEA6512643) | groundwater metagenome | collected 2019-01-09 | study: AquaDiva: Metagenomics assemblies of 32 groundwater samples | reverse complement strand
TAGGTCCACGATAGCAACGCAATGCGCCGCCGGTCACGGCCGCAGCACCTTCCACCGAAACCGGCCGACGTAGTGCGCGTACATGCGGGTTGTGAAGACGTCCGGCGACCGGCCCCACTTCACCCACAGCCCCCATCCGGCGATACGGAACCACGCCAGTTCGCGGGTCGCCTGCCCGGATGGGCAGCCGGCCGCCGCGTCAGCCATCGATGGTCAGCAGCGGCTGCCCATCCGCAGGCGGCAGCACGTCCACGGTCGCCTCGTCCCGCGCGGCCCGCTGCTCGGCCGTCAGGAACATGTCGTCATCGTGGTCCACGAGCCACCGGACCAGCGCGTCGTCGTCCATGCCGTGCAGGAACGGGTGGGCTCGCCCGCACGGGCAGACCGCAGTGAGGAACGGCGTGGCCATCAGCATGCCGGTCTTCAGCTTGAAACTGCCGTGGGGGAGCAGGTCACGCAGCGCCTCGAGAATCTCCTCGGCGGTCTTGGGATAGCCATCCTCGGTCATGTCAACTCCAAATCAGTAGGGTCCGTCAAGCATCTTGAGGAATCGCTGCGTCTCGGCAGCCGCGACCTGAAGGTTCGTCGCGCCCGGCATCTCATCCCGCGTCACAGTGACCTGCGGAGCGAAGTCGGAAACCATGTCGCCCAGCATGCTGTACGTCGCCTCGACGATGATCCGCGCCTGTTCGTCCACGGACATCCGATCCCAGACGTGCAGCGGGAATCGCGACGCGAGGCGGTAGCGTCTGCCGTTGACGTTCAGGTCAAGCGCGAACACCGCCGACGGCTGCGGGGGAAAGGCATGCTCGGTCATCGACGCCTCCGGTTCCGGCGCCTGGTGCGCCTGCGGTAGTCCCGCGTGGCAGGCCACGGTGCCGGGTGGCAGACGCACTGGCCGAAGACGCCGTCCTGGTCGGGCCAAACCTTGTACATGCGGTCGAGGTGACCGGACCGTCCGGCGCGATGGCGGATGTGCGACCCGACGCCCGGCAGATACTGGTTGATCAGCCACAAGTCCCAGCCGGTAACCACGTAACGCTCGGCGTGGCCGTGGCTCATTCTGGCCGCCAGCTCTCGTTGAGGGTGACGAAGGGCGTGCATGGCCACGCGACGTCGCAGTGGATGCAGCCGACACACCCGAGCCGTTCCAATATCTGCGGATAGTGGATGTTCAAGACCGCGTAGGCGCCCATCGGGTCGGGAAGGCCTGGGGCGTCCATCAATTTTTCCCAGTCGGCGAAGGCGGCGTCATAGGCGCCCTGGAACGGCGCGTAACGCAAGCGCATTACTTCGACGGTGGGATCGACGACGGACTCGGCAAGGAGTCGTCGGAACGCTTCCGCGTCGAAGACGGAGGCGGCGGAAAGCGGATTCGCACCGCCCCTCAGGTCGGTGACTCGGCCGCTCGGCCAGCGAATCTCATATACGGTCTCGTCGTCTGGATGGAACCGTCCGCGTCGAAGGGTGCCGCCAGCCAGTAGCGCGCTCCATTCCAACTCGGTGTACTGCGGAGGGCGCTCCGGCCTGTGCGATTCGGCCGCGGGGCCGGTCACGTCGTGGGCTCCTGGGCGGCGGCGCGGAACGACGGGACGGTGGCGTCTCCGGGGACCTCGACAATCTCGACGGGACGCCCGAAGAGGCGTGACACCTCGACAAGTGGGCGCGGCCCGGTGATGCGGGTGTAGTCGCACAGCATGTCGTGCTGTTGTCGCGTGAGCCTGATCGTGGGCATCGGCTCGAACCGGGCGGCCAGGGCTTCCCGGATGCCGTCGACGAGGTCGTCGTGCTGGCGCAGCACCGCGAGGTCGGATTCGTTCACGTCGCCGCTCCCGGCTTGTCGTGTGACTTCTCCCACCGACCGAAGTCGTGCAGCAGGAAGCGGCCGTCCAGCGCTTCGAAGGCCGCCCCGCACTGGCAGCGGGCGCGGGCATACTCGTCGGGACCCTGCGTCCGGCTGATGGTCTTGTGGCCTTGCAGTCTGCGTCGCAGGCTCATGCGCTTCCGTCCTTGATGTTGCCGTCCGTCCAGTCCATCGACGACGTCAGCCACGTCAGTCGCACCGCGCTACCCAACCACCGGTCCGCCCCGCGGGTTGCATACGTCTGCCACGGATACGCGGCCATGTTTTCCCACGTCGCGGTCAGCTCGACCCGCTTGACCTCCGCGGCCATCCGGACCGGACGCCGCCGAGCCAGCGCCCGGAGCCACCACCGGTGTCCGTGCTGGTGCTTCACGTGCTGCCACCAGGACGCCGGGGCTTCGAAGTGCGCGAACCCGGTCGCCGTTTCGGTATGCGACGGCAACTGCTCGCCGAGGACGTGGCCGCGGGCGTACATGACCATGCTTTCCGTTATCCAGTCGTACCCGACGTCGATCTCCATGTCGCGCACGCACTCCGGAATGGTCCGCGCCATCGCGAACTTCTTCCACGTCAGGACGAGTCCGTTCCTGGTGGCCGTCGCGCCGGTCGGGTCGAAGGTCATCCTCGCGCCCGGCCGTCCCGGACGTAGCCGCCCAGCTGCTCGGCGAGGGCAATGATGGCGCTGCCGTACTTGCCCGTCCCCACGGACTCGATGTAGGCGCCAGCGGCACCCCGCAGCGCACGGATGGCGAGTTCGGTAGCGCGGTCGCGCCGTTCCCGAGCATCGCATCCACTCCCGATGTCGCGGCCAATCCGATTCGGCCAGCACGCGCTGTCGCTGAAGCCGCAGTTGCTTTCATGGCCGCCGTCGTGGCCGCCCGGTAGGCAGCAGTCAATCTCCTCGCCATCGATGACGACGCCAGGCTTGTGGTTGCAGCGGCCGGTGACGGTCGCCCCCGCAGTAGGCAACGGGGAGGAGTCCGATATCCACCGGTGGTCGTCGGGCCAGCAGTAGCGCCCGGACCGGTGGTAGCTTCCATGACCGGCCGGGAGCGGGCACGGTGGCGAACCGGCCTCGTCCGGCGCGAAGACGTCGCCGCAGACCTGAACGCATGGGGCTTCGGGGACGATGCTGAAGTGGCCGTTGCGGTCCCACCGGTGGGATTCGCCGTCGCCATGTCGGCCATCATGCCCGTTCGGGTAGATGCAGTGGAAAGTGGCCGGGCTGGCGCAGTAGCTGACCAGGCAGCGTGCGGCAGTGCCGGCGTTGGCCCACTCGGTTGGGGCGTCGCCGTGGCTTCCATCGTGGCCAGCCTGTTTCCGGCAACTGCGGGTCAGATTCGCAATGGGGTCGGCCTGCGTACTGTCGCAGGCTGGCGGAAGTTCGTCAGTCACCGTGCGTTCCCTCCGGGTCCCACGCCGCACCACCGGCGTCGAGGTGCCATCCCTCGTGGCCGGAGCCCTTCGCGCATGGTCCGAGGATTCCGCCCAGGCGGTGGTAACGCGAATGCTTGCCGCACGCTTCCAGTTCGGGCTTGCAGCTGGCCGTGGAGCCCAATGCCTCGTCGTCCTTCACCCACAGCGCGCGCTTGCCGGGCTTGAAGTCGATGTGCAGGTCCAGGTGCGCCTGTCCGAGTTCGCGGCGGACCGCGGTGTCCTCCGGGCGCGTGACGTCGATGACGTCGTTCGGGGTAGAGAACGTGACGTTCTCGACGTCGTCGGAGTCGTAAGTCAGGGTGAAGTTGTCTTCGCCCAACCGGCGGGTCAACACGCGGACTTCGGTCATGGTCGTCTCCGGTTGCGGTGCTTCGCGCGCCGGCGGTAGTCGCGCGCCGCCGAATTGGGTATGGGATGACAGGCGCAGTCGCCGTAGATACCGAAAGAGGCGGGTGCGCGTCGGTAGCAACTTCGAGAGAGCAGTCCGGAATCGTGGCTCGGAAACAACGGGCTAGGGGCGGGGATGAAGGTGTAGACGCGCCGGTGGGAACCGGTGGCGACCTGGATGAGCGAGAGTGCTGGGCTCACGGCGTGGGCTCCGGGTGGCGCTTGAGGTAGGACTGGCGCCGCTTCTCCGCTTCCTCGCGACCGGCCAGCACCGGGGACAGGTCTGCGGCATCGCAGGCAAGGGACTCGGATGGACGGCCGAGCGCGTGCAGGATGGCACGCCGACGCCAGACGTAGCGCACGAAGACGTACCGCATGTTGCCGAAGTCGGCATGATCGCCCGGCTCGTAGCGGCCGGTGAAGCCGGGTCGTGCGCAGCCGCCCCGGCCGCGTTCGAGGACTTGTTCGTCGGAACGCATCTGCCGCAGGTGATCGCAGATGGCGCAGGTCCACAGGAAGCAGCCGGGGAGGACGTAGCTGGTGCCGTCTTCGCGGGCGCGCGTCCAGGCGTGAGTGAAGCGTTCGCTGTGGATGGACGGCAGGCCCGCGAGACGGCGTCGGCGGCCGAAGGCGATCATGCCGCGGGCCCCTGCCCGATGAGTGTGGCGCAGCGGCTGCCGTCCTTGTAGACGGGCGTGATCGCGCTGATGGACGCGGTACTCACGGCCATCAGGAACGCCTCGCCCGTCCGGTTCTCGTTAATACTCCAGAAGTGGACGAACGGCGTATCCAGGCAGGCCTGCTGGCACGGGATGACGCGTTCGGTACCGTCGTCGTGTCGGACGAGGAAACCCTGAATGTCCTGGTGGGTAAGGACGATCGGCGGGGTACTCATGTTGCGGATTCCTGCTGGGGCGCCGCTCCGCCGGCCGACCATACGCCCGGCCACCCGCCATCGCTCGACCAACCGCCGACACCATCACGGTCGCCCACGCTCCGGCCCATCGCCAGCGGCGACGCCCACCCGGTCCAGAACACGCTCAACTCCAGGCTCTTCAGCCCCGCCATCACCCGCAACGCCTCGAACGGCTCGACGCCGGTCGCGTAGAACTTGCGGACCTTGAACATGCACACGCCCGTCGCCAGGTAGTGCGGTCCAGCGGTATCAGGCCAATGCCCGTCCATGAGCTTCTCGCAGCCGCAGGGGAACCCGGACCGCATCGGGTGGTGCTCGATCTGGAGCGTCATCGGGTCGTCGGCGAACATCTTCGCGAGAACGTTGTTCGTGAGCAGTGCCCCGCGGAACACCTCGTCGTCCATGGCGGTCATGCTGCCAGGGTAGGCCTCAGTCGAGCGTCGTGCGGCCGGCTGACGGCCGACGCTCACCGGGCTGGCGTCCGTACCGCCGGACTTCGGGCTCTGGCGTCTCTGCGGACCGTTCTGGCTGCGGGTCCACGACTTCGGGACGGCGCCCGCTGCCCGCGTTCTTCCTGCGCGCCGGCGGCCTGAAGATGCCGTAGACGGCGCCGAACAGCAGCGCCCCGAACGGGATGAGCGGCACCCAGTCGGCTGGGATCAATGCCGCCCCCTTGGCGAATCAGCCCTCTTCCGTACCTAACCCATGGTTGCGTGGATGTCTGGCATATGCCGCCGATTCCGGCGGGGTCGGGGGTGGCGAAAGGCGGCGCGAGTCGCGTTACGCCCGAAGCGCGTCGGCACGTTCGTTCCACCAGTCGATCGCCCGATTCATCTGCGCTGCGGCGTACATGCCGGGGACGGCGCTGTCGGGCTGCGTGACGGCACCGCGGGCCTCGTCGTACTCGGCGATCGCCAGGTAATGCCAGGGCTGGACGAAACCCCCGACTATCGCCACCGGCATCCGCTGGGCGCGAGGCCACGGCTGCGTCCCGTCGCCAGTCGCCTTGAGTCGCTGCCCCTCTTCCGGAACGTCGATGACGACTATGACGTCCTCGCGGCCACCCAGAATGGACTCGACCCCCGAGAACGACGCCGACGCGCAGTCCCGGTCAAGCAGCGACTCGCGGTAGGTGACCATCTCGCTGCCGACTGGCCCGCATAGGCGGACCCGGGTACCAGCAGGGAGCGGGACGTGGACGGTGATGTTCATACGTCCATTATTCGCGCTGGTGCGAATCGGGGCCGCTACCATCGGGGACGGCTGCTACGGCCGCAGGACTCCCACTCAGGGGCGTTGCACGCTGGACGGGTAGACCGGCACTTCCCTGCGGGGACGTTTGGCCGGCGGGTTGTCGCGAACCTCAAGAGCGACCCAGAACGCCCCGCACACCGAAAAGACGCCGCCCTCCCGGATTCGAGTCGGGAGGGCGGCGTCGCGGTTGCGGTCAGGTGGCGACCGGCTCCGGCGGGATGAACGTCAGCAGCGCCATCGCGATCCGCTGCTGCTCTGGCGACCCCGTCGGCCACTCGTCGGCGGCGAAGCACGCGAACCCGAACGTCTGGTCAACGCCGGACCGGTCGGTGACGATGACGTTGCCCAGGCGGTCGTCGTCGAACGGGATCGTCGTGATCTTCCGGCCGATGGACTCGATACCCGGGGCGTCCAGCGTACGAACCATGCGGACGGTCTCGCCGTCGGGCAGCCGCGCCTCGTAGGCGAGGGTGAACATCTTGGCGAAGCGGCCGGTGGCGGGGTCGCGCTTGGTGGTGCCGCCGAAGTCGATGGTGCGCATTGGGTCTCCTTGGTCGAGTGGTGCGCGGTTGGCAGGTCAGGCGGCGATCAGTTCGGCGGTGCGGGTCTCGGCCATGATCGCGGCCAGGTAGTGGTAGCAGTGGCCCGTGCGGGCGTGGCCCTGGCAAGTACACGAGCGCTCGTCCGTGTCGATCAGGTACGTGTCGGTGCCGTCGGAGGACACGGCGATGTACAGGCCGGGGCGGCTGGCGGAGATCAGGCCGCCGGTCTCGATGAGTTCCAGCGCCTTGGCCTCGGCGCCGGCGGCGTCACGGAAAGCCGCGAGTTGCTTGGCCAGCGCGTGTCGGCGGGTGGCGGCGTGGCGTGCCGCGAGGGCGTCCAGGACGGCGTAGCGGCGGGTGACGGAGTCGAAGGTGCCGACGCGGGTACGGGTGCGGCGCGAGGCCGGGATGTAGGCGGCGCGGGCGGTGCAAGTGGTGGTCATTCGAGTCTCCCCCTCGGGTGTGGCTGAACGGCTGCGGGCGGTGGTCGTCTACTCGGCGACGTAGCCGAGGTCCTTGGTCTCGCAGCAGGTCTCGCACGCCTGGATCTCGGTGTTGTCGGAGTAGTCCAGGCGCAGGTACAGGGCGCTCTGGTCGTCGGTGCCGAAGGGGCACAGTTCGCACTGGAACTCGCGCGACTCGGTCTCGGTTTCGGCGATGAGGCTGGCGACGATGGCGTTGAAGCGGGCGTTGATGACCAGTTGGGCCAGCGGGGCGGTCGCGTCGGCGAAGCGGATGCGGGCCTGGCGGGCGATGGTGGTGGTCATTTCGGCTCCTGAGTTTGTGTCCTGCGGTTCCTTCAAGACTTACTCTAGCACTGCTAGAGAAGCGGGTCAAGCGGCGCTAGAGAAACGGCCCCGGCGGTTAACCGGGGCCAGTTGACTAGCGGGAGTAGCGGGCGCCGTAGGCGGCGTTCGCCTCGTCGCGCATCGCGCCGAAGAACGGCTCGGCCTCGGCCATGTTCGAGATCTTCGCGTCGACCATGCGGCCGAGGAGTTGGGCGAACCGGTAGGGGCTCATGCCCTCGCGGACGTACCAGCAGACGATGGTGTCGACACGCTGGCCGATGATGTGCTTGCGGTAGGCGGCGACCGCAGTGGAGGCCGCACGGATCGCGTCCTGGCGCTCCGGGGTCCAGTAGCCGGGGTACTGGCAGGCGGTGTCGACCGTCTCGATGATCTCGTCGCGTATGCTGCGGCTGCTGCGGCGGTTGCGGGTCTTGCCGCCGATGGAGAGGACCTTGACTACGTGGGCGGTGAACTGCTGTCCGGCGGTCTTCGTGGCGGTCATCTTGGGCTCCTCGGATTCGGATGGCGGTTGTCGGTGAGGTCAGCCCTGGGTGGCTGCCGTGACGATGCGGATCTCGTCGTCCGTCAGCAGCGACATCGCGTTCATGGCCCGAGTTTCGGCCGCAAAGGTCTCGTCGAGCATGTTTTCCGGGTCGTCGATCAGCGCCGCCTTGAGCGCGTTCTGGGCTGCGATGGCGGCGGTGATATGGGCAGCCTGGGCGGTCATTTTGGTCTCCTTGGCGAGTTCCCGTGGTTCCTTACGAGACCTACTCTAGCACTGCTAGAGAATGGAGGGAAGGGGATGGCGGAGGCAATTTAAGCACTGCTAGAGTAGAGTTATGGACCAGACGCCAGCCCGGCTCGCAGCCGACGCCCTCACCGCAGTAGCTCGCATCCAGGACGCACGCGAACGCGCTATCCGCGGCCACGAACTCCAGGTCGTCCTCAAGGACGCACCCGTCGTCCTGCGCCCGCTCGTCGACTCCGCTGTCGCCGAACTCCGCAAGGACATGTCCGTCGCCCAGGTCGCCGAACTCCTTGGCGTATCAGAGCAGCGCGTCAGTCAGATGGCCACCGGACGACACCGGCATAAGCCGACAGTCCTGTCTGTCGAGGTTTTCGACGCACCCGCCGAAGTCGTCCCGGAACTGGTCGACCTCTTCAAGCGCCCGCGCGTGACGCCGCCAGCAGAGGAGTCCTGATGTCCCGCGACCACTGGCCCATCGCCATCGACCCGCCCGAATGCGCCTGCACCGAATGCATCACCGGCGAGTACGTGCCCCTCGACCGGGCCACCCCGGAGCAGATCGCCGACATGCTCGCCGGCCGGATCGCCGACAACACCAACAGCGGCACCGAGTTCACCGTCACCATCCGCGTCACCGCCACCGACGGCTACGACTCCCAGGCGTGGGACCTCGACCCGGCACTGCTCGGCGTCACGATCCCCAGGGAGCCCAACCCGTGAGCCGCCTGTACTTCCACTCCGAGCACGGCGAAGCCGAACTCCGCGGATCCGAACACCACTGGCTCGGTCACATCGCCCGCTCCATCGCCACCGCTGTCTGGGACCTGGCCAGGGACACCGACCGCGGGTACGAACTCATGGCGCTAGCACCCGAAGGACCCGACTACCTTCACAAGGCCATGCGCGATGCCCAGGCCGAAGAGGCGCGGAACAAGGACCTGTACGCCAACCGGCCGCCCGGCATCTCCTATCCGCACAACGCCACCTTCACGGCGCAACAGCAGTTCCGCAGCGCACTGGAAACGGCCCTGAACGTGCACGGCTTCCAGGTCGAGGTCGCCGGCGTCCGGCTGCACACCACCGACGTCGGACTGAACACCGCCCTGGCGTGCGGGTCGGCCCCGGTGCAGCTGGCCGCGAAGCTCTACGGCTGGGGCGAAGGCCACTGCTGGGTCGACGGCAAAGACCGGGCGTGGATGGCGGACGTCATCGACAAGGGACTGGAGTCCGGGGTGCTCCGCCGGGCCATCTGGTACGTGGACGGGGTCTGCGACGGCCCCGTCGCCTGGCATCCGGACCGCAAGCTCTCCAATCAGGGCTGGGAGGCCGTCCAGGAGTTCCTGCGGTCCCGCGGCGACGGGCCGGTGGTGCTGTCCTACTCGATCTGCGACCAGTTCCCGAACCGGGAGATCGCCGGATGGGAACCGCCGCTCATGCCGGAAGGCTGGCGTCCCGACTGGGCAGACGGTCCGGAAGGGCTCCAGGAGTGGGAGTGCGACTACCCGGACGAGGACGACCGGCTGCGCTACTACCGCGAGACCGCAGGCGACTCCTGGCGCGACCTGCCGGAGGATGAGCGGTGGCGCATGGCCATGGAGGGGCTGGAGCGGACGCGTCCGTGGTCCCGGCTGTCCCCGGAGGACCTAGGCGAGTTCTACTTCGGGCCGCCCGTGACGATCTACGATCTGTTCGCTCCGGACCGGGACGAGCGCGTCCGGACGAAAGCGGCCGACTAGGTCCGGCCGGTGGGACCATGAACGCATGCCCATGCGATCCCTACCGAAGACGACGGAACCTAACCCCGAGACGTTCGAACCCCACGAGATCGACCTCCGGGGCCTCTTCGCCGGCGACTACCTGAAGATCGGCGCCCACTGGTTCATCGTCCAGCGACAGGAAGCGGTGACCCAGCTATCCAGGCTCCCGCGCCCGGACCGCAGCGATGACGACCCGGTCCGGGACTGGGCGTTCCTCGACCTGAAGCTGGTCCACGCACAGTGGCGCGGCTGCGATGGACACTGAGATCCCCGACGACTTCCGCGCCCTGGTGCGACAGCAGATCGCCGACGCCTTCGACCTCACCCCGAACGACGCCAGGGAGATCTTCTCCACCGAGCCCGGCAGCTACGGCGCGGCCTACCTCGAACACCAGGCCGAGATGGGCCGGTACAAGGCGGAACTGCCCGCCCGGTATGAGAGGGCCGCAGCCGCGACCGAGGCGAAGATGCGGGCCGACGGGACGTTGCCGGACGGGATGCGGATCGTAGTGGAGCGGCCGTGACGCGGATCCAGTACGTCACCGGCGACGCAACCGACCCGATCGGCGACGGGCCGAAGGTGATCGCGCACATCGTGAACGACGTCGGAGCGTGGGGCGCCGGGTTCGCCAAAGCGCTGTCCGCCCGATGGAAGGAGCCGGAGCAGGACTACCGTGAATGGTGGCTGCACCAGGGCCTGTACCAGAACGTGCCGTTCGAGTTGGGTAATGTCCGGTTCACCATGGCCGGTGCCATATGGGTCGCGTCGATGATCGCTCAGCACGGTCTGATCGGCTACAGCAACCCGCACCCGATCCGGTACGACGCGCTCGCCCGCGCGCTTGGTCGGGTTGGCGGTTTCGCGAAGGAGCGACAGGCGTCGGTGCACATGCCGCGCATCGGCTGCGGTCTGGCCGGCGGAACGTGGGACCGCGTGGAGCCGATCCTCGCCGAGGAGTTGTGCGGGCGCGGGGTGCCGGTGACCGTGTACGACCTGGCGTGAGGAACGTAGGGGCAAAACGGGCGGGCACCGCGAGGAATGCGGGCCGGAGGTGCCCGGCTGCGCGGGGCGGTCCGCGCACAATCTCGGCCTCCCCGGGGCTGTGCGGTGGCCGTGCGGGCGGCTGATCAGGTAGTGGACGGCGAGGCTTGACTGTACCGATCGATACATGTATCGTTTGATGCATGACGACGACACGGAAACTCACCGCACTCGCAGCCCTCGTCGCCGACGACCTCGACACCATGGCCGGGCTACCCGCCGACCGCATCACCCACCTCGCGCTCACCATCGACGACCGCGACCAGGTCATCCGCATGAACATCGGCGCCGAGTTCCAGCACCCCACCGCCGAACTCCAGGCGTCCTTCACCACCACCGCCACGTGGCTGCGCGAAACCCTCCCCGCCTTCGCCGAGACCGCCGCCAATATCGACGTCGAGGACGACGACGTATACGAGCGCTACTACCCGGAGCAGGTCAGCCAGGTCCTCGCCGTCAAGCTGCTCGTCGACGCCGACGTCACCGTCTACTGGCGCACCGCCGAACTCGACGGCATCCTCGGCGCCCCCGACATCGCCCTGATGTTCACCGCCGCGGCCACCCTCGGACTCGCCTGGGAAAGCTTCCTGGAGGGGGACACCGCGCACCTCGTCAACGCGCTCGACCTGGCCTCCGAGCGCGTCAACCGCCACGGCGACCGCATCCCGGCCTGACATGACCGAGACGCCGAACGCGGAGGCGGCAGAGAAGCAATTGCGCGACTGGGCCCGCAACAACGCCGAACGCGACCAGCTCGTGAAGGCCGCACGCGCGGCTGGCGTCAGCAAGAACCGCATCCACACCCTGACGGGCATCTCGCGGTCGACCATCGACCGCATCCTCGACGGCGACACCCGCGATCCGCTCCCAGCACCTGCCGGACGGCGCGCCGAATTGCGCACCACGACCGGAGAGGCAAGCCGATGACCGCCTTATCGACCCGGACGTACGGCACGGACGCCTCCGCCACGACCATCCCGCACCAGCCCGTCGGCGCCCGAAAGTCCTGGCGGCGCATCGTCACCGCCGTAGACCCCGACCGTCGGGACGCCTACGCCCTGTCCGGCCCGTGGCTGGACGCCGACGCCGCCTACGCGCTCACCGTCGGCACACTCATCATGTCCTGCGACGTCTACACCGGACACCGCGAGATAGCGCTCCACCGGGTCGGCCCGGAAGGACTGGAGCAGATCAAGACCTGGACCCTGAAGAAACCCCTCGGCAGGGCCGTGCTGAACTTCACCGCCCGCCGCATCACCGTCACCTCCGAGACGGCACTGCGCCTGGACGAACCGCCGCCGCGCCCCAACCTGTACCCGGGGCGCTGCCGCCGATGCCGCCGCGCCGTGGCCGCCGGCGCGGGACTGGTCACCGGACATCAGGGCGCACGGCAGACAGAACACCCAGGCGAATGCCCGCCGCCGGCCGCCGTCATCACCCCCAACCGGTTCGGTGGCGCATGCAAAACCTGCGACATGTGGGTCGAAGCCGAATCCGGCGTCGCCGTGCGCATCACCGCACCCGACGCCCACAAGAGCGAATACGCGCCCAGGCACGTGTCGCCGTGCCCGCCCGACGCCGACCCCGGACCGCGCAGCCGTCGCCCCGGCTGGTGCCGCGACTGCGGCGAATACACCGCCCCCGGACAGGGATGGCTGTTCAACGGCGAACTGCACCATCGCGGACCGTGCCCGCCCACGACCCACGACGGGCAGGCGTGGACCGTGCCCGTGCGGTACTGGATGGGCCGCTGGCACCCCGGGCAGGTCGTTCACGCCCAGGTCGACCTGCGCTACGGCGGCGAGTTCCCACACTCGGACACCCCGGGCCTGCGCGTCCTGTCCCCGACCTACGTGGAGTTCGCCGCCGCAGTCCTGGACGTCGTCGACACCGGGCTCGACCGGCGGAGTGCCCGCATTCGCGCCGCCACCGGCGACGAGGCCGCACCGCTGCTGGCCCGCCAGGCGCTGGCGGCCCTGGATGCACGACCCAGTGCCAGCACCTTCAAATCGCGCCTGATCGTCAAGCGCACCACCCCGCACGGACTGGAGCTGCGCATGCGATTCGACACCCTCGGCCGGCACCGGCCGTGGCTCGCCGAGATCACCGGCCGGGACCCGGACTACCGGTGGCAGCGCGAGTTCCTGACCGCCGACATCGACTGGCGCCACGCCGACAAGAAGGGCCGCGGTCTGCTGTACTGCTGGACCCTGGCGTGCGACCGCGTCTACCAGATGCACCACCTCGACGCCGGCGGTGACCGCCAGGTGCGCTCCTACCTGCGGTCCACCCCCGACGGCGACATCGTCCGCATCACCGCGGAGGAGGTGCACGCATGGCTGAACTCGGCCCCGGCGTGGCCCGACCACTGAGCCCGTCCAAACGCGGCCTGGGCATCGACGTCCTGGCCGCCGCCCGGCAGCGCATCGGCAAGGTCTTCGACGACTTCCCGAACGTCTACGTTAGTTTCAGTGGCGGGAAGGACAGCGGGATCGTGTTGGAGCTGGCAGCGCGCGAAGCCCGCGCCCGCGGACGGCGCCTCGGCTGCCTGATCGTCGACCTGGAGGCTCAGTACTCGGCGACCGTCGAATACCTGCACGCCATGTGCGACCGGCATGAGGACGTGCTGGACCTGTACTGGGTGGCGCTGCCGCTGTCTTTGCGCAATGCGGTGTCCCAGTTCGAACCCACCTGGCAGTGCTGGGACCCGGACACCGAGCACCGGTGGGTGCGGCCGCTGCCGGTGCGCGACGGCGTCATCAGCGACCAGGGATTCTTCCCCTGGTTCGTCCGCGGCATGGAATTCGAAGATCTAGTCGCCAAGTTCGGCCACTGGTACAGCGCGCGCCACGGGAGCCGGATGACGGCCTGCCTGGTCGGGATCCGCTCGGACGAGTCCCTGAACAGGTTCCGCACCATCGCGTCCCGCCGCAAAACCACCCACGAGGGCCTGTCGTGGACCACATGGCTCGGCGGCGCCGTCTACAACGCCTACCCGATCTACGACTGGCGCACCGAGGACGACTGGCGGTTCTACGGCCGCGAGAAGGTCCCCTACAACCGGATCTACGACCTGATGCACCAGGCTGGCGTATCTATTCACCAGGCCCGGCTGTGCCAGCCCTACGGCGACGACCAGAAACGCGGCCTGTGGCTGTACCACATCCTGGAACCCGACACCTGGGTGAAGGTCGTGGCCCGGGTGCAGGGCGCGAACTTCGGGGCCCGCTACGCCCGGGAGACCGGCAGCGTCATGGGCCGCATCAGCATCGACAAACCGGACGGACTGACGTGGCGCGACTACTCGATCCTGCTGCTGGACTCGATGCCGCCGGAGACAGCCGAGGCGTTCCGCACCCGCATCGCCTGGTTCGTGGAGTGGCACACCCGGCACGGCTTCGAGGACGGCCAGATCCCGGACGACGGTCCACTGGACCGCAAGAACCCGTCGTGGAAACGGATCTGCAAGGTGATCCTGTCCTACGACTACTACTGCCGGGCGCTGACGTTCTCGGCGCCGGCCAGCCGCGACGCCTACCGCAAGTACAAGCAGGTCATGGCCGCACGCAGGAAGGAGTGGGGCCATGAAGGCCTCTGAAGTGAAGGTCACGGTTGCGACGAACGCCGACCCGGAGTTCTACCGGCTACTCGGCCCCTTCCTGGGGCGCCGCGAGGTCGCCAAGATGCTCGGCGGACCGATGTGGGACGACGACGGCAAGACCTGGTTCATCGCCCAGACCGGCACGCAGGTGACCGGCTTCGTCGGCGTGACGACCGGGCGCGGGCTGGCGGTGGTGGAGTCCTGCTACGTTGACGGCGACGACCGCCTGGCGGCGCGGCTCATCGGCCGCGCCGTCGCCGCGGCGAACCCGACGCCGTGCGTGGCCACCGTGCGCCGCGAAAACGCCGCACCCTACCTGGCGGCCGGATTCGTACAAGCCGGCGAGACCACGAACTTCGTGAAGTTGATCCGGAAAGGCGCCTGACATGGCCGAGACCCTCGACGATGTTCTGGACGGACAGGAAGCGGACGGCATCGTCACCGCGGCCGCCGCGCTGTTCGCGCGCTTAGGCGACCTGGGCGACGCGGCGCGGATGGACGCGGTGAACCGGCTGCGACTGGCGCTGCGCGAGCACTCTCCGATGCGCGCCGAACCCGTGGACTGCGTGCTGTGGGTGGATGCCGAGCTGGTCGCGGGGAACGAGTACAACCCGAACGTGGTGGCGCCTCCGGAGATGCGGCTGCTGACGAGGTCGATCGAAGCGGACGGGTTCACCCAGCCGATCGTGGCGTGGCCGGTCGACGGCGGCTTCGAGGTCGTCGACGGCTTCCACCGGCATCGGGTCGGCAAGGAGAACAAGAGCATCCGCAAGCGGCTCGGGGGACGGCTTCCCGTCGCGGTCATCAACTCCGACCGGACCGAGCGCGAGGACCGGCAGGCGTCCACGATCCGGCACAACCGGGCCCGGGGACAGCACACGGTCGAGGGGATGAGCGAGATCGTGGTGGAGTTGGCGCGGCGCGGCAAGTCCGACATCTGGATCGGTACCGAACTCGGTCTGGATGCCGATGAGGTGCGCAGGCTGCGGCAGGTGGGCGGCGTGGCGGAGATGTTCGCCGATCAGGAGTTCTCCGAGGCGTGGGAGGCTGCGGATCCCTGGTCGGTTGCCGTCGCTGATTCGTAGGCCCTCGCTCGGCATCTATCAGTCGGTCTACGCGGCGTTGCCACGCGCGCCGCGTAGATCCCCTCCCCCCTGTTGACACTTTGCCTCACCGTGAGGCATGATGGAGTCATCGACAAGGGGGCACCGAAATGGACACCAAGACCGCCGCCGCCAAGGCCAACGTCACCACCGCGACCATCCGCACCTGGTGCCGCCGCAACGCCGTCGCCGCAGTCAAGGCCGGCGGCAAGTGGGCCATCGACGAGACCTCCCTCCACCACCGCATCAGCCTCACCGGTCGCCGACAGGTCGCGATCGGCACCGGCCGCTGCTTCGCCGGCGCCCTCGGCGCGGACGGCCCCGCCGACGTCCTCGCCGCGGCCTTCGCCGACGGCACCCAAATCCTCATCACCCGCGGCCCCCTCACCGGAGACCGCGTCTACCTCAAGCGCTCCGGCTACCTCGCACCCGAGGGCGCCGACCGCACCTACACCGACGGCACCGCCCTCTACCGCCTGGACACCGACCGCACCGGCGACGCCCCCCGCTTCGAGGCCTACCTGAGCGACGGCCTCGCCCAGGCCATGGAGGCGATGCGCCAGGCCGACGCCGGCGACCGCACGTACCTCAACCCCCGCTACATGTAAGGACCACAGACATGCCCATGATCAAAGTCCGGGTGCGCCACGACTGCTGGACCGCCGCCCCCGACGGCGAAGACCGCCAGTACATGCTCGGCTACGCCGAGGACATCGACGCCGACGACCTCAGCCCCCGCGCCCGCGCCCTCGCCGAGGCCGTCAGCACCTGCGGCCGAGGGCCCCTGAACATCGCCATGGAGACCAGCGCCGTCTACGTGCCGCCGCCGATCTCGGACCAGCAGGCCGCCATCTACGGCAGTATGCTGCCCCCGCACCTGCGCGACACCGGGGAACCGGCCCGCAAGGCGGTGCAGCTCACGCGCATGCGGGCCGACAGCAGTCGCGCAACCGTCGAGTACCTGGAGACTCTGGCCCACGAGCTGAGCCGCGACACCGCCAGCGGTAACGCGGACTGGTATCCGCTGGGTACCTGCGGCGGCGGCGGACTGCCGTCGCTGAGCGCCGGCGTCATACCGGCACCATCTGCCGAGGCCGCGCGTGCCGACGTCTACCTGACGCGCGATGAGACCCTGGCCCGGATGCGGGGCGCCGGGCGGCCGATGGCGATTGGGGGCTGGGACACACTGCGCGGCACCGGACACCTGCCTGCGCCTGACCGGTACGTCGCAGGCCGCATCCCGCAGTGGCTCCCGGCCGGGATCGACGACTACCTGAGCCGACAGGTCGAGACCTGGACCCTGACACAGGTGGCGGCCCATCTCGGGTTCGGGGGCACGTCCGCCACGGCGGCCGGAAGCGCCCGCAAGCAGCTGTCCCGGTGGGGGATCACTGCGGTCGGCAGGGCTCCGGGGCGCGGCGGCGAGTCGCTGTATGACGCCGATCAGGTGCGTGTGGCCGCCGAGCAGCGCCCCGGACGCGGCGCCCGGACCGACCTGAAGCCTCAGACCTCAGGGGATCACGCCACCAACCTTTAGCATTCACCGGGTGTTCGTTGCGGGCGCGACAAGCAATACCGGCCATGGCGTGAGCGTTGGCGACAGCCCCAACTGCCGCCACACCTCCGCGACGTCCCGCCACAACTGCGGCGCCCCGCACGAGCACTCGACACCGGACGCCTGTCCGCACAGGTCGTGATGGTACGCGGACGCGTCCTGCTCGGCCACGAACAGACGGTCGGTGACATCGCGCAATGAAGGGTCGGGCACGGGAACAGCGTGCCGGACGGCACCGACAAGGAAGCGGAGGCCGCTGTCGTATATCCCCTACGGACCGGCCTCCGCGTTAGCCACGCTAGCCGACCAGGCATGCGAAAGGGGCGCCGATCCAAGGCGCCCCTCCGCTTAACGCCGGCCCGAAGTCCGACACCGAATTCCCGGTCAGACTACCGCCGCACCGCCGCGCACGAAGCCCGTTACCAGCTGAGGCAGTGACGCGTCGAACCCCGCGATGTTCAGCACCCCGGGATCACCCGGGTCCCCGATCGTGTATCCAACCGCCGTCATGCCCGCGATCACGGCACGCGCCTCCGGGTTCACCGCCGCCCGGTACGCCGCCAACTCCTGCGCCGCATGCGACCGGCCAGCCCATGTCTCGCTGTCCGTCAGCACCAGCACCCCGTCGACCGTCAGGCGCTGCGAACGCGCCCACGAGAACGGTAGCGACAGATCGGTCCCGCCGCCGGACGGACGCCACGTCGCGACTTCCCGCAGGTTCGTGCGCGCCGTGACCCGCGAGGCGTGCACCGACGTGTCCACGTCGATGACGTGGACGTTGCCCTTCTCGATGCGGGCCAGC
>ERZ1292642.700-Hain-H14-01um-R1-700-length-17797-cov-4_pt1 | contig 17797 bp, 19 predicted proteins | sample MGYA00564403_ERZ1292642 | MGnify/ENA primary metagenome ERZ1292642 (study PRJEB36523, sample SAMEA6512643) | groundwater metagenome | collected 2019-01-09 | study: AquaDiva: Metagenomics assemblies of 32 groundwater samples | reverse complement strand
CCCGCAGGATGTGACCTGGGAGGAGATCTCCGCGTGCGGCGTCATCGACGAGGTGTCCGAGAAAGTCCTATCACGGGCTGACGCCGACCTGACTTACACGGAATCAGGGTGGATCGCGTCATGGGAATGGGGGATTGTGGCCGAGGACCCCTCCCGCGAAGAATTGTTAGATATTGCACATTCAGAATGCCACAGGCGCCTGGATTCCGATAGTCGTAAATATGACTACCACGATCATACACGCTACGGAATAGAAAAAATAAAGAAAGCAGTATCGTCATGATTCATCAAGACATCCCCACTGTCAGTTTTTTGATGGCTAATCCACAGATTCGTTGGTTATGGTATCCGGTACTGCCATTGTTGAATAGATTAAAGGCATCAGCATTGTGGACTGAGGGATTCTTGGTGGTGGGAAGGGGACCCCATGTATATCTGAGCAACATATATATGGCTGACTTCTCAAGATGTCATGAGCTTCCGACCAAAGAATATGGGTCGTGGGAAGACGTAGACGCAGAATGGATAGTGGATTAACATGGTACAAATACCGGAACTTGTACTCGAAGCCTATGATCGTGCCCATGGATCTTGGACAGGGGCCGACTGGCGGCATGAACGACGAGTAAAAGGAGATTACGTATACGAATTGAGCGGATACGTGGTCTATTGCGAGGGCCCTCCGCATCCAGGTGTGCGTTGTGACGTTTGTAACACGGCCCGCAAAGACGCCCGTAAGGCGGAGCGTCATGCACGTAACGCAATGTCGTCTATTCGCATGGGAGACTGGGGTTGGGCCGAGAATGAAATAGAACAAGCATGTTGCATTGAAGCTGAATATGGGGAAGCCGTTACCTGGAATCGTGTACGTATAGCAATAGCCTGGGCGATGGCCGACAGGAAAATTAAGACCAATAAATCCTGACATATTTGAGGCTGATTTGCACGAAATGAAGTCCTCCATGTATGAGCTAGTCGGGAAGGCGATTGCCTCCCGATTCTATGCAGTCAAACCGTATCTAGTCCAGAAATATGATGACGGCACAGAGATGGGGTATTGCTACGATGATGCACGGTGCCTGCCAGAGAATCTCGTACAGAAATTTACACAAATAGCCGGAAATATATTGCCTTCCATTACACAAATAATAGAAGGGTATTGGGATGCCGAGATCGAGGCCACCTGGCATCTGGCTGCCGGTGTGGCTGCATGGTACCGTCGTGGAAAAGACTGGGGTACAGATGAAGTGCCAGACGAAATACACAGGAGGGAAGGAGAATAAAATAATGGACATATTTAATAAGGAGTTCAACCCATATTTACGGGCCGGATTCCCCGTGTTGGCGGTCGAGACATGCGAAGAGCAGCGACTCGCCCGCATGGCCACCACAGGTACGTATCAGGACAAAGATGGGGTCATGACACCATACGTGGTGATGCGGATCACCATACAATTTATGATGCAGAGGGTGGAGATCACGGAGGGTGAGCTTGTCTATACGGACATCGGAAAGATGCCCGAGGGATATGTAGGAGCCTTCGCAGCGGCAGTACGAGAGGGTAACTGGCTGCTGCTGGTTCATGACTGGCAATCCATGATGAAGCAACCCAAAGCCTACAGGGATCTAAAGGAATCCCTGGCGGGCTTGAAGTCCACCTACTCCAGAATCCTGCTTGTAGGGCCCTCGTGGGTAGGGTTGCCGGATGAGATCAAACACGACGTCAAGATCGTGAAGATGCCATTGCCAGAGAGGGATGGGTTAGCTGCAGCACTGGATACCATCTTGTCCAGTACCGGTATCCTGCTGGAAGAATCGATTTACGACGCCGTATTGAGCGCAGCCAAGGGGCTTACGTTGAGCCAGGCGGAGGATGCCATTGCACTGGCCCTTGTAAAGCTAGGGCATATCGATCCATCTGTGGTGGCAGATGTAAAGATGGATCAAGTAAGGCAGTCCGGATTGGTTGACATCTCGAATCCGGTACCTGTAGAAGACGTGGGAGGGTTGGCCGGCTGGAAGGAATTTGTGGAACAGGAAATCATCCCAGCGATGGGTACACCGTTGTCAGTGAAGCGTGTACTCCTAGTGGGACTCCCGGGATGTCTACATGGAGACACACCGATTTACGATCCAATTGACGGTACTACTAAAACCGTGGCTGAACGTGAAAGAGCAGGTGGGGAATTTAACGTAATTGCACTGGGCACCGGGGGACCAATAATAGCAACGGCTATGCCCCCCCATAACTACGGGCCCGCAGACATGATAGAATTCACGCTTGGGAATGGCAAAACAATTACGGTGACTCCAGCCCACCGTTTCTGGGCTGGGGTCGACTATACTTGTGCCTCCGAAATTTACATTTGGATTCAGAAATATGGATCCTACTGGTTCCAAACCAACTGGAGCGGCCACGGCCAAACTGTGGAAATAGTATCCGCACGACAAGTAGGTACGCATAATTACTACGATTTCCACGTACCCAATTACAATAACTATTGGGCTGTGGATATGTTCCATCACAATACCGGAAAATCGCTTAGCTCCAAGGCATTGGGCGCTTATTTGCAGATCCCAGTTCTGGAATGTCCATTCTCCAAATTAAAGGGCAGTCTGGTTGGGGATTCAGAAAAGAATATCTCAGCCATGCTTAACCTGGTAAACGCAGTAACCCCAGTAGTTGCATGGTTTGATGAAATTGACGACGCGTTTGGGGATGCTGAGTCCTCAGCCCGTACTGGGTCCACCACCGGTTCAATGGTGGGAATCTTTGCGACGTGGCTTGAAGAAAAGCAGAAGCAAGACACCATTGTGGTGGCTACTGCAAATGACTTCTTCAAGATCCCAACAAAGATCGTCCGACGCTTCGACGAGATATTCTTTGTAGATCTTCCTTCTACACAAGAAAGGAAGGAAATTGCCGCAGTACACCTGCGCCTGAATGGTAATACGGCTACGTCAGCATTGTGCGACCTGCTGGCAAACCTGTCTAGAGACTGGACTGGCGATGAGATCCGCAAGTGCATCTTATCCGCGGCAAGACGTACCAGAGGAAATATTACCGCCGAGTCTCTCAAGGACGCCGCGTCCTCGGTAAAACCAATTGCCATCACCAGGGCGGAGGAAATCGCTGCACTGCGTAAATGGGGTCACGACACTGTGAGAATTGCCAATACGCCAGAAGTATCAATAACGTCCAAACAATCTGCGCGACGTATTCAGCAAACAGTTAGTACATGATGAATATGTACAAGATTTGTATGTGCCACAAATGTGTTGCCCACTATGTGCTGCTTGACTGCACCATGGCGGCTATGCCAATAGAACTTGTTGTGCATATCATCTATGGCGATAAGCTACTGGTACATGTTAATTAGCATGCCGGTAAAACAAGAAAGGAAAACAATAATGAAAGCTGTAGTAGTAACCACAAAGCATAAGGGTGTATTCTTTGGCTATGTGTTAGATGGTGTGGATTACACCCGTTCAACCATTACTTTGACCGATGCTCGAATGTGTGTCTATTGGATCCCTGCGACACGCGGATTTCTAGGGTTGGCCTTTATCGGACCACAACCAGGGTGCCGTATCTCCCCCGCAGTTTCGGAAATCACCCTTCGGGGCGTAACCTCCGTTACTTGTGCAACAGAGAAAGCCGTACTTGCCTGGGAGGCTGAACCATGGGCATAGGTATCGACAGCTATGGCCTGGGCCCTGATTATGGCTACGGTTCCGGCTCTACCTACAGTTCTGGCCTTGGTACCGGTCGTAGATACAGCTTCGATTCTGGCCCTGGTTTTGGTTATGGGTGTGACTACGGTCTCGGCTCTGGTTATGGTTCTGCTGGTGGTGACGGCTTCGGTTGCTTTGATGGTTCCGGTCCTGCTGCTGAAGGTCCTACTGCTGAACCTGATCCAGATTTTCCCATGCCGTCCTGGATGAGCGCCCAAAAAATCGTAGTCACGCCAGATGGGTATGTGTCTGGTGTGTATGATGATCGCCTGATGCCCTTGTTCATCGCATTGGGTGTGCTCAGCATCAAACGTGCTTCGAATGTAGAGTACGACCACATCAAACGTGAATGGGTGGCTACACATGTTAACTCTGGGCAAGTAATTGCACAGGGGACAAATCGTAAAGCTGTAATTTCTTCCGAAGTAAGATGGTTGGAGGAACGATTGTAATGTCACATGTGATCAAGTCAAAGATTAAGTTCAAGGAACTTGGAGTGCTGGTTGCTGCACTCCAGGACTGCGGTATGGTATTTGCGGAGGGGCAGGAAACTTACAGGTGGTTCGGTCATTCTGTAGGGGACTACCCAATACCGGATGGATGGAGTTGCCCCAGAAATATAATCAACAAGACTGATCGCATCCTCGGTAGATGTGATCATGCCGCGCAAGTAGAGGGCAGCGTTGCCGAAGACTACGAGTTGGGCATTTACCGGGAAGTCGATGGAAGCTACGGGGTGATCCATGATTTCTACGGCAGGTCTGGTAAGTCTATATCTCATCATGTGGGAATTGCTGGGAACAACTACGCAAGACTTGAGGGTGCTTATGCGCTCCGCATGGCCGAACTGGTGGCATCTCAACAAGGGTGGACCACACAAAGGATTGATGGGGGCATCGTCATCTCTATTTGGGATGACGCCACGGGACAAATGGGCACTGTAGAAGTATCAATGGGTGGACAAGTAGAGGCAAGCAACTTTGTAGGAGAGGGATGTACCCTCCCAACACAAATAGTTGCGGAAGCCATCGGTGTAAAACTCACCGAGAATATCAAACCCGAATTCCATGAGCAGCGTAGTGTGTTGCGCATGGAATGACAAAGGACCATAAAAAGAAAGGAAGTAATGTGACATGAAAAACGTAGAAATCACCATAAAGGGTAATGTGCTAACCATCAAAGTGGATTTGTCGAAAGACTTTGGCAAATCCACTTCTGGGAAGAGCGTCATTGTGGCCTCTTCAGAGGGTAATCAAACAATTCCAGAGGGCGGCGGGGCCGTACTGGGACTGAATATCTATAGGAAGGTGAAGTAACATGACGATTAACACTAAACAGGCGCTACTCCTTGGGGCCCTCGTCCGCATCAACGTGCCAATGAACTGTGAGTTATCAATCAGTGTGTTGAAGTCACGTCTGGAAAACATCGGCCTGGGGAGTTACGCACCATCCCCACGGAGTAGGGCGGACGCACTGCGTCTTGCTTTCGGGCGAGTCATGAAGGAATCCGTAAGGCAAGTCGACCACGGTGGCACCACGGAACTGGTAGTGGTGGAGATTCCCCGTGACAAGAAAGCGGAGAATTCAGAACCGCAGAAGTGGGCAATCCACCGTCGAGAGCGCAACGCTGAGTACCAGGAGGTAGCCTATACCCTGGTTGGGCATGCCTCCCTCTCTTTAGAAGGGGCAATCAGTATCCCCGGCGGCTTGGAATCCGAAGTGGTGGAACTAACTGATCATCTCATGGTCACTGCGGAACAGTCGAAGCTTCGCTACTGCATCAATGATGTATTGTCTTCGGTGTCCAAGCCTATTGCCATTGGGTGGGGGCACTTCATTCCAAACAACAGGAAGGAATTCTTAGAAGCCCATGTTGCCCCGTGCTTCGATAACCTGGACAATGGTAGTCTAACCATCTCACTTTTGGAGATTGCAAATACTCCTAAGAATGTAGAGGTAATCAAGGAGGAAGTACAAACCACCATCTCCGATCAAATCAATGGCATCATGATAGCTGTTCTCGAAGCCCAGAAGCAGGTAAGCGGATTGACGAAGGGGGTCATTAAAGAGTGGACTTGTACCCTGGAGAACCTGAAGGCCAACATGGAGTTGATGGGCGCCCTCTCAATCAATGTACCTACGAATATTGAGGATCTTGAGTTGAAAATTGCCGCCGTCAAAGCGGAGTATGAAGCTGAAAGAAAGAAGGGTCCACGTCGTATCATCCAGGTCTCATCTCCGTGTGGTGTAGCGTAATGGGACCTGCGGAACTGCGGATGAGGGAACTCGCGGAGGAGGCTGGGCTTGCCCAAGAAGATCTCCTCACAAAGCATCGGGATCGCCTCATAGAAATTCGACGATTGGAGAGCGAAATAGTCGGCCTGAAGGGAATATTGGTCACCATCGAGAATGCATTGGACTTCTCAACATCATGTAAAGAAATAGAGGGTAAGGCAACGGGCAGACTTCGCCTACCAGACGGGTCATACCAGCTTACCAAGACCGCATACAGTAAGGAGACAACTCAGGTAGACGTGGATGAGGCGTTGTCCCATAGGGAAGTTAGAAAAGCTTTAGACAGATACATTAAGATGGTGCCTGTGCTGGATATTGATGCCGCATGTGCGGATCCGGAAGGAGCAAATATTTTAGCGCCCTTCACGTCCACTACCACGAAAGAGGTTATTAAAATAACGCCAACCTTCAATCCAAAATAACCCGGCCAACAATAGTTGTAATATAATCCATCAATGTATAAGGAGAAAGAATTAAATGAGCAAAAGAATCATCTGGTTCTCCACCAACCAGATACCCATTCCCGAACAACTTCGAGAGCTTAACAGGATATGGCCAGGATCCGGCAAGATTATCCACGCCGACAAGGCCGGGCCCGGGGTAATTATACAACGGGAGGTGTGGAATTCTATCAAGGATCTTCTTGACAGATTCGATGATCTGGAGGGGGATGAAATGATCACGGTTTTACCTATGTCCATGATCAGTAGACTCCTCGGCTACAATATTCATCCAATATACGCCAAGATGAAGCGAGAATACCGAGACTACATGCCAGCCATGATAGAGCATACGAAGAATGGGATCACCCTTCGCTATAACTTCATCGGATTCAAACGAGTAATCGGGATCACGATTGACATGATTCCCCTGGTTCCCACACCAGAGAAGGAGGTGTCAAGACGTGGCGCGTAAAGCCGTACCGTCATGGGATTGGATATTCAGGATCAGGAATATTTATATGGAGATACGTGGACTGATGGATGGCGGGGGTCCACACAGTAGGAGAGATATAATGGATCACTGGATGGCATGCCTGGGCATGTCCAGCGCGATATTGATTTCATCCAGAAAGAAACTCAGGATGAAACAATCCGCATTGGATGAGGTGTTAAATGAGACATCCAGGAAATTACTAGATAGTGAGCATACACCCCATAGTAGCGTACAAGGTACCAGTCCAGTGGAGACAGTATACCCTAGTCCCAACCTGGATGCCGATTGAGTAGCTTGACAAGTCTCATTTATGAGACTATAATAGCTTATAATCGTAGCATTGGTTGGGGTGCCCGGCTATGATTTCCACATGAGGTAAGGTAAAAGAGTGTCTTTTGATACACCGAGACAAAAAAGCATACACCGCAAATGAAGATGGCTCCGTATGCACATGGACACTGCGTCAATGTAACTACGTTGTAGACAATCTAAGAATTATAAGGGTAACACTGGGGCTAAGTATGGACGCGCTGGCGCGTAATACCGGATGCCACCTTAATCTAGTATCGCGATGGGAATTGTGGGACACGCGACCAGATCTGGTAACTTGTAAGAAGTTAGAGGCTGCACTTACAGCACAGGGGTATACCCCACCACCAGATCCGGATGGAGTAACGGTTGAAGAATTCATGGAAATCTTGCCAAAAGTGAGATTTACACACGAAGAAAGAAAGAAACTCAAAATAAACGATCAAACAATCCGCAATTGGGGCAAAGGGTCCGTACCTTCTCTAGAATATGCCCTACGAATTGAGAACTTATTCAGGCATCCATGAACAACACAGACAACACAGACAACCTTCCATGGGTGCTGTTGCCGGATGAAGATTCGACACCTTATAGTGGAAAGATACCACCAAAGAAAGAGATAGACAAACACGAGTTAAGGGTATATAAATCTGGGCCACTGTTGTGGGTGCAACTCCCACCGGATACTTGGGACCACCGTTTCATTACAGGGATCCCCGGAACAAATTATGACATGCGAATGAAAATGTGGGCCGTACAAGGCAATATGCTAGAACGGCTCCTCATGAACATGTTATCAAATCCAGATCTGGATCTGTGGCTACCCCCAAAGTTCCACCCCAAAGAATTTGACGAAGTCGGACAGGCAATGCTGGCCCGCATTAAAAAGATTGAAGGCATTCGAGATGGCACTGGTACCATTGAGGTAGTAGAAGTACCACAGTACCTGATACACAATGGGCTCAAGCCTCGCCACTACCAGACAGACGGAGCAACTTTCCTGGTGGAAATGGGCAAGGCTATCCTCCCACTGAGATTGGGTGCCGGGAAATCGTTGACGATTATAACCGCACTCAAGATCATTGAACAAGAAAAGTCACGATTCACAGAGTTCGGGGGGGCCATGATCGTGTGCCCCTCCTCCATCAAGGAACTGGTCTGGGCCAGAGAAATAGAAAAGTGGTCTGGCTACAAAGTACAGATCATTAGCGGAAACAAGGCCACGCGGTCCTTGCAATATAAAACTATTGCAGATATTTACGTAGTAAATCCTGAATTGGTACTGAGGGATCTTGCCGAAATTAAAATATTGGTGGGCCACTTGACTGTCCTGGTCGTTGACGAGGCATCTATGCTGCGTAACTCTGGGGCACAAATTACACGGGCTATAAAAAACCTCGCAAAAACAAAGCGTTATCTGTGGCTGGCAACTGGAACCCCCCTGATGAATTCGTTGATGGACCTATATACGTTAGTTACCATGGTCGATCCACACGCCTTCAGGTCCGAGCGTAATTTCAAATACACTCACATCCCACGAGACGAAACAGGGCATTGGAATTGGCGTGGTGTGCTTGATGTTGAAGGCTTAGTCAGGAAGATCAAACCCCTGATGTTCACCAGGTGTGAGGGCATAGCTGCCGAGATTCCTGTAGTAGTGCCGGTTACCGTTGCGGTAGAACTGGCCCCGGCACAACGAAACGCCTACGAAGATATTCGTGCGGGGGCGATCATAAGCTTGAATAAATATACAGAGACCTCAACCGTTACAAGATATTTGATAATCAAGAATGTAATGTCTGCTATTACGAGACTCAAGCAATGTTGCGATGACATTGCCCTACTTGGAATACCAAATAAAGTAGGTAGCCCAAAGACACTGCGGTTATTGTCCCTCCTCAACGAAGATCTGTTGCTAGACAGTAAGGTACTGGCGTTTACCCAGTATCAACGCATGGCTCACATCATCACGAATAAATTAAGAGCAAAGGGATTAGTAGTCGTAGAATTCACCGGATCCTCTACTCAGGCAGAGCGTAAAAAAGCAGTGGATGAATTTACCAACAATGCTGATTGCCGAATCATGGTAATGACGACAGCAGGTAGCATGGGATTAAACTTACAGGCCGGATCTGCCATTATCTTGTTCGACATTCTGTGGAATCCGAAGATGATGGATCAGTTCATAGGCCGTGTAGTAAGGCCGGGGAACCAAGTATCCCATGTTCCAGTCATCAGCCTGGTGGCTGCAAACACAATCGAACAGCGAATTATAGAACGTAATCGTGAGAAATCAAACCTGTTCGATCAGGTCATGCAGATTGAGGATAAACCTACCTCCTGGCTTGGTACTACGACAGAAAATAAAGACGACATCGTAGCCGAGCTTCTAGAATTACTAGCGGAATGGCCGGACACCAACGGAACATAACAAGAAAGGAAAGGAAAAAACCATGGCTACATCCAGTGTTAATAAAACCGAGACGCCCATAGTAGACCCTACCACGATCAACGTTCGCGTAGGGGTGCCCACCGCCGGCCGGATCGATGTCTGGAGGGTAGATCCTGATGACCTTCAGATGAATCAGAAACTCCGTGGGCGGATTGAGAAGCCAGACATCAGTGGATTGATCCACAGCATCCGCCAAGTGGGGCAACTACAGCCAATTGTAGCTAGGAAAGACACAGATAACGGGCTCCACGTGGTCGCGGGATTTTCACGAGTGGAGGCAATCTCCGCGCTGAAGAAAGAACAGCCCGATAAAGGGTGGACGGTCCTTGTCCGCGTGCTGTCTGCCATCAACGACGCCAAGGGGTTTTCTCTCGGGCTGGCAGAAAATATCGTCAGGAACAACCTCTCACCGTTGGAAGCAGCCCGTGGGGTGGAGAGGCTCCGAAACGTATTCAACCAGAACGTGACGGACGTAGCCACAGCGCTGGGAAGATCCGCTCCATGGGTGTATCAGATGGAAAAGCTCCTAGAGTTACCGGAGGATCTCCTGCAAAGAATCCATAGGCGAGAGGTCTCCATAGAAGCGGCATTTCTGCTTGCCAAGGATCCCAATCGTGAAAAGCTGATTGAAAAGGTGATAGCCGATAAGGCCGTCACAAATAAAGCCAACGAAAACAAAGCCGACAAGTTGGAAGTGGGCGCTCCCACGGCAAAGCCACATGCCAAGGTAACGAAGGGTGACGTGGCAAAAGCTGCATTGAAGAAGGCGTCGGGAAAGAAGGTGAAGCCTACCATAACACAGATCCGAAAGACGCTTGAGAGTATTGACTGTGAATACCATATTGGAGTAGCAACACTCCTGGACTACATGAGTGGCAAAGTAACGGGAGAAGATCTTGCCGCTTCGGCAACACTGGTGGAAATGGAGCAGTAGATTAAGATGGCTTACGACAAGATGGACCTGTTATTTCTAGAACCCGGACAATATCCATTCACAATAGCGACATGGACATACACAAAGGCCAATAGAAAAGTCAACGTAGTCCGCCTGGCTGCTGGTATTGCCGAGGGGGCATGCGCATCGAAAGGAGAGCCGATCAAGCACGGGATGGATTTGATTGGTGTTGAATTTTCCAACTCTGAATCGATGTATACCGTGATATGCGTACCATGCGCTACGAGCATGGGCATCGTATCCGCAGAAACACCGCAACCAGCATCGCGACCAACAATACAGAAGTCCAAAACCGAAACAGAAACAAAACCAAAAGGAGAGCATACAATGGCAATCGACCTGAAATCAAGACTGAAGCCCAAGACTGAGATGGCCCCGTCCCCAGTTGTGGAAGCAGAAGAGCCCCTAGCATTGGAGGAGGAGCCAGAAGAAGAATCAGAAGGGGGATCATGGGAGGAGGAAGAGCCGGAGCCGGAACCGGTCCCGGAGAAGAAGACAAAAAATGCAGCAAAGCCCAGCACCCCGAAGACCCTCAAGGAAAAGATCGCAAACATAGATGCTGCGGATCCATCGGATTCCCTGTCGAAGGCGGATGTCTACGACATCATAGAAACGTCACTGGCCGCGATGGAAGGACGCCTGCTCACAAAGATTAGAGACCTGCGCATAGACTACGCGAAGGGTGGGCCCTTCATCGTGGAAAAGGTGGAGGAAAAAATCAACGCGAGGTTGGATGCGGTACTCACCACCATGAGCGATCTGGGGGATAGAATGTCAGAAATACTGGCTATACTTGTGACCGCCCCATGGGAATCCATGGAAGCACCTCCGAAGATTGTCAAGGCATCGACCCCATCGTTTGTCCAACATCCCCCCAATGACCAACAAACGCCCACCGATGTAGCGGACGCCCCGAAGAGAGGACGGGGACGCCCACCCGGCTCCCTGAACAAGCCGAAGGATGCTTCTGCGATCGCACCAGCGGACAAAACGGAGGCCGCTCCGCCTCCCGCCACAGCACCACCACAGGCAACTCCCGCAGCGAAGAAACAGCCCCTGGTTGAGTTCATCAATGAGCAGATGGACGAAGACGGGCTCGACCTGGAATCTCTGGGGGACGTACTCCTTGAGATGGGATACTTCAAGGGAAAGACCCTGGAGTCTGTCACTGGGTCCAACAAACCAAAGTTTCTCAGGGACCTGGCAGGGCTCCTTGCTGCAAAGGGATTCGCAGTAACAGATAACATAGTAAGCGGCATCAGCGCCGGCGGCTAAACTTAGAATCGTCTTAACGCTGGGCAGCCGGAGTCACTGCGCACTATAGCGGTGGCTCCGGCTGTTTGGCAATCATTGCCCTAAACGTGGGAAAATAGCTTAATTGGTTAAAGCTCCAGCCTTATAAGCTGGCGACTGTGGGTTCAAGTCCCACTTTTCCCACCAATATTCATCGATAGGTATATCTACCATGCTAGAAGAGTGTGTTGTTGAAGGTGCCCCAAACTTTTCGTATCACCCCACCTGCACGCGATGCCCATTATACAAGTATGCTAGTAATGTCGGTATAGGTGGCAATGGTGCGGCAAATCCAGACGTATTGATAGTTGGTGATTCGCCATTCCGCTTTGAAGATGATCATAACCATGCGTTTTGTCCATCGGCACCGTCTGGAAGTATACTTCGTACACTATGCAGCCACATTACCACACAAACGGGGGTAACCTTCAGGTTTTCCAACAGTGTAAGATGCTGTGGGGATAAAGAAAAGCCCAGGGTGCCATCGGCAAAGGAAGTTGCTACGTGCCTTCCATATTTGTTGGAAGAGATATTGACCACCTCCCCTAAAGTAGTAGTCCTGGCCGGTGCTGTGGCATTGAAGGCAGTAATAGGCAGCGGCTGCAGGATAAGCGAAATGCGTGGCAATACGATTTGGCGCGGCGATACCGCTTATATACCCACATACCATCCAGCCAACATGCTTGATACCTCGTATCGTGGAGATACCGCCAAGTACACAACAGATCAATACGCCGAGATGATCATGGGTGACCTGGCCACTGCGGCAAATATTGCCAGAGGCGCAATACACAAAACAGAGGAAATTGAATACCATGTTGTGGATAGCGAAACCGGTGCGCTGGAGGCACTATCCATGGCAAGTAAGGCTCAGTATGTGGCGGTAGACATTGAGACAAATTCGTACCAGTCAACACCGGTAGACACGATATTCAAAGAAGGTCTAAGAATACTGTGTGTGGGAATCTCATTTGCGGATAACCATTCAGTGGTGATACCCCTGGACCACCCGAACCCAGAGTTCAGACCTGCGTTCCAACCGTCAATGACGTGGCAAAGAGAATTCGTACAAGCATTGTGGAATATTAACGGAATGCATATTGGCCAGAACTATATGTATGATCTCCTCGCAATGCATCTTGTATACGACGTCCCGTATACAAGACCCTACGATGATTTAATGCTGCTGCATCATTTATTGTGGACTCATCTGCCCCACTCCTTGAGTTCATTGGCGAAGGTGCATACGCCGTTCGGCGGTTATGAGAACGAAGTTGTGGCAACAGTAGGTAGCCTGAAAGTAGCAAACAGGGGCTACCACAACATTCCGTTTGAACTCGTAGCAAGGAAGAATGCTTACGACGCAGCCCTTACTCGAACATTAACATTGAAGTTTCTCCAACAAGTACGTGCCGACCCTGGTCTATCCTGGATATACGACAACGTAACCCTACCGGCGTCTATTTCCCTCATGCAAATGTCGCTGCGTGGCGTCAAGTTTAATCTCGAAACCGGTAGAGGGGTCCTCGTCGAGAACAGAGTAAAAATGCACAAGATTACTCGCCTCATGGAAGAGGACGTACCGGCATGGAAGAAGGTCGAAGATCTGTTCTGGGAATCAAAAGTAGCCGGTAAACTGGATGTGGAAAAGGGTGACCACAGGATGGGCCTGCTGTACTTACCCGAGGGGGGAGGGCACACACCTACCGAGGTGAGCAAGAAAACTGGGATACCCTCCACCGATAAAGATGTGCTGGATGATCTGATTGAAAAAGGATCTGACGTCGCCCTTGGAATTCGCAACCTCAGAAAATTGGCCACGATTGAAAGCAAGACACTGAAGCCTATGCCTAAATGGGTGGGATGGGATGGTAGGGTTCACTCCTCCTACAAGTTGACGGGCACGAGAACTTCCAGGTTATCTAGCTCAAACCCAAATCAGCAAAACATGGACAGTGTAATCCTGTGGATGATCGAAGCAGAGGATGGCAACGTACTGCTTGTAGGTGACATCTCACAGGCTGAGATTAGAATGAATGCGATAGTATCTAATGAACCGGTTCTGTTAAACGCATTCAACACCGGCGTAGGTCCGGACGGGGAACCAATTGACATTCATGCTACAGTAGCAGTAGAGATGTTCAACGTGGATTATATTACTGCCAAGATCAATAAAGATGTACGTAGAAAAATTAAATGTATTGCTGGTGGCCAACGCGTACTAACTGACAAAGGACTGGCTGCAATAGAAGACGTTACATGTTATGATAAGGTATGGGATGGTCGGGAGTTCGTACAACACGAGGGGGTAGTCTGTAGTGGCTACGAAGAAGTCATCACCTACCAAGGGCTCACAGCAACCCCGGGTCATCACGTCTGGCTGGCGAACGGACGTTGTGTCTCCTTGTCCGAAGCCATGGCCCAGAGATTGGACCTTGCTATTGCGGCTCGCAAAGACAGTCCAATTAGATACGCTATCGATTATTTCGACCCACATCCATACGCTGGGGGTGAAGAAGTACCGCGCGGTATGGGTAGAGTGCTCCCATTGCATGGTTCTGAAAGAGTTGCTGATAGACAATATTCTAGCGGCCAAGAGCCGTCAATGCGAATGCCATCAGGCCCATCCAATCTCAATGGATCCGAGAGCCGACATGTTACGGGCACGATTCGAACAAATCAAATACAGATGCAACAATCAGAACAGCCCCTCATACCACAACTACGGAGGGCGTGGAATCAAATGCCGGTTTTCGTCGGCACCGGAGTTCATCAAGTACATCCTGACAAAACTTCCACACCAAACCTACAACGGCCTAGATATTGGGAGGATAGACAACAACGGACATTACGAATCCGGAAACCTGCGGTTAGAGCAGCGACACGAAAACCTTCGGAACAAGCGAACAAATGTGTGGATGGCTTACAAAGGAGAACAAATCATCGCGGAAGACCTATACAAAAGGCTGGTGCGGGATTATCCGGACTTCAGCCTCAGTTGCAACCGGACCAGAAGGTTGGCGTTAGATGGGGTTTTCTGGGAGGAGATTTTACGACGTGTTCCACGAGGCCCATACAAAAAGCGTGGGTCTACGACATCGTAAACGCGGGGCCGCATCACAGATTCACAGTCGAAGAAAAGCTTGTGTGTAATTCTTTGAACTTTGGAGTGGGATACGGAATGACAGGTGTAGGATTGGCCACTAGGATCGACGTTTCGGTGCCCCAGGCACAGGGCCTTATCGACCAATACTTCACTAAGCTACCAAACATAAAGCTAGAGTTGTTCGATCATACGAAGGCCATGCTACTAAAAGACGGCTATATACGTACCATTACAGGACGTTACTGGCATCTGTCCGATCAACAAAGGGAGATGTTTAAGAGGGTACTGGCTGATTCGAAGAGATGGCCAGACCCATGGATGCACCCCGGTATGGCCAAGGCACTACGCCAAGCTGCAAACTGCAGAATACAAGGACCAACCAGTGACTTGGTGCTTCTCAGTATGATTAAATTTGAGAAGGCGGCAAGGAAGAAAGGTTGGATAAGACCGGAAATGATTAAGTTTGCCTCTGTGGATCCGAGCATGGCATACTTGCTGAATGAAGTACATGACTCCCTGGCAGTGGAGACACGTAAAGATATGGCAGAAGAGGTTGGCGTTACGCTAAAGGAGTGCATGGAGTCTCCGGAGCCTCCCTTCAAGATGCCAATCCCTTGGATCGCAGATTTGAAGAGTGGCATGACAATGGGTACGTTGGCTTGACATCCACGCAATGGCTGGGCTATACTATCGCGTAGAGAGCGGCGCCTGCAGCGCCGTAGGGCGGCTTCTCATGACTTCCACCGCCCGCCTCTCTACCTTTCTCCCACTCTCTTTAGAGGATAGCTAGAAAGTCATGAGGGATATTGGAGAAGAAGTCATGAGGTGTCCCTGCTGCGACTCACCCAACTGCCTGCTCGTACGTGCCTTAAGCATTGATAATATGGACAGAGCAATATCCCACATTATCTACAACTCAAGGGCAAGTGTGAAGTCATCTCGTGAGCTTATATTGGAGCGTGTAAGGCGTGGATGGTACAGCACCACAAATAAAATCCTGGGTGGCCACTACGCACCAGTCTACCACACATCGATTCGACTTTGCAGAGACACTAGAAGGTATATCCAGACACCAAGTCTACTTGACGCTGTAGTATCAAGGTGTCTGCACCAGATATTACAACCTGATGTTGATGGGCTACTACCCTCATCTGTACATGGCTGGCGCCATGGACACGACGTACACTCCATGGCTGCAAATATTCAGCATAGAATAAATCAAGGCTATACGTGGGTAGTCAGCACAGACATAGAAGACGCCTTCGGAAGCCTGCGGCATGAGGATATATTCGCAGGCTTGGTGAAGATAACGCGGTGTCCCAGGTTCCTGGGGGTAGTTCGTAGTCTAATAGTGGCGGATGATACGGAACAGCCAAAGGGGATACCTGTAGGCTTGTCTCTAAGCCCCCTTCTGTGCAATGTAGCCTTAGCATCATTAGATAATATCATGAACAAGTTCGGCATGCTGAGATATGCGGATGATATTCTGCTCATGACTAAAGATGAGACGTCGGCAAATAATAGCCTTACCATATTAAAAGCGATGCTGGCAGAACTACAACTACAGTTGTCAATCCCAAAGACTAGAGTAATAGACTTGAATATTTCCTCCTTCGCATTCCTGGGCCGCACCTTCGAAAATATTACTCACGAATATCTTCGATTATCTCCAAAGACAACAGGAGATAGTAAGCCGTGCCTCCTTAAGGATAATGGTGGCATTCTCATAGCGGGCAATGAGGAGTATGGACAGCATACAGGCTTAGACTACAACTACTCCATTCAGGGATGAGTAACTACTATAAGATATTGTCTTCTATTGGAAGGCTATATCTATTACATAGATATACATCTACTTGCACTCGCATGTAGGGGCTCAAGTGCAAGGGACAGTCACCCCCGCTAATTTGTGGGAGACTATATCCTACTCCAGTTCAAAGTAGTTGTGTAGTCTCCCACAAATACAGACTGTATATCTTATATTCATCATGGAATATAGTGAATATAATCTACTACACTTACCATAGTATACTAAACCGATACACCCAGTATCTTTTAACTTAGTCTCATCTATGAGACTATAGTACCCTGGGAGATAACATGTTATCCGCAGTACCAACAGAATTCCTAACCCTGACAAAAGCACAGATGGTCATACGAGCAATGCTTCCGGTTCGCGTAGACGCTATATTGGAGGAGATGGTCGGGCAAACTATGAAAGCAGAGAAGGTAGCTCTGCTGTGTGCCAGGGCGATAGCACAAACAAAGTCCCTGGAGCTACAGATTGATCGTCTGGAGGCAAAGTTCTACCTTACCCAGCGACAATATTCCCCGAAACCCACAGAGAAAGAGGTGGGGGCTTTACAAGAACTAGATGAGGCTATATCTTCAAGGAAGGATCTTTTAATCGAAGCCATCTCTGTGGAAGCATATCTCAAGAGCATAGACAGAAAAGTAGAGGGGCGTGGTGGGATACTTATCCAACTAAGAAAACTGAATGACGCGGAGGTTAAAAATCAATGATCGACTTACAAGCCAGACTGGCTGCAATGATTCCTGCCAGTAACAGAGCGGCTACCGTCAGTAATCCAGTTAATACCCCAGCCACAGTAGTATCTCCAAGTATCAGCGAGGACGTCCTGGAATTGGAGGAAGATGAAGGAGAATATGAGGAAGAGGATGCCATTGTTTTTGATGAGCCATATTTGGAGTGTGT
>ERZ1292642.695-Hain-H14-01um-R1-695-length-17860-cov-15_pt1 | contig 17860 bp, 20 predicted proteins | sample MGYA00564403_ERZ1292642 | MGnify/ENA primary metagenome ERZ1292642 (study PRJEB36523, sample SAMEA6512643) | groundwater metagenome | collected 2019-01-09 | study: AquaDiva: Metagenomics assemblies of 32 groundwater samples | reverse complement strand
CGACATCCGCGGACGAGAACCCCTCCGCATACGTGGCGATGATGTCCTGGGCGATGGCCGTGGCAGTCTGCCCCGTGTACCGCTCGAACACCAGCGTCCGGTTCAGCAGCCACCGCCAGTCGCTGCAGGAGACATGGAACGCCTGCGCGTCCGGCGTGCCGACATAGAACTGCTCCACCCTCGTGATCACGCCGCCGAACAGCCGATCCGGGTTGTCCTTCCAGCCGAGGCACACGACCACCGCCTGCCCGACGCTCGGCGTGAACCCACGCGCGGTGAACTGGCAGGTGTTCGTCGTGTTCCGGTTGTACTCGTTGATGACCAGCGTCTCGAAGTCAATGGACCCGGTCGGCTGCCCGTACGGCCATTCTGGCGCCTGTGCATAGACGGTCCCGCCAACGGTCACGTAGACATAGCAGGAGTTGAAGTCGATGCCGGCCGATGGCGAGACGGACGGCGACACCGAGGCACTCGAGCTGACGCTCGGCGACCGGCTGCTGCTCGGTGATTGGGAAGCGCTTGGGCTGAGGGAGGTCGATGGGGACACCGATGCGGACGGCGACAGACTGGCGCTGGCGGACGCGCTGGCGGACTTGCTGGGAGAGAGTGAGGCGGACGGCGAGATCGAGGCGCTCGGTGACACGGAGGCCGATGGCGAGAGCGACGCCGACGCCGACGCGCTCGGGCTCAGGCTGGTCGACGGGCTGATCGACGCGCTTGGGCTGACCGAGGCGCTGGCGGATTCGCTCGGAGAGATGGAGGTCGACGGGCTCACGCTGGCGCTGGCGCTGGCGGACGTGCTGAGGCTCGGCGACAGGCTGGTCGACGGAGAGAGCGACGGCGAGGCGCTGGACGACTCACTAATGCTAGGCGACAGGCTGGTGCTCGGTGAGACCGAGGAGGAGACGCTAGAGGACGCGCTCAGGCCGAGAGAGAAACTGTTATCGAAGTTCGTCAGCAGCCCCTGGGCGGAGACGTCCCGCCACGCCACGGCGAAGCGGAGGCCGTTCTGCGGCGCCCAGGTCTGGAGCCAGTCGTCGGCCGTCGCCGAGTAGCTCGCGTCGCCGGCCGACCAGGTCGCGCCGCCGTCGCTCGAGCTGACGTAGTAGACGCCGGCGGTCGTGCCGAGCGTCTCGGATCCGTCCCGCTTCCCGATGTAGGCCACGTAGAGTTGCCCGGCCGCACCGATGAAGACGGACGGGTGGCCGAGGTCGTCCTTGTCGGTGGCGATCGCCGTCTTCTCCGTGACGCTTCCGGTCCCGTTCAGGTCGAACACCCGGAGGTCGGCCGTCGCCGTGTCGTACTCCGACAGGGCAACCACGATCAGGTGGTTGTCCGTGGGGCGGATGGCCCCGGAGAAGGGCCACTGCACCGCGCCGTCGGTTACGCTGGCCGTCATGGCCAGGAGGACCGCCGACTCGCTGGCCGAGTCCGCCGAGTCGTCGTGCATCTTCAGCGTCAGCTCGAGCGCGTCCTTGTCGTAGTACAGGCACCAGCAGTCCTGCGTGTCGGCCTCGTTGCCTGGGAAGATCCGCACGTAGTCCCCATCTGCCTCGACTAGGTTCGTACGGATCCCCCAGGTCACGCCGGCGTCCGTGGATCGGTAGGTGCCGGTCACGCCCAGCGTGCCGGTGTGGTAGGCGGCGTAGAGGTTCCCGCCGCGCATCTTCGCGCCGGAGACGTGCGACTTCTCGGAGCCGAAGCTGTTCAGGCCGGCGAACACGACGCGCTGTGTGCCGAGCGTGTCTGTGCTGGTCTGCAGCGTCCGGTACATCACGTCGTCGCTCACCGTGTCGATATACCAGCTGTGGATTAGCGTGCCGGCGTCGCCCGGCGTCCACTGGTCAAACCAGACGTCGAAGCAGATCGCCGTGCCGCTAAAGATCGTGACGGGCGCGGCCCAAGTGGCACCACCGTCGGTGGTCTTGCTATATTTGAAGTCGCTGTCAGCGTCGATGAAGAAGAAGTAGCCGATCAGGGCGGTCGTGAACACCAGCGCCCGGCCGCCGCGCGCCGTGGCGGCGCTCGCCGCCGCGTCGATGGTGACGTCAGCCACGCGACCCCGCCGGCACCCGCAGGCCCTCGCGCCGCAGCTTCGCGTAGAGTTCGTCGATGACCAGGCCCGCCACCGCGCTGCGGGACCGCTGGTCGTTCATGATCGGGTACTGGAACACGATGGCCCCGGGCGCCACGGTGACCTGCGTCGCGCCGCCAAGCCCACCGCCGCCGGGAATCACGTTGCTGCCGCGCGGCAGCTCGACGACCTCCGGCCCGCGCTCGCCGACGACCGCCTTCCCACCGGAGAAGTTGATGGCGCCGGCCGCGAGGTGCGGCAGGGTGACGAGGCCGGCCGCGATCGCCTCCGCCAGCGTGTGGCTCGTGAAGTAGTCCATCCCGACGTTGACCGTGGCTCCTGGGTTCAGTTCCATGAACTTGTTGAACCCGGTCTCGGTGCTGAGGTCGTACTCGATGGTGTTGCCCTTGCTGCGCTCCCGGGCGGCCTCCTCGGCCGCCTTGGCGGTCTTCTTGAGCGCCTCCTCGGCCGCCTTGGCCTTCTCGGTCGTGGCGTCCAGCGCCTCGCCGAACGCCTCGCCCCACCCGTTCGCTGCGTACCGGGCGGCCTCCGCCGTCTCACGGAACCCCTGGATCGTCTCGCGCGTGAAGTCGCTGGAGTGCGAGGCCGCATATTCGAACGTCGCCATGGCCTTGTCGGCCACGTCCTGCAGGTGGCTCCGCGAGGAACTCGACAGGGCACCCCAGTCGAGCATCGCCGCCTCGGTCTTCTCGCGCGACAGCGCGGCCAGCGCGTCGTAGAACTCCCGCGTGTCCGTGCCGGCCTTGACCGCCTTCGCCGTTAGGTCGGCCGCCCAGCGGTCAATGTCCGCGATCTGCGCGTCGGTGGCCGTCCCGCCGTGCTTGACGCGCAGCGCGTCGTACTCGTTCCAGAGCTTGGCGACCTCCTGGATGCCCAGCGCCTCGATCTTCGCCGCCTTCTCGGCTTCGGCCGCGGCCTTTTTGGAGGCGGCCACCTTCTCGGTCTGGGCCTGGACCTGTAGGTGGACCGCGGCGGTCGTCGTCCCGACCAGCTCGGCGACCTCCTTCTCGTTCACGCCCCACCGGACCAGCTCGTTGATCTGCTCCCGCTGCGCAGCCGACAGCGGCGCCAGTGCCTCGTTCGTGAGCTGGTGGATGCGGTTCTTGACCATGTCGAGGGCGGAGATGTTCTCCTTCACGACCGCCGTGTGCTGCTCCACGCCCTTCGCCACGATCTTTACCGCGTTTCCCTGGGCGTCCAGCTCGTAGCCCAGCTCCTTGAGCTGCTTGAGGCGCACGGAATCGTCCATCGCCATCGCCAGGAAGTTCCCGGACACCGTCTTGATCCGGGTGCCGAGGCGCGTCCAGGCGTCGCCGGCCCGGTCGAGTACCTCGATTGACTCGCCGCCCATGACCAGCCCGGCCTCCTTCATCCGCGCGACCAGGTCGTCCATCCCGCCGCCGCTGGTCTGCAGGTCGCGCAGGATGCCGAGCAGCTTCACGCCGCCCTTGCCGAGCAGGTCCTGGGCCAGGTCCGCCTGGCGTCCGGCGTCGCTGACCTGGGCCAGCGCCCCGGCGATGCTGATCATCGTCTGGTCGACGGACTGGCCCTTCAGCGCCGCGAAGCTAAGCCCCAGTTTCCCGACGGCCGCGTGCGCCGAGTCGTCGTCGCCGGCGATCCGCCGAGAGAGCTGAGTCGCCGCCAGGGCGATCGTCTCCATGTCCACGCCGACCTCTGCGCCGGCGGCGCTGAGGGCCTGCAGCACGTCCGTCGAGAGCCCGCTTGCCAGCGCCAGATCCTTGATGTGCCCGGCCGCCTCGACCACGCCGCCGATGAAGGACTTGAGGGAGGAGAGGGACAGGTAGGCGGCACCCGTGGCGAAGGCGGCGGTGAAGGCCGGCCCCAGCGGCCCCAGGGACTCCTTGATGCGCCCCAGCAGCCCAGGGTGCTGCTTCGTGGCCTCCGCCATCGCCTGCAGCTGCGGCGGCGCCTCCTTGCCGAGGGCGCGGTACTTCGCCAGGCCCTCCTCGATCGCCTGGTTGGCCTTCCGCTGCTCGTCGGCCGTCAGCTTCGTGGCCCCGCCGATCTGGTGGATGGCCGCCACCGTGGCGTTCGCCTGGCTGATGGTCCGGCTGCCGTCGTAGGCGGATGAGAGCCGGGTCAGCGCGCCCTTCGTCGTCTCGATCTGGCTGACGCCCTGCGCCATGTTGGCGCGGAACTCCTCCATGTTCGACGCGACCCGGACGACGAGCTGAGGGGCTGCCATCTAGCCGCCCAACCCGGCGGAGTCGAAGGTCTCCTGGAGCGCCGCCTCGACCCGGCGCAGGTGGGCGCCCTCCTCGAGCAGGGCGGAGACGTAGAAGTAGGGCCGGGCCGGGTTGGCGTGCGTGCCGCGCCCACGCTTCGTGCCCTTCTCTAGCCAGAGCGGCACGTTGCTCTGGGTCACCGCCTGCGTGTGCATCCGCCCGGACCGGCTCATGGTGTGGAGCGAGATGGAGACGTGCTCGCGCTCGGATAGCACGATCCAGCCGTTGCGGTCGAAGGCGGGCCGGACCGTCAAGCCCTCCAGGGTCGCGCCGGTGGCGTTCGGGCCGAGCTGCCGCTTGAGCCGCGCGTGCGCCTCGCGCTGGATTGACCGGGCGGACTGCTCGGCGGCCCGGTTCACCGCAGCCTGGGCGGCCGACGGCAGCGCCAGCAGGGCTGGGGAGATCGTATCGCTCTCGATCTCATACCGGATGGAGTCGCTCATCGCCGCCGCCTTTTCCTTCGCGTGGCCGGAGGCGCCGCGGCGGCCGCCCGCCGTTGCACCTCCCGCAGTTGCTTCTCCGCCCGCGCGCGGCGCTCGGCCGAGTCCTTCGCGGCCAGGTCGAACATGATGCGCTCGGCCAGGTCCACCATCGGGTCGCCGCGCAGCGCGTCCCGCGTCTCCCGCGTCGTCGCCGCCTCCAGCAGCTGGTAGGCCCTGGTATAGCAGCGGTATTCCACGACCTGCTCCAGGAACCCGACCGGCACGTCCAGCCATTCCCGGTACGCCGCCGAGGGCAGGCAGTGGAACTCCTCGGACAGCCTGCCGACGAAGTGCTCGAACGGCTGCGGCCCCTCACCGTCCAGGTAGCGGTGGAAGGCCGTCAGCCGTTTTTTTGGGCACTCTCCCGGCTCTCCAGCGTCGCCGGCTCGAACAGCGCCGGCTTAGAGAGCCGCATGATCGCCAGCGCCGTCTGCTCCAGCGCCTCATCGTCCATGTCGGCCACGCGCTCCGGCGTCACCGCCTTCGGCGTCCCATCTGGTTCCTTGTAGCTCCAGCCGACCAGCCCCGCTTGGACGACGGACAGCCGATCGTACCCGCTGAGCGGGTCGGCCAGCGTCCGCTCCGCATCGGCGTCCGTCGCGAGGCCCTTCATCAGCGCCTCGTGGAACTTGGTGGCCCAGCCGCGGCCGGGCAGGCCGTGGACCACGCCGTAGGTGTGCTCGGCCTGCGCCTTCTCCACCTCCCGGCCGGTCAGTTTCCGGATGGTCAGCGTGTGCGGCGGATCGGACAGCACCGGGACCGTCGCCTGCGTCTCGCTCGCGAAGATGGACATGACACTCTCCAGGGTGAAAGGAGGCGGACGGGCCGCGCGGTGGCGGCCGGTCCCCTTGTCCCATGCTGGGCCGACGTCCGGCCGTTGCTGCTACGAGATCGTCCAGGCGCCCGTCGGCTGGACCACGGCCTCGAACTCGGTGAGGTTGCCGTTCTTGCCGAGCACCTCGTAGCTCACCAGCCGCGTCTCCCCGGCCGCCGTGACGCTGTTGCCGAAGACGACCGTCAGCGTCCGCGTCGACGCCTGCACGCTGACGTCCGCGTCCGTGACCTTCATGACGATGTGCGTCCCGGTGGTGGCCGTATCGTTGAAGAACCCGTGCATCGTGATCGGCGGCACCTTGCGCATGCCGGTCGGGGTGGACTCCTCCCAGCTGTCGCCGAAGGCGTGCGTCAGCTGCTGGGCGGCCTCGATCTTGATGCCGCTGATCGTCAGGACGCCGTCGGTGATCGTGATGGGCGACCCGCCGGGCGAGGCGTCGTAGGCGATCGTGATTTCCGTGGACCCGTGCTTCCCTGCTGCCATGTCTGCCTCCTCCTATCGTTACCTGAGCGCGGCCTCGCACGCCCGCGCGGCCATCCATTGCTCGAGCCGCCGGCGAAGCGGCCCGACGAGCCGGATCGCCTCCAGCGCCCGCTGCCGTTCCATCCCATCCGCCGCCTGGTGGTGCCCGCGGAGCAGCTCGTCCAGGCGCTCCGCCTGCCCGACCGCCTCCGCCAGCTGCCGGTCCGTCATAGCCTCACGAACCCGCAGAAGAGCGTCACGGTCCCCGGCCCGGTCCCGAGCGACGGCGACGCGCTGGCGCTCGGCGAGACGCTCGCGCTCGCGCTGGCGCTCGTGCTGAGCGACGCGCTGACGCTCGGCGACCGGCTGCTCGACGGGGACAGCGATGTGGACGGGCTGAGCGACGTGCTGGCGCTCGGGCTGATCGATGTGGACGGGCTGAGCGACGTGCTGGCGCTCGGGCTGATCGACGCGCTGGCCGACAGCGAGGTGCTGGCGCTGGACGAGGGCGAGACGCTCGCACTGGGCGACCGGCTCGTAGACGGGCTCGTGCTGGCGCTCGGCGACGTCGAGGCGCTCGGGCTGAGCGAGGTGCTAGCGCTCGGCGAGACAGACGCGCTGGCGCTGCTGCTGGCGCTGATGGCGCCGAACCCGGTGCACTCGAAACAGGTGTACCGACTGACCGCCCCGGCGACCGCGACGCGCTGGGCCTGCGGCCCGTGCGCCACCACGGTGAACGTGATTAGGTCGACCCACGCGAACCCGTCGGCGGAGTGCTGGATCTTACACAGCAGCGAGTTCTCCCCGTCGAAGTCCGAGACCTGCAGGTACCCGACGCCGCCGGCGCTCGAGGCCGCGGCGCCGTCGACCTTGGTCCCCTCCGCGCCCGTGTTCCAGTTGTGCGTCCGGGTCGCGTGCTCCTGCAGGACCAGGCCCTCCTCCGCGCGGCCGGTGACCGTGTACGTGACGTTCGCGTTCGTCAGGCCGGCCAGCTTACCCAGGACCTCGTACGCCTGGCCGTAGACGCCGACGAAGCCCCTGAACAGGCGGCCGATCACGTTGCCGGCCCAGGCCACGCACAGGATGCGCACGTCGCCCTGCCGGCCGTTCCAGGCCTCGTGGATGCTCCCGACGGCGTCGTCGAAGAAGGCGCCGGCCTGGCTGATGGTGGCCTTGCGCATGCCCGTCGGCGTGGCCTCCTCCCAGAGATCGCCCAACCCGTGCGAGGCCTCCTGCTGGGCCTCGTCCTTGTGCGTCCAGTTCTTGAGCTTGGCCGACAGGAGGTCGAACCCGTCGACCAGTAGGACGCTGAAGCTGACGCTGCCGTACTTGCCGCTCATGTTTACAGGGTCCTTTCCTCGAAGTCATGGCCGCAGGCGCCACAGAGATCGTGCGGCGAGCCGAACCCGCCGGACAATCGTCGACGCTCCGGCCCAGCTCCGCACCGAGGACATGGTTCGCGCCCCGCTATCGCGCGCCGGCGCAGCGGACGCCCGGCCGGGGTGACGAGCGCGTCCGCCGGGTCATCGTCGGGCACTGTCTGCGGCTTTGCATTCACGCGCTCTCCTCCACATACAGGCGGTGCAACGAGACCGCCTCCTTCACCTTCACCCCGTCCATCTCCGCGTCCTGCGCCGGCACGGTCCGATCATGGAAGACCGCCCAAGCCGAGTACCCCGCGACCGTCGGCGGGTCCGCCAGGAGTTGGATGGCCCGCGCCAGGATCGCGTTCAGCTTCAGCCCGCCGGCGTAATCCGAGAAGGCGTGCAGCCGCACCTCGATCTCCGGCAGTGCCTTCGTCCCCGGCTTCGTGCCGAACCCGCCGAGCTGCTGCGTCTCGAGCAGCTCGTACCAGAGGAACGGAAAGATCGGATCCTCCGGCACGTCCCCGACGACCCCCGTGGCGCTGAGGAGCGCCAGCAGCGTGGCGTCCTGGAACAGCGCGTAGAGCGCCTCGCCGACCGGCGTGAAGGGCACATAGCTCATGCGCGCGGGCTCCGGCTGCATTCCAGGTACTGGAACCGCAAGGGCGCCTCCTCGTCAGGCAGCACGCCATTCACCTCCAGGGTCTGCTGCGCGGCGCCCGCCGGCCAGCGCGGCGTCCACAGGAGGCGCATCTTCGGCTCGAGGTCCGTGCGCGCCCGGACGCGGAACCGGTACTCCACGTCGGACTGGATCGCCGCCAGCTGCAGGCGCTCGCCCGCCCGCAGCGGGATCTCCTCGGCCCAGACGGTGTCCACGGTCGCCCAGGTCGTCCGCCGGCCGCCCTGCGCGTCGTTTTGATAGGTGGCCGTCTTGGTCCCGGTCGCCGTCGCCGCCAGGGCGGCGCTGACGGTGTACGTGAACGTCCGCGTCCCCGTCACCGTGATCTTCACCTTCCCGTTGTAGCCGGCCGGCGCCGCCCCGGCCACGGTCACGTAGTCGCCGGTCTCGTAGCCGTGCAGCGCCGTCGTCGTCGCGGTGGCCACGCCGGCCGCCTGCGTGAGGGAGGCCAGGGCCAGCGTCGCCGCCGCCTCCTCCTGGATGACCAGGCGCTCGCGCATCTGCCCGGACGGTGCCATGCCTCACCCCCTCCACTCGGTCGCCCCAGGCGATTGCGTTGGGTGGCTCCGGAAGCTCCGATAGATCCGCGCGGCCGACGTCGGGAGCTGGACGAGCGCCGCGCCGCGCCCGGAGAGCACGTCCTCCCGGTGCGCGTACATCGTCCCACAGTCGAGTAGCATGGCCCACTTGAGCATCGGTGGCACGCCGTCGGCCGGCAGGTTGCCGCAGATGAACCGGACCTGGATGTCGCCCACCTGGCCGTAGATGATCGGCCAGATCTTGCTGAAGGCCAACCCCAGCCGCCCGCGGCGGCACCGCGGGCCGGCCGGCGCGTCCACGATGTAGTTCGTGGCGGCCCAGGTCTGCAGCGTCCCGGCCGTGTCCTTGTACTTGAGGTGCGTCACGGACTGCAGCGGCGGCTTCGGGATCTCGATGTAGCCGTCGCCCGGGAACTGGTCGCAGACGAGATCCCAGGTCTGGGTCATGCCAGCCCGCCCGGTGGCCAGCTCCATCCGGTCCCGCGCGGCCGGGATCACGATCCCGCCCAGGTAGCCATCGTCGACGTCCTGCCCCTGCAGGACGTGCAGCTTCACCTCCTCGACGGTGATCGGCTCGACCGTCGGCGCGGTCACGAGCGTCAGCGGCATCGCTTACGCTCCCAGCGCGAAGTAAATTACGACTTGAATTTCGGCGCTCGGCGCCAGGTTGTCACCGACCGCGAAGGTCAGACTGTCCGTCTCGTCGATGACCGGGTGGATCTCGGTGCCGGCATAGACGATCGGCGCGTGCTGCGACTGCGTGGCGCTCCGGTTTAGGCCCACGCCCTCGAGCACGTCGTGCCCGGTCTGGTCCGTGATCATGACGTCAAAGTTCCCCGTGGGCGTCGCGGCCGTCGGACTCGCGCTGGCGGAGGGGCTCAGCGAGGTCGACGGGCTGACGCTGGCACTGGTACTGACGGAGGGCGAGATCGACGTGCTGGCGCTGGCGGAGGGGCTCACGCTCACGCTCGCACTGATGGAGGCGGACAGGGAGGGACTGATCGACGCGCTGGCGCTGATCGACGCGGACAGGGACGGGCTGATCGAGGCGCTCGGGCTGATCGAGGCGCTGGGTGACAATGACGCCGACGGGGAGATACTGGCCGACACGGACAGGGACGGGCTGATCGAGGCGCTCGGGCTCACTGAGGCGCTGGCGCTGAGAGACGCCGATAGGGACGGCGATAGGGAAGCACTCGGACTGATGCTGGTGCTCGGCGACACTGACGCGCTCTGGCTGACCGACGGCGAGATTGACGCACTCGCGGACGCGCTGGCGCTGATCGACGCGGACAAGGACGGCGAGAGGCTGCTACTCGGGCTCGTGCTGGCGCTGGCACTCAAGGACGGCGTCGGTGAAATCGAGGTCGATGCCGATTCGCTCGGGCTCAGGCTCTGGCTCGGGCTGACGCTGGCCGACGGCGACGTGCTGGCGCTCGGGCTCAGGGAGGCACTGCCGCTGAGGGAGGCGGACGCAGAGGCCGAGAGTGAGGCGCTAGATGACGGGGAGAGGCTGCTCTCCGCGCCCGGATTCGTGACCAGCTTCAGTAGCCGGCCCTCGAATTTGGTCGCCACCGCCTGGGACGGGATCGTGCCGTCGACGGAGTCCGCCACGCACGCGAAGGTGATATGGCGGATGTTCCCGTCGAGCGCCGCGGTCTGGGTGACGCTGCCAGCCACGGATCAGGCCTCTTCTGTTGCCCAGCTCAGGATGACGTCGAAGTGGGTCGCCGTGGCGATATCGCTGCCGCCGGACTGCTTTTTGATCGTGATGGCCGTGTTCTCGTCCAGCTGTGTATGGGTCGCGCCAGCCGCGAGCGTGGTGACGTTCGCCGTGTTCGGCTTCACGAGGGTATTCTCAGTCAAAGCCGCGATAGCCGCGACGACCAGCCTGACCTCGGCCGCGGCGCGTGTCCCGATGATATCCACCGACGTGCCGGTGGCGGCCGCCCCGCCGACCGCGATCAGCGTGAGGTCAACGAACCGGTGCTTTTGCCCCTTGGCGGCGGCCACCACGGTCGCGCCGGCGTTGATCTGCGCCAGCGTGAACCGCGTGCGGACGCTCTGGACCATCCCTGTGCGATCGATCTGTTGCATGTGCCTCTCCAGCGCCCTCGCGGGCGGTCTCCGTCATGGCTAGGCCGGTGGCCGGCCTCGCCGCCGGCCCGGCGACGATCCGCTCGGCCGTCCCCGTCCTCAGCGCCGCAGTGCCGGCGCCGAAGGAGTAGTCCCGGACCTCCCCGGCATGCCCACCGGCGGTCGTCCTCAGCCGCATGGGCCTTAGAGGACCGTCGGGCCGACGTTGCCGGCGAGCCGTGGATACCCGATGCCGATCGCGCCCAGTAGGAGGATGGTGGCGACCGAGCTGACTTCGAACGTTAGCCACTCGTGCCCGTCCGTCATCTGGTCCGACTCGACCTCGACCACGATGGCGCGGTGGTCGAACGTGGCCGCCGTCAGGGTCAGGCCGGTCGACGCGACGCTGGTGGCAGCCCCGTAGGTGTCGGCCAGCGCCACCTTGTAGTCGGCGGCGCTCAGGCGGTACTTGAACGCAAGGGCCGTGGTCTTCGCGGCGTCGGTCGCGCCGGAGTAGACCTTCAGCACCGAGTTGCCGGTGATGGCGCCGAAGGTGAGGACGGCCCCAAGGTGATGAAGCCGGCCCATGTTGACGCTGTCGCTGTCGATCCCGGCCGAGCCGTAGTCCTTCGCCTCGATTAGGGGCACGCAGACGTAGGATTCAGAGATGCGCATCGCTCAGTTCTCCTTGGTTATGTGACCCTCACGGTTAGGTGCTCAGGGCCAGCGCCGCCGACAGCGTCGACCCGGCGGATTTCGGCGTCAGCGCCGCGTTCCAGGATAGCTGGCCATCCACCCTGTACATGAACCGGAAGACCGCCTCGTCCGTCAGGAAGGCGACGTGGAGCGAGACCGCCTGGTCGATGGAGCCCTTGTCGATGGCCAGGTACTCGTCGAAGGCCACGAGGGCGATGTCCCCGGACGTGCCCAGTGCCGCCATGTACTCGACCGTGATGATCGGGATGTTCTTGTAAGTCGGGTAGACCTGCCCGGGGACGCTGCCGGCCGGCTTGTAGAGCGGGTCGAGCACGCCGCCGGTGCCGATCGCCTGCGAGAGCGCGTCCAGCTCGGTCTCCACGCTCTGGTCGATCAGGTAGACGGCATTCCGGCGCAGCGGCGCCCAGAGCCGCGCGTAGAGGCCCCGCATGTCGTCCGTGCGGACGCGGCTCGCGGTCGCGCGCGTGACGGTGATGAGCGCCGGGCTGTTCAGCACGCCCAGCGGCTGGTTGCTGCCGATGCCGTTGACGAAGGCATCCTCCGTGCGGAACTGCAACTCGAGCGGCAGGAACCGGTTGATCCACGCCTCGAGCGCCACCGCGTCGACCAGCTGCTCGTCGGTCGCGTAGACGAACGCGCCGACCTTGCGCAGCTTCAGGTCGATCTCCCGGAACTTCGGCTTGCCAGTGGTCAGCGTGTTGCCCTGGCCCAGCCAGCCGGAGACGATGCCGCCGTAGCGGCTGCTGTCCGCCCGCGACGTCTCGTCGATGGCGTTCATCTTCATGCCGTTGGAGCCGGCGCCGATGGGCAGGACGGTGACGCGCCGCAGGATCTCGCCGATCTGGTAGGCCCGCTGGATGACGGCGGATGACTTCACTTGGTCGACCAGGAATCCGCCCTCTGACGGGACGTCGGTGTTCATGCCCGTGGCGGCCGCCATCATCGGCTTGAGGAAGGCCAGGTCCTCCTTGGATGTGTGCGCCAGGCCGCCGTTGATCGCGAAGTTCCGCACCGCCTGCATCTGCCGGCCGAAGTAGCCGCGCGCCTTGGTCATGTCGACGACCTCGATCCGCGACAAGCCCGCGTCAGCAGCTGCCCGGGCGGCCGCCTGCGAGTCCGGGTCGGGTGCCGGCAGGCGCCCGGCCTGGTAGTTCCGGTCCGCCTCGTTGGCGGCCTCGGCCGCCTGAAGCAGCGGCTCGTTCTCGGCCAGCTGCGCCTCAAGCGCGGCGATTTCCGGGCCGAGGGCCACGAACTTGGTGCGCTCGTCGTCCGTCAGGCCGCGGCTCGCAGCCAGCGCCGCCTCGCCGATGCCGGAGCGTTCCCTCGTCTTCGCGGCGATGTCGCGCCGCAGGTCGGCCGCCTTCTGGCGGAACCCGTTCAGCCCCGCCGCAGGCACGGTCGCCAGGAGCAGGCCGTGGTTCCCGTCAGGCAGCGTGACGGCAAGTAGGACGGCGACCGCGAGGGCCGTCATGGCCGGGACGCCGCCCGCGGCGGTGAACAGCCTGCGGATGCGTTCCATGCGGGAGCGTGCCGCCGGCGCGAACAGGGCCGTCAGCCCCTTGAGCCAGGGCGTCACGTCCAGGGTGCCGACGTTCCGGCGGCAGACTTGGAAGATGTTCGTCGGCGTGCTGGCGATGGCGACGATCAAGGCCATCAGATACAGCGGAATGCGTTCCATGGGCGTATCGCTCCTGTTAGAGTGCCAACAAAAAAGCGCGCGGCTGGGCGGACCTTGTTCTTGGCCCGTTGGACAGCCTGCGCGCTTCAACCGAAGCCGCCGTGCCGTGTCGCTGTCGCGGATCGCCGCTCGATGGAGGGCGAGGTCGCGCCAGCCGCTCGTGACGTTTGTTAGATTACAACAGGGGTGGACGTGGCGAGGGTTTTCAGTACAGAACCCGGCCGGCGGAGGGCGACAGGGAGACGCGCGGGACCTGCCAGCCGTTCGCCCGGCCCTCGGCCAGCCAGGCGCGGATGAACGCCGCGAGGTCCTGGCGCGGCCCGGCGGCGCGGGCGGCGGCGTCGTAGAGCGACTGTGGCACCCGGAGCGACAAGGGGACGCTGTCCTCTCCGGGCGCGATCCGCGGGCGGCCTCCTGCCGGGCCGTCCCTCACGCCCGGCCACTCCCGAGGGTCGCGAGGATCCCTTCGGCATCGCTGGCCGCCCGCCCTGCGCCCTCCTCGGCCGGAGGCGCCATCAGGTGGCACATCCCGTCCTCACCCATCTCGTAGCCGTCCTCGCACTCCCCGTCCTCCGGCTCCATCGTGTCGGCGCGCTTCCGCTTGTCGGCGAGCAGGTCCTCCGTCAACCCATCCCCGGATGGCGCCTGGCCGCGCATGGCCACCTGGCCGGCGCCGGCCTTCCCCTTCGTCAGCCGTGCCATCAGGTCGGAGAAGGTGGCGCGCTTGTCGGCCAGGCCGAGGTCCAGCGCCTGCTTCCCGCGGAAGACCAGCCCCTGCCCGTACGTGTCCAGGACGGCCTTGCGCGTGACGCCTCGGCCGCGCGCCACGGCTGCCTCGAAGTCGGCGCCGACCTGGTCCACGCTGGCCTGGTAGGTGGCCCGCGCCGCGTCACTCAGGGGCTCATACGGGTTGCCGTCCGTCTTACGGGCGCCGTGCGAGATGAGCGTGACCTTGATGCCGGCCTTCTCCAACATGCCGCTCAGGTCGACGTGCTCGCAGTAGACGCCGACGGAGCCGAGGAGGCTGCTGCCGCTGGCGTAGATCGCGTCCGACTGCGCCGCCAGCCAGTACGCCGCGGAGGCGATCATGGTGTCCGCCACGCTATAGATCGGCTTGCCGGCGCCGCGGGCGCTGGCCTGGTACAGCTCCTCGGCGAACTCTGGCACCATGTCGACCGTGCCGCCTGGGCTGTCCCAGCGGATGACGATGCTCCGACAGGCCGGGTCCGCCAGCGCCAGGCGGAGCTGGGCCTGCATCCCCTCGATGGTGCAGCAGCCGAACAGGTACGACAGCCACGAGCCCTTGTACATGACCGGCCCGCAGGCGTCGATGACGGCCACGTCGCCGACCAGCCGCAGTTGCTGCTCCGACCGCTGGTCGTCGTAGGCAACAATGGCCGCCTGGACTTCCGGCTCAGTGACCTGCATCGCCCGCTGGAGCAGCGCCGCGAAGGCCGACGGCTCCATAAGCCACCGCGACCCGTCGAGCATCCGTGAGAGTTCATAGCGCATTGCGTTCTCTCCTTCCACTGGCTGTTGTTGTCGCTCCTCAGGTGCGGTGCACGCCCTGCCTGAACAGTATAGCCCCATAGGCCAGCGGCGCCTCGAGCCCGCCGTCCGTCCGCTTCAGCTCGTACCGGTACAACCCCGGCGCGATCGCGTCCGTGTCGGTGTCCGCCACCGTGACAGTCGCCACCTGCGTATTCGCCTCCGGCGCCGCCGCGTAGGTGCCGCTGATGGCGATGGACCCGAGCGCCGTGGTCATCTGGAGCAGCTTCGTGGCATCCGTGTCCTTGGCCTGGCGTTTCACCATCCAGGAGAGCGCCCAACCCGTGATATCAACGGCCGCGGCCGAGGAGGCATTGAGGACGGTGAAGATGAACTGGTGATCGGCCCCGATCCATAATTCCGCGCGTGTCTCTTTGGCCATTTTAGTCCTTCTCGATGGTCGCCGTGATCCGCGTGGACGGGTCATAGCGGGCGGTGATGGCGGTTGACGGATCCCAGGTCGCGGTGATGAATGCCTTGATCATATCGGCTGGCGATGGGCTGATCGACGCGGATGGCGACTGACTGGCGCTGGCTGAGACGCTCGGGGAGAGGGAGGTCGACGGCGAGACCGACGCCGAGGCGGAGGCTGATGGACTCGTCGACAGGCTCGGGCTTAATGAGGCCGATGGACTGACGCTCATGCTTGCACTCCCCCCCGCCGCCTATGATACGCCGTCACAGCACCTCAGATAGCAGCAATATAGGAAGCGGAATTATATACTTGAAGTATATAATTCCCATAGGAAGCTGGATGAATGAGTCAAGTGCTGCAGCCATTTGATGTTATCCTCTTTCTGTATCTACGAGAAACGCATTGAACCGCCCGCGCGTCATACCCCACCCAGGCACCCCATCGGCCTCCGTCCAGCCCTGACACGTGCGCTTATTGCGAAACTGGTCCTGGTTCCACCGGCCTGGCGTCAGACAGAACTCAGTCTTGATGTCGACGTTCGGGTGCGCGGACATCCAGGTCTCCACGGAATGGTCATCCAGCGCCAACGCCCTCTTGTTGCTGCCAGGCTCGAATCCGAGGCTGCGGTCGAATCCATGCGTCTCGACATGCGCCACCCGCTTCCGGTAGTGCTCCGCCAGCAGCGCCCGCGCCGCGCAGAGCCCGCTGACCTGTTTGCAGTAGTAGAACAGGGCGCGCCCGGTCACGGCGTCCACGCGCCACGTGTGCTGGTTGTAGTAGAACGTGTCGTCCCGCGGCGGTGTGAAGTCGAAATGCGACGGGTGGTAGAGCACGTCGTGCTCGACCATGAACGCGACGTCGGTGTCTAGGGCCTCGAGCGCCGCGAGCTGCTGGCGGAACATCGTCAGGTGGCCCCGTTCAAGCGTCCGAAACACGCTGTCGCCCGGACTGTCCTCGGCACCACATTTCGGGCAGACCCGGAGCCGCTTCGCGCGCCACGCAATGAAGCCGCAGCCGCATTGTCGAGGAACCATGTTCATCCCGAAATCGACACGGCCCAACGTCGCCGAGACGACCGCGTACCCGTCCGAGGCACGCAGGATCTGCTGCCGCACAGTGCTCAGAATGACTTGATCGCCACGGTTATCGGAGTAGTACGCCAGCCCCTTGCTGGCCGTCCGCGCGCCGGCGCCAGCCTCCACGGCGGCGGCCGTGGTCCCCAGCGGCCGGGCCGGCGACGCGGACGGTTCGTTTGACCCATCGGATGGCGCGGGTCCGGTGCTCGCGGCCGGCGCGCCGGGGGAGGTGGCAGCCCCGATCCTGGCGATGGCCTGCTCGTCCCAGTCCGGCACGGGCGCGAACTTCCCGATCAGCCACGACAGCGGCCGGACCGCGCCGGGCCACCGGCCGCCGAGCCAGAGGTCACGGCTGTGCCTCCGGGCCTGCTCCACGATGCTCTGTGGGTTGTGGTACGGGAAGCCGAAGTCCCCGCCCTGCGTGCGGAACAGGTGCGCGAACCAGGTGCGCTTATTGACGACCTGCCGGCCGCCGGACAGCCACGACTTGCAGGCGACCTCCGTGCCGAACTGGCCCCAGCTGCCGTGCGCCTCATCCAGGCCGCCCAACTCGAAGAACCGGTCCCGGGCTATGACGAAACACGCGCCGATGCTGCTCATCACGTCGGCGATGTCGCCCTGCGCCTCCGGGCGCTCTTGGTAGCCGCTCCAGTACTGGAAGTGTAGCTCGTGGTCGAACCGCGCGAAGTCCGTCCGCCGCCGCCACCGTGGCTGCCAGACTAGGTCGCGCCGGAAGGCCGGCGAGCGCAGGAGCGCCACAGATGTCTCGGCGCAGGACTCGACCCAGCAGCGCGTCGGCGTCGGCCCCTGGTACTTCCGGGCGCCGCAGTGCTCACAGACCCAGTCGAAGGCGTGCAGGTTGTACATGCGCGGGATCTGCGTGACGTCCCGTCCCATCTCGTCGCCCGCACGGACCAGCTCCACGTCGAACCCCTCGGCGACCGTGCAGTGGGCGTCCAGCTTCATCACATATCGCGCGGCCGCCAATCGCGCCGCCAAGTTCGTCGCGGCCCGCTGGCCGATCGGTGTGGCGTGGTGAATGACCCGGACGCACGGGTGATCCGCCACCGGCGGGTCCACCCACGCGCCGTCCAGCACCGCGATGACCTCGGTGTCCCCGCGCGCCTGGCGCACGACGTCGGCCACCGTGCGCGCGAGAAACACCTCATTCCGGGCCGGGATCAGGACGGCCAGGTCGCGCATGTCAGTGCAGCCTCGCGATCACCCAGTCCGTGGCCTGGATGTCGCCGCCGGACACGATCAGGTCGTGAACGGTCCCGGCGGCCTTCCGCAGCCGCAACCGGTCATCCTGCAGGAAGATGTAGATCCCGTCGTCGCCCCACGCCACGCGCGTCATCTTGTGACCGACCATTATTTCCCGGATCACTTGCGGGAAGTCGGCACCGGCGGGCTTCGACGGCGCCAGAGGATACGGCGCAGGCGTCGTCTTCGGGCCGGCCGGACCTGTATCGACGGCCTCCGCATCGTTCGCCGGGGAAGGGCTGGGTCCTGGTTCGTCGAGGTCGAGTCCATCATCACGCATTCTGTGCCTCCTGTTCAAGGATCTCCGTGATCGTCTTTAAGGCTTGCGCGACCGCTTGGTCAATGTTTAGGTAGCGGTACGTCCCCATCCGGCCCGCGAACCGCA
>ERZ1292642.692-Hain-H14-01um-R1-692-length-17944-cov-5_pt1 | contig 17944 bp, 6 predicted proteins | sample MGYA00564403_ERZ1292642 | MGnify/ENA primary metagenome ERZ1292642 (study PRJEB36523, sample SAMEA6512643) | groundwater metagenome | collected 2019-01-09 | study: AquaDiva: Metagenomics assemblies of 32 groundwater samples | reverse complement strand
TAGACGCTCGCTCGGATCGGTGCCGCAGTGATTGAACGCTCGCCTGGCTGATGATTGATCAACTGGCGAGGGCCGCAACCAGCTTAGAAGGGCAATTTTTTCTTCCCAGAGGGGGCGGGCACAAAAGCGATCGGTTCGGGTATTACGGATATTGCCCTCCCGAGCGCCCTTTAAGGGAAGAGCGGCGCTTCGCCTCGGTGGATCTCATCGGGATCGAGAAAAGCGCGTTTGCGTCAGTTTCACGATTGCTCAGGAGGGGCTTCGAAATGACTTTTCTGAGCCGGCGAACTCTCTTGGCGGGCGGAGGCCTCCTGCTGGGGGCGGCATGCACGCGCAGATTTGCGACGCCGGACCAAGCAGGCACGCTGCCCATTCCTCGCCTGTTAGATGCACGCGACCATGGGCAGAGAATTGGACTGAGGGCGCAGGAAGGGGAAACCACTTTCTTCCCAGGGCGGCGGAGCGCCACCATGGGATACAACGGCAGCTATCTCGGCCCGACTCTGCGGGTACATCGCGGGGACGACGTGACGGTGACTGTCAGCAACAATCTGTCTGCTGATACCACGGTTCACTGGCACGGGCTGCTCGTACCGGGAGAGCTGGACGGCAGCCCCCACCAGACCATTAGTCCAGGCGAGACTTGGCGTCCGACGCTGCCGATCCGTCAGCCGGCGGCCACTCTCTTTTATCATTCCCATGCACACGGCCGAACGGCGGAGCAGGTCTATGCAGGCCTAGCGGGATTGCTCTTCGTCACCGACGAGGAAGAGCAAGGTCTCGGTTTGCCTTCAGATTACGGCGTCGACGATCTACCAATATTGATCCAGGATCGGCAGTTCGTGGATGGCCGTCTGGTGTTACCGGCGGGCATGATGGTGGCGTTGGACGGGAGGCGGGGCAACGTTATTCTCGTAAACGGCGCGTACAACCCGCGAGCAGACGTTCCCAGAAGCTTAGTGCGGCTGCGGCTTGTAAATGGTTCGAATGCCCGGACTTACGATCTTTCGTTCAGCGACGGACGAGCCTTTTATTGGATCGGCACCGAGGGCGGCCTTTTGGAAAAGTCCGTTGAATTGCAGTCCCTCACTCTGGCCTCCGGTCAGCGGGCGGAGATCTTGGTGGACTTCAGCGATGGCAAACCGGTCTCGTTGGTCTCGGCTCCGGACCAAAGCACCCTGAGGATGCATGGCATGGGCATGATGCATCGGCACGAGGCTAGCGAAAACAACGCAGGCAATGAAACTGTCCTCACATTCTCACCGCGCTTGGCATCGAGCAAGCGAGGTAGCACCACGCTTCCGCTCCTCCTGGCGTCCCGCGCGGTGCCAAATCCGGCGACGGTCGTCGCACGGCGACGTCTGGTGCTCAACATGAGGCTGGGGGGCATGATGGATAGCGACGAAGAGCCGCTAACGATCAACCACAGGCGATTCGATATGGATCGAATCGATGAGGAGGTCGAGCTTGGCGCCGTCGAGATATGGAAAGTCTCCGGGCAGAAAATGGCCCATCCCTTCCACATTCATGGAGTGCACTTCGACGTGCTAAGTCGCGATGGCGAGGAGCCAGATCTTCTTGATCAGGGGCCACGTGACACCATCGTCGTGGACGAACCGGTCGAGTTATTAATCCGCTTCGACCAGCCTGCTTCAAAGGCGCCCTTCCTGTTCCATTGCCATATCCTGGAGCACGAGGACGAAGGCATGATGGGTCAGTTTTCCGTGACGTAGTGGGAACAACTCAAGAATCGAAATCCCGCATATGCCAATAAGGGGGCAATGCTCGACGTATGACTTCGAACTCCACTCTCGTTTTTGTTCCCTTTTCGGGCTTGGGCCAGAACGTTTCGCACATCTCGATCGAAGGCATTCGATCATCCCGGACACTTGTGCATCACATGACGAACCCTGCGGTTCGTCACGGCCACCAGGCGCCGCGGGCCGCGCTCTATAATGACCATACGCTTGTCGGGCCGTCCCGCGGCCGCTGTCAGTACTCGCGGCAATGAGTAATAGATGGTATCGCCGCGTTCATACCACTTTCCTCCGCCAAGCGGCGTCTGGTCAGGCAATCGGATTTCGCTGTAAGATCCGTTGCGATTAAGAACCCAGGCCATCCCCGACTTACAGCCGGATCGGCCATCAAATGACCAGACACCCGCGAGCTTGGTGGTCGAGGTATCTTCCCCTGCGGGAACGACCCTGGCCGGCGAAGGTAGCGTTGGCACAGTGAGCGCGGCGAAAATCGCCCAGATGGAACACGACCACCGTGTGAAAGTGAGCAGCCGGCATCGAAATAACCCGTTAAGCGCGATCGTCATACTATTTCCTTCCGATCCACACTCACTGCGCTGAGAGCTTCGTTGGTTGCCCTTGGCAGACTAAGCAGACCATCTGCCGGCGGTAATGCGTATTTGCCGCTAGACAGAAGGGACGCCTGCCACGGCATCTGATCGCAGATCGCCCAGGACAAGGCAGGCGGCGCAGAACTTGGGATGACGGTGATCGGCTCATGCGCAGGGCAAGCGAGCAACCATATGAGCGGTAACGGGGGCGACGAGTTCGCTTCCGGACGAGGAAAAGGTGGCCCGGTGACCTTCACTCTATCCCGACATGTTAGTTTGGACGCTCAAGCCGGGTACCGAGGCGGAGGCATATAGGCCCGCCCGATGTACTAGTCGCAAGCGACCGGCTTTCGGTTCTGATGCTCTTGCGACCCGGTCAACCGACCGATCGCCATTCGTATATATCACAATTTCGCGGGTCGTTCCCCCCAGATAGGGTCAGAGCAGGTTCGAGTCGTGGAGGGTACGCCAGGCCGAGATGCCGGATGTTCCCGCTGTCCTAGCCGCCACGAATTCGATGGAGATCCAAGGCAAGAGGAGCATTTGATGTCAGCCGCTTCAGCATTTCCAGCTCTGGCGCAGGCGTCCCCCCGACCGCAGTCCGGGATTGTCGCCTGCATCGATTGCTCCGATCATGATGCGTGGATCTACTCACACGCTCGTGCGCTCGCGACAACGCTCGACGTCCCTATTACCCTGCTACAAGTACTTGACGGCGAGGGCTCGACGCGCTCTCGTCCAGACCCGATTGAATGTAACCTCCGGCGGCGCGAAGCCCTGCGCGCCCTCGATCGATGCGCCGCCGCGACCAGCGCACCTCCAACCAAAACCTCCATCGAACTGGCCGAAGGCCAAACCGCGGAGGAAATTTGCCGCTTTGTCCGAGAGTGCGACGACGGCATGGTCGTACTGGGAAGACGAGGCAGGCAAGAGGCCGGTCGCCCGGGCATGGGGGCAACCGTGCACAAGGTGCTCATGCAGACGCCAGCCCCGGTCCTGCTCGTACCGGTAGAGGCCCCGCTTCCGGCAGCGCCCTACAGAAGGGTTGTGGTGCCGCTTGACGGCTCTCGCTGGGCTGAGAGCGTGCTGCCCCTAGCTGTGCGTCTTGCGAAGGCCTCGGAAGCGGAACTCCTGCTCGTCCATGTCGTCCCTACGCCCGAGATGATCGAGGCACGGCCCCTGGAAGTCGAGGACAAGAAGCTTCAACAAGCCCTTATAGAGCGAAATGAGCAAGCAGCACGCAGCTACCTGGATCGAACGAAATCCAACCTCTCGGCGTCCGGTCTACGAATGCGTACGATTTCGATCCGTGGCGAGGATGTACGCGAGGTGCTGTGCGATCTTATTCAGCGCGAGAGGGCCGATATTGCCGTCCTGTCCGCGCGCGGCCACAGCCATCGGCATGTTTCCGACGTACCCTATGGAACGGTCGCCTCCTACCTGATGACGCATTGCAATGTACCAATGCTCGTAACGCCTGCGACAATCCGCTCGGGAAAAGCGCAGATCGCCGTAGGGCATAATTGCCTCCGGCTACCCCTCGCCGCCCAAGCCTGATCATGGCCGATATTGAGGGGACCGACCCTATTTCGGGGGCGGCCGACGAGACCGCCACACGACACCAGCTGACAGGATTGATCAGTCGCTCAGCGCCTCTTCCCATCTGGGCGCATCTCGACGCCATGAAAGACTGGCTGGCTCGAGCCCGCCAGGCAGCCACGCAAGCCGACCAGCGCGGCAGCGCCGCAGCCGAATGGCTACTCGACAACGACTATCAGATCCAGCGCGCGATCCTGCAAATTGGTGAGGGTCTTCCGAAGGCTTTCTACGCGAAACTTCCCGGTCTTGCTGAAGACGGCCTCAGGCGACCGCGCGCCCATCAAGTCGCGCGGTCTCTGCTTCTGGCGTCTCACCTGCAGGTCTCACTGTCCTCGGCTGTCGAATTCGTCGTTCGATATCAGAATAGGATGCCGCTCAGCATCGCTGAAACCTGGGCGATTCCTACGATGCTGCGTATCGTTTGTCTTGAAATGATCGTTACGGGTTTCACCCAGCTTTTTCCTCAAGTCGCTCCCCCTTTTGCACTAACGGACTCTCCCGACGTCGCGACCGGGGGATTCGACAACACGGAGTGCGTGGCACGCGGCATAGCCAATCTTGCCGTGATCGCGACCATCCAATGGAACGACTTTTTCGACAGAACCAGCCAGGTCGAGGCGATCCTGAAGCGTGATCCTGCAGGAATTTATCCGCGCATGGATTTCGCTACTCGCGACCAATATCGTCACGCGGTAGAACGGCTCGCAGCGCGATCCGGCCTCCTGGAACGAGAGGTTGCCCAGCGCGCTCTGCGACAGTGTCAAAGTAGTGAAGAGGCCCCCTCGGGGCATGTCGGTTATTGGCTCATCGATGCCGGCCTGCCTGCTTTCACGGATGCACTCGATCCCCGCCCATGGACACCCGGTTCGATTCTGCGACGCATATTGCGTCATAAGGGTATGCTTTACGCGACCGCGCTGGTGTTTGCCGGTATCGCGGCCTCTGCAGTTCCTGCAGCATATATGTCCTCGACCGGACCGTCTCCCTTATCCTGGCTGCTGTGTATCGCGCTGACGCTGCTGCCGGCTTCCATCCTCAGCATCACCTTTGTGAATTGGATGGTCACGCAAATCGTTCCTCCATGCGTGCTTCCCAAGCTGGAATTCAAGAAAGGAATTCCCGGAGATTGTGCGACGGCCATCGCAATCCCCGTTCTCGTCGCTCGGACCTCCGACATCGCTCCCCTTCTTGAGCGACTTGAGGCGCATCGCCTAGCCAACCCTGATGAAGCGCTGGAGTTCGTTCTCCTGACCGACTTCGCCGATGCCGCAACCGCCAGGGTTCTGGGCGACGATGAGATCGAGCAGATGCTGGTACGAGGCATCGAAGAATTGAATGCCCGCTACAAGGACGCAAGGGGCAATGGACCTTTTCATCTGCTCCACCGACCGCGCCTCTTCAACGAGGCGCAGGGCTGTTGGATGGGCTGGGAGCGTAAGCGAGGTAAGCTGGAGCAGTTCAACGCCTATATCCTGCGCGGCGACGCCACTGCATTCCATTTGACCACCGGCAAGGTGGAAAGGCTGCGGCGATGCCGCTTCGTACTGACGGCAGACGCAGATACCAGACTTCCGGGTGGTGTGGTGCGCCGTCTGGTCGGCACTCTCGCCCATCCACTCAATCGGGCTCATTTTGCCCCCGACACCGGCATTGTGGAACGAGGCTACACTATCCTTCAACCTCGCGTTGAACTAGGGCCGGAGGGCCCCGAGCAATCCCTGTTCGCTCGCCTCTACGGCGGCGATACTATGATCGACATCTACTCTCGCGCGGTTTCCGACGTGTACCAGGACCTTCTGGGCACCGGCGTGTTTGTGGGCAAAGGCCTCTACGATGTGGCGGCATTCGAACGGAGTCTGGAGGGCCGTGTCCCAGAGAATGCTTTGCTTAGCCATGACCTGTTCGAGGGGCTTCATGGGCGCGCGGCGCTCGTTAGCGACGTCATTGTCTACGAGCGCTTTCCGACCGGGTATCTCGACTTTTCCGCGCGCTGGCACCGCTGGGTGCGGGGTGATTGGCAAATCCTGCCCTGGCTGTTTCCCTTTGTCCCAGGGCGTGACGGCCGATGGCTGCGCAATCGGCTTGGGTGGTTCGACAGGCTCAAGATCTTCGACAATCTAAGGCGCAGTCTGGTACCCGCCAGCATCGTTGCCTTGCTCCTAGGCGGTTGGTTCCTGTTTCACGGTCGACCCTGGGTCTGGACATTGCTCGCGATCGTCGCGCCCGGGGCTTATCTTTTTACCGATCTCGTAACGGGCTTCGCTCAGGGCCGCCGTCGCGGCGTCATGCAGCGCGTCCTGCGGCGCCTCACGGATCATCTCGGACGCTGGATTTTAGCCATCGCCTTCCTCGTCAGCGACGCATACATCGCGCTGCACGCCATAGCCGTCACGATCTGGCGGCTGCAATCGGGGCGGCGGCGGCTCGAATGGACCTCGGCCGCTCATATGGCCACGCGAAACGCGGCGCGCCATCCGCGATTGGCGGCGTGGCGCGACATGTGGAGCTCGCCCCTTCTTGCGGTGCTTATAGCTGGCGCATTACTCGCTTATGCGCCGGGATCGATGCCTGTCGCGGCGCCGCTATTGCTGCTCTGGTTCTTCGCACCCGAGATCGCGGTTTGGATCAGCCGCCCGCGTAGACCACCGATCGAGGCGCTTACCGAAGCAGACAGGAGATTTCTCAGACTCGTCGCTCGGCGCACCTGGCTTTTTTTTGAAACCTTCGTCCGGCCCGAGGACAATTGGCTGCCTCCCGACAACTACCAGGAGCCGCCCGACGAGGACACCGCTCACCGAACGTCGCCTACCAACATCGGCATGTTGATGGTGTCGATCCTGACAGCGTGGCGGCTTGGGCATATCGGTCTCAACGAGCTGGCTACCCGTCTTGGCGACACGTTCGATACGCTTGACCGGCTCGAACGCTACCGCGGCCACATTCTCAACTGGTATGATACCAGGACGCTCGCTCCCCTTGAGCCACGTTACATTTCCACGGTCGACAGCGGCAATCTTGCCGTCAGCCTGATTACCGTTGCCCAGGCTCTTCGAGATGCTGGGAGGGCACCGCCGGTAGGCCGCGAGCTCTGGCAAGGCCTAGAAGATATCATCGGGCTGCTCTCCCAGGCGATCCGGTCTATCGGGACCGAAGCGGGCTCAACGGCCGGTGTGATCCTGGCTACCGTCGGCGAGACGGTGAAGCGGGTTTCGGACGATGAGCGCGAATGGCTCAGGGGGATCGACGATCTCATTTCGGCCGACTTGCCGAGACTGCGCGAGCAGGTGGGCGTGATGGCCGCGAGCGTTGCCGAAGCCGACGTCGGCATCTTGCGCGAAGTGCAAGTCTGGCTCGAGCGGCTCGAGCATCACGTGTCCGGGATACGTCGCGATTTGCAGGTTTTCTGCCCGTGGTGGGAAGTTATAACCGACCATCCCACAGACTGCGCGGAAACCGCAGCCAAGGTCGCCGATTTCATGGCTGGCGGCTCGGCGACGCCATCCGATTCGCGCACCGCGCACGTCATCAGCCTGCTCAGCGCGACCAAGGAAGGCGGATTATCCGACGCGGCCCGTCAATGGGTCGACAAGATGCTGGCTGCCATCGCGGAAGGGCAGGCCGTCTCGCGCGAGCTTCATGGTCGCTTCGACAGCCTTGCCCGCCGGGCCAACGTCAGTGCGCACGCGATGGACTTTTCACTTCTGCTTGATGAAGGTAGCCGGCTCTTTCACATCGGCTACAACGTCAGCGCCGACCGCATAGACGCGCATCACTACGATCTCCTCGCCAGCGAAGCACGGCTCGCCAGCTTCTTCGCCATTGCGAAGGGCGATATCGATCCTTCCCACTGGTTCCACCTCGGTCGCCCCATCACGAAACAGGAGGCCGGGCTTGCGCTGCTGTCCTGGAATGGCTCGATGTTCGAATATCTGATGCCGAACATCTTCTTGCACAGCGATCCCGGCACGCTGCTTGGTATGAGCGACCGAACAGCCGTCAGCATCCAGGCCGCCTTCGGCAAATCGCACAAAATCCCTTGGGGAATCTCCGAATCGTCATTCGCCTCGATGGGGTCTGATCGCGTCTATCGCTATCACGCCTTCGGCGTCCCTGCCCTCGGACTTCAACGTGGCCTCGGCCACGACCTCGTCGTGAGCCCCTACGCAACGGCGCTTGCGCTCATGATCCGGCCAGCACTTGCGACAATCAACCTCAAGCTGCTGGCCGAGCAGAGGTTAATTGGACGGTTCGGCTTCTTCGAAGCCGCCGATTTCACGCCGGCCCGCGTGCCGGCGGGCGAGCGGTTCGCTATCGTCCGCTCGTACATGGCGCACCACCATGGCATGAGTCTCGCCGCGCTGGGAAATGCACTGTGCGACAACATGCTAGTGCGCTGGTTCCATGCGGACCCTTACGTCGGCACCGTCGATCTCCTGCTCAACGAACGCATACCGTGGGAGCTTCCGCCAGAAATTGCACGAGTAGAGGTTCGCGACCCGCCCGCTCACGCCGAAGGGAACATCCCGGCACTGCACAGTTGGTCGCCAGACCGACCGTCGGGGCAGCATGCTTGGCACATCCTCGGCAACGGCCGGCTTTCGAGCCGAATCCGCACGGACGGCGCCGGGGGTCTAAGCTGGAATCAGCATGCACTTACCCGCATCGAACCTGCAGATGACCACGCAGGCTTCTGGCTCTATCTGCATGATCTCGATCAAGGGGATTTCTGGTCCGCAACAGGGGGGCCATTCCCCGCCATCGGCGAGCCGCCGGAGGTCATGTTTCATGCCCATCAGGTCGAATTCCGTCAGCGTTCGCGCGGTCTGTCGATCTCGACGCTAGTCAACGTTGCCCATGGCGACGATCTCGAAATCAGACGCATCGCGCTCGTCAATGAGGAGGATCGTGCCCGGACAATCGAACTGACGGGCTACGTCCAGGTGGTGCTCGCCCCACCCCAGGATGCCGCTCGGCATCCTGCTTTCAGCAAGCTGTTCGTGGGCGCTGAAGCCTTGCCCGGAGGCGATGGACTCGTGTTCATGCGCCGACCGCGCAATCCCGACGAGCGGCCTCCGGTTTTGCTGATTCGCATAATCGGAGATGACGAAGGAGTCGCCTTGCTCGGACTTGAGGCTGATCGAAGAGCCTTCATCGGTCGCCATGGCAACGTCACGCATCCTACCGCGATGACAGAGGAGCCTCTGATTGGCGCATTGGGCTGGTCGCTCGATCCGATCTGCGCGATCAGGGCAAAGGTCATGCTGCCGCCGCACGGGCGCCGCGAACTCGCTTTCGTCACGATCGCGGCGGGATCGCGTCAGTCGGCGCTAGACCTGGCCGACCGCTATGCAACGTTGTCCGCGCTGGATTGGGTGGTTAGCGATTCCATCGCGGCAAAAGCGCGCGAGATGCACGACCTGGGCCTACAGCCACAGTTCGTACCTCAGGTACAGGCCCTCCTTTCCCATCTTTTTACTGCCCGCACAAACCCTGCACCCGGAGGTGAACGGCTCTTCCGGCAGGTCGATCTCTGGTCGCTTGGTATTTCAGGCGATCATCCCATCGTGATGCTGCGCGCCGGCACCGCGGAACAGACCGGTATGCTCCGCTTCGTTCTCGCTGCGCATTGGCTCGGCCACCAGCGCGGCATCCTCTTCGATCTCGCGATCGTCCACGAGGGCACCTCAGGTTACGTCGAACCGGTCCGCGAGCGCCTTCTGGAAGTCCTGAGAGACGCCGGCGCGCAGGAACGTCTTGGCACCCATGGCGGCATCCACCTAGTGGGCGTCAGCTCCTCCGATCACGAGCGCGTGGCGCTCCTCGAGCAGGCCGCCAAGCTGATCCTTGAAGACGACGGCGTCACGCTTGCCGACCAGCTCGCCCGGGTAGATCAACCTCCGCACCCCGGCCCGCCGTTTGCCCCAGTCGGCACCAACGTGCCGCCAGCCACCTCCGCACCCGTGCCGCGGTCCGTAGATCTCCTCTTCGACAACGGCTGGGGCGGCTTTGCGCCTGATACTGGCGACTATGTGATCAACCTAGAGCCCGACGCTCCCACCCCGGCTCCGTGGTCCAATGTCCTGGCCAACGACGCGTTCGGCACGATCGTTACTGAGGCCGGGCTTGGCTTCGCCTGGGCGATCAACAGCGGCGAGAACAGACTCACGCCCTGGTTCAATGATCCCGTCGAGGATCCCCAAGGTGAACGGCTCTATCTGCGCGACGAGGAGAACGGGCGGCTCTGGACCCCGACACCCTTGCCATCGGGCGGCGGCTCCGCGTGCCGCATTCATCATAGTCCCGATCGGACCATATGGCACCGCCACAGCGAAGGCCTGGAGCAGGAGCTGTCGACCTTCGTGCCAATCGACGATCCGGTAAAACTGGTGCGTCTGCGCCTACGCAATCAAACGCCACGCTCGCGCCGGATCACGGCGACCTACTATGCGGAATGGCTCCTGGGCGCGGTGAGGGGCGAGCAAGCCCCTTTTCGCACATCGCGCTATGACCCGGCCTCCCATGCAATTCTCGCACGCAATTCCTGGACGGACGAGTTCGGCGATCGCGTCGCCTTTCTTGCCACGACCCAGGCCGTTCATAGCTTCACTACCTCACGCCGCGATTTTCACGGTGTTGTTGCCGACCCGGCCCGACCGCTCGGCCTGCTCAACTGGGATCTGGGCAACCGCCAGGATTCTGCCGGCGACGATTGCTGCGGCGCCCTCCAGGTGCATCTCGATATCCCCCCTGAAGGAACCGTCGAAGTTTGTTTCATCCTCGGCCAGGGTGATAACCTCGAGCACGCAATCCAACTTATCCGGCATTGGCAATCGCCGTCCATCATCGAGACTGCTGCCCGGGTTCGCGTAGCGGACTGGGCCGATCGGTTGGAAAAGGTTCAGGTCAAGACACCCGATCCTGCCTTCGACCTGATGGTCAACCGGTGGCTGCCTCACCAATCGCTAAGTGCCCGCGTGCGCGCTCGCGCCGGTTTCTATCAGGCCAGTGGCGCGTTCGGATTTCGCGATCAGCTCCAGGACGTCCTTGCCCAGATCCAGGTCGATCCGAACGCAACGCGGCAACATATCCTCGCCGCCGCTGCGCACCAATTCGAAGAGGGCGACGTACTCCATTGGTGGCACCCGCCTTCGGACCGCGGGGTCCGAACCCGCTGCTCCGACGATCTCGTCTGGCTTCCTTATGCCGTCGCGCACTATGTCGAGGCGACCGGCGACAAATCCATTCTGGACGAAGAAATTCCATTTCTGAGAGCGCCGCCGCTCGCGGCCGGCGAGGCCGATCGTTACGCCCGATTTGAAGTTACCGACTATAAGCAATCGCTGTTCGTTCACTGCGACCGCGCGCTTGCCCATGCCTATCGCCTCGGAGCTCACGGCCTTCCCCTGATCGGCAGCGGGGATTGGAATGACGGCATGGATCGGGTCGGCGAGCGGGGACGCGGCGAGAGCATATGGCTGGCCTGGTTCCTCATCGCAACTATCCGGAACTTCACACTGCACTGCGTCGATGAGCGGCAAACCGAGTTTCGTGATCGCTGGGAAGCGCGTGTCGAAGCGCTCGCCGCAGCGGTCGAGCAGTCTGGCTGGGATGGCGAATGGTATCTGCGCGCCTTTGATGACGACGGCAGGCCTTGGGGCACATCCCAGGAGCAGGAATGTCGCATCGATTCCATCGCTCAATCCTGGTCCGTTCTCTCAAATGCTGCAGATCCGGAGCGAGCCAGAACGGCGCTCGCGTCGGCCAGGCGCTACCTAGTACGCAACGATGATACCCTCATACGCCTGCTCGATCCCCCCTTCGACCACACGCCGCGCGACCCGGGCTATATCAAGGCCTATCCGCCTGGCGTCCGGGAGAATGGCGGGCAATATACCCATGCGGCAACGTGGCTCGCGATCGCGTTCGCACGGATACGCGACGGCGACGTGGCCAAATCACTGTTCGACCGAATTAGCCCGATAACGCACAGTTCGACACGCGAAGGCGCAGAGCATTATCGAACCGAGCCATATGCTGTCGCGGGCGACATCGCCGGTGTGGCACCCCATCTCGGCCGCGGCGGCTGGACTTGGTATACAGGCGCCGCAGGTTGGACATGGCGGCTGGCCGTTGAAGAAATTCTGGGCGTTCGCTTAATCGGCGGCAAAATACAGATACGTCCAGCAATGCCGAAAAACTGGCACAAAGCGGAATTGACGCTCCGGCGCGCCGACGGAGCCATCCAGATAACGATCGAAACGGACCCGTCTCTTGAAGGTGACGGAGAGGAAATTACCATTGACGGCAAGCTCCTGCGAGAACCCGGGGTTTGCTTTCCCCACGACGGCGCGACGCGGATTGTGCTCGTGCGGGTTCCGCTAAAGGCCTGACGTTGATTCGACAACGGCAATACGAAAGGATTCTCATGTCGACCATCCCCGCTTCTACCCTGCATGGGGACGGCAGCCCGGAACGGCTGGCGATCGACACGATCCGCACCTTGTCGATGGATGCGGTCCACGCCGCGAAATCGGGTCATATCGGCACGCCGATGGCCCTGGCACCGGTCGGCTATACGCTCTGGTCGCAATTCCTGCGCACCGATCCCGACGCGCCGGATTGGCCCAACCGCGACCGCTTCGTCCTGTCGGTCGGCCATGCGTCGATGCTGCTTTACTCCCTGCTGCATCTCGCCGCAGTCAAGGAGATCGACAAGGACGGCAGGCTGACCGGCAAACCGGCGGTGAGCCTGCAGGACATCAAGGATTTCCGCCAGATCGGCTCGAAGACGCCGGGTCACCCCGAATATCGCCACACCACGGGCGTCGAGACGACTACTGGACCGCTCGGCCAGGGCTGCGGCAATTCGGTCGGCATGGCGATTGCCGAGCGCTGGCTCGCGGCGCGCTACAATCGCGACGGTTTCCCGATCTTCGACCATGACGTCTACTGCCTCGCCGGCGACGGCTGCATGATGGAAGGCGTCGCGAGCGAGGCGGCGAGCCTGGCCGGCCACCTGAAGCTCTCCAACCTCTGCTGGATCTACGATTCGAACCATGTGACGATCGAGGGCGGCACTGAACTCGCCTTCGACGAGGATGTCGGCCAGCGCTTCGACGCTTATGGTTGGCACGTCATCCATGTGGACGACGCCAACGATACCAAGGCGGTCGCCGCGGCGATCGAAAGCTTCAAGGCGACCACCGACAGGCCGACGATGATCGTGGTCCATTCGATTATCGGCTATGGCAGCTCGATCGCCGGAACCGCCAAGGCGCATGGCGAGGCGATGACCGGCGATGACATACGCGGCACCAAGAAAGCCTATGGCTGGCCCGAGGATTCGTCCTTCCTCGTTCCCGACGGCGTGCCCGAGCATTTCGGAGGCGCCATTGCCGGGCGCGGCAAGCCGCTGCGTGCCGAATGGCTGGCGATGCGCGAACGCTATGCGCAGGCCGAACCCGCCCTGGCCAAGGAGCTCGAGGCGATCTTTGCCGACCGGCTTCCCGACGGCTGGGATGCCGCCATCCCGACCTTCCCCGCCGACGAAAAAGGCATCGCGACCCGCGATGCCGGCGGCAAGGTGCTCAACGCGATCGCGCCCAACCTGCCCTGGCTGGTCGGCGGCTCGGCCGATCTTGCCCCCTCGACAAAGACCCTGATCGAAGGCGCGGGATCGTTCCAGGCGAGCAGCTATGCCGGCCGCAATCTCCACTTCGGCGTGCGCGAACATGCGATGGGTTCGGTGGTCAACGGCTTGGCCCTGTCGCACCTGCGTCCCTATTCGGCGACCTTTTTCATCTTCCTCGATTATATGCGCCCGCCGGTCCGCCTGGCGGCGCTGATGGAGCTGGGCGTCACCTTCATCTTCACCCACGATTCGATCGGCGTCGGCGAGGACGGGCCGACCCACCAGCCGATCGAGCAGCTGACCATGCTGCGCGCCACACCCGGCCTCGACATGATCCGACCATGCGACGCCAACGAGGTCGCCTGGGCTTGGCGTGCGGCGCTGAGCAAAAACAACCGCCCGACCGCCCTGGTCTTCTCGCGCCAGGCGATCCCGACGCTCGACCGCGGCAAATATGCCGGCGCCGAAGGGCTGCTGAAGGGCGCCTATGTCCTCGCCGGCGACGACAAGCCCGAAATCATCCTGATCGGCACCGGCAGCGAAGTCGGCCTGGTGGTGTCGGCATATGAGAGACTGACCGAAGCCGGCGTCAAGGCACGCGTCGTATCGATGCCGAGCTGGTATCTCTTCGAACTGCAGGATCAGGCCTATAGGGACCGCGTCCTGACCCCCGGCGTCGAGGCGCGTCTCGCAGTCGAAATGGGCGGCGAGATCGGCTGGGACCGCTATATCGGCGCGAAGGGAAAAACCATCACCATGTCGACCTTCGGCGCCTCGGCCCCTGCCGCGAAACTGCAGGATAAATTCGGTTTCACCGTCGACAATCTCGTCAAGGTCGCTCGCGAACTGATCGGAAAGGCCTGCCCCATGACGAGTCTGTTGAAGCAGCTCCAGGAATCGGGGCAGGCACCCTGGCTCGATTTCGTCGATCGCTCCTTCCTCAAGGAAGGCGGCCTCCGGAAGCTTGTCGAGGAGGACGGCCTGACCGGCGTCACCTCGAACCCGTCGATCTTCGAGAAGGCGATGGGCCAGGGCACCGCCTATGACGATCAGTACAAGGCGTTCGTCACCGCCAATCCGGGCGCATCGGTGGTCGAAACCTACGAAGCGCTGGCGATCAAGGACATCCAGGATGCCTGCGACACGCTGCGTCCGGTGTTCGACCGGCTGGACGGCAAGGACGGCTATGTCAGCCTCGAGGTCTCGCCCTATCTCGCCAACGATACCGACAAGACGATCGCCGAGGCGCGGCGGCTCTCGAAGATGGTCGATCGCCCGAACCTGATGATCAAGGTGCCGGGCACCAGGGCCGGCGTCCCGGCGATCCGCCAGCTGATCGAGGACGGGATCAGCATCAACGTCACCTTGTTGTTTGCGCGTGAGGCCTACATCGCCGTGGCGATGGCCTTCGTCGAAGGGCTCGAGGCGCGGCTCACCAAGGGCGAGACGATCGATCGCATCGCCAGCGTCGCCAGCTTCTTCGTCAGCCGCATCGACAGCGCGATCGACAAGAAGATCGACGAGCGTGTCGCCGCCGGCGACAAGGATGCCGACGCGCTCAAGGCGGTGCGCGGCAAGGTCGCTATCGCCAACGCCAAGCTCGCTTACCAATGGTATCTCGACTTCGTGAAGTCGGACCGGTGGAAGAAGCTGGCCGCCGAAGGCGCGATGCCGCAGCGGCTGCTTTGGGCATCGACGGGCACGAAGGATCCGTCCTTTCCCGACACGCTCTATATCGACGCGCTGATCGGCCCCGATACGGTCAACACCATTCCGCCCAAGACGATGGACGCGTTCCGGGATCACGGCACGCTCAAGCAGACGCTGACCGCGGACGTGCCGGGGGCTGAACATGTCCTGGCCGAGACCGACCGGCTCGGGCTCGATCTGTCCGGCGTCACCGCCAAGCTGGTCGAAGATGGCGTCAAACTGTTCGCCGACGCGGCCGACACGCTGCTCGGCGCGATCGAGGCGAAGAAAGCCAAAGCGGAGGCCTAAGCGCATGAACCATTTCCACGCCGACCTGCCCGAGCCGCTGCGCCACGCGGTCGATGCCAGGCTCAAGACGGCGGCGGCGGAGAAATGGGGTACGCGGCTGTGGGCCGCCGACGCGTCACTCTGGACCAACGGCGACGAAGCCAAATGGGTCGGCTGGCTCGCTGCCGGTGAAGGCAAGCAGGTCGATTTCGCCCAGCTGAAGGCGATCGCCGACAAGGCGCGCGGGCATAAGGATGTCGTCCTGCTCGGCATGGGCGGATCGAGCCTTGGCCCCGAAGTGCTGAGCGAGATCATCGGCCCGGCGCCCGGTTTTCCGACCGTCCACGCGCTCGATTCGACCGATCCGGGCCAGATCGGCAGCGTCGCCGCAAAGATCGATCCGAAGGAAGCCCTGTTCCTCGTCGCCTCCAAGTCCGGATCGACGATGGAGCCCGAACTGCTGCGGGCTTATTTCTGGGAATTGTCCGGCAAGGATGGCGACCGCTTCGTCGCGGTGACCGATCCGGGATCGAAGCTCGAAAAGCTGGCCAAGGATCATGGCTATCACGCCATCTTCCTCGGCGATCCGGCGATTGGCGGGCGCTATTCGGTCCTGTCCGTGTTCGGCATGGTGCCGGCAGCGATGATGGGGATCGACGTCGAAGCCTTTTTCGCCGCGACCCAGCCTCTGGTCGAGGCGTGCAAGGGCGACACCGCCAATCCCGGCCTGATCCTCGGCGCGATCATGGGCGAGGCGGCGATATCGGGCCGCGACAAACTCACCATCCTGACCAGCCCCGGCCTCGAGCCGATCGGCGCCTGGCTGGAACAGCTCATCGCCGAATCCACCGGCAAGCACGGCAAGGGAATCGTTCCCGTCGATCTGGAGCCGTCCGCGCCGGCCGAGGATTATGGTACGGACCGCCTGTTCGCCTTGCTGACGCTCGATGGCGACGATGCGTCCGACGTCATCGAGCAGGCCCATTTCCTGGTCGCCGCGGGCCAGCCGGTGATACGCATCACGCTGCCGTCAAAGGAGCATATCGGCCAGGAATTCTTCCGCTGGGAAGTGGCGACGGCGTTTGCCGGCGCGGTGATCGGGATCGATCCGTTCGACCAGCCCGATGTTGAGGATGCCAAGATCGCGACGCGCGAGCTGATCGACAAATATGAGGAATCGGGTGCGCTCGCCCCCGAATCCCCGTTCCTCCAGGATGCGGTGATGGCCTTTTCCGCACCGGGCGATCACACTTTCGCTGCGACCAACCCGGTCGAGATATTGCGCGATCATTTCGCCAGCGCCGAGCCCGGCGACTATGTCGGCTTCCTCGTCTATCTCGAGCGTAACGCCGAACATGAAGCCGCCGTGGCACGGATGCGCGAAAAGGTGGTCGAGGCGAAAGGCGTCGCGACCGTCGCCGGCTTCGGCCCCCGTTTCCTCCATTCGACCGGCCAGGCCTACAAAGGCGGTCCGAAGAGCGGCGTGTTCGTCGAGATCACGCGGACGCCGAACCCGGACGTACCGGTGCCCGGACGCAAGGCAAGCTTCGGCACGGTCCAGCTCGCGCAGGCGCGTGGCGATCTCGACGTGCTCGCCGCGCGCGGGCAGCGCACCTTGCGCATTCATCTCAACACAGGGGATCTCAATACCCTCGAAACATTGGTGGCGCGTTCGCTACAGAATTGAAGGGGATCAGCATAAATGCGTATCGCGATGATCGGACTGGGGCGCATGGGCGGCAATATCGTCCGTCGCCTGTTGCGCGGCGGACATGAAGCGGTCGTCTTCGATCGCAACCAGCATCTGATCGACGATCTGGTCAAGGAAGGCGCGGTCGGCGCGACCGGGCTCGACGATCTGCGCGGCAAGCTCGCCGAGCGCGCCATCTTCTGGGTGATGCTCCCGGCGGGTCCTCCGACCGAGGATACGATCACCGCCCTGCTCGAAAAGTCCCTGCCCGGCGACATCATCATCGACGGCGGCAACAGCTTCTACAAGGACGATATCCGCCGCGCGAAGCTCTGCGTGGCGAAGCAAGTCGCCTATGTCGACATCGGCACGTCGGGCGGCGTCTGGGGACTCGAACGCGGCTATTGCATGATGATCGGCGGCGAGACGGAGGTGGTCGACTACCTCGATCCGATCTTCAAGACGATGGCACCGGGCCGAGGGACGATCCCCCCCACGCCCAATCGGATGGAGCAGGAAGGCGAGGATGCGCGCGCCGAGCTCGGCTACATCCATGCCGGCCCGCCTGGCGCCGGCCACTTCGTCAAGATGGTCCACAACGGCATCGAATATGGTTTGATGCAGGCCTATGCCGAGGGCTTCGACATCCTGAAGTCGAAGAAATCCGACAAGCTTCCTGAGGATGAGCGCTTCGATCTCA
>ERZ1292642.691-Hain-H14-01um-R1-691-length-17985-cov-5_pt1 | contig 17985 bp, 19 predicted proteins | sample MGYA00564403_ERZ1292642 | MGnify/ENA primary metagenome ERZ1292642 (study PRJEB36523, sample SAMEA6512643) | groundwater metagenome | collected 2019-01-09 | study: AquaDiva: Metagenomics assemblies of 32 groundwater samples | reverse complement strand
GTGCATCCTTTGCCGTGTTCACCGGACCGGATAGAACGCCCTTTACGGCAGACCAGCCAGCGGAGAACGTGTTAACAACCCAGTCCTTACCGGCTGTGAACGCCCGCATCATGCCTATCCAGATTCCTTGGATGGCGAGCCAGGCGAGCTTCACTGGCTGCACAATTACTGCGTTGACGACGGACCAGGCGGCAGCAAAGACGACCTTCGCGAACAGGGCTATGGCCAGGAAGCCGATCTTGATACCTGCCCAAATCCCTTCGATCGCGGCCTTGGCGATGTAGAACGGCAGAGCCAGGATCGGGTAGATGTACGGCCAGATCGCTTTCAGGACACCGATGAAAGCGTTGATCGGTCCCATGAGGACACCGACGATCGTGTTCCACACGCCAGCAACGAACCCGACCGCCGCGGACACGGCGGTTCCTACGGCACGGAAGGCGGTACCGACTGCTCCGACCGCGACCCCGATAGCGGTGCCTACAGCCTTGAACGCTGACACGACCGCATGGAACGCGGTGACCAGTGCCCCGACCACAGTGAGCACAACAGACTTGACGCCGTTGAATACGGCGTTGACGATGTTCCGGAAAGTCTCAGAGTGCTTGTAGGCGTACACCAGTCCAGCGGCGAGAGCGGCGATCGCGATCACTACAAGCAGGATCGGGTTGGCGGACATGACCGCGTTCAGGATCGCCTGAGAGGCCGCCCATGCCTTCGTGAACAGCAGCACACCCTTGCCGACCAGTTGCACCCCGAGCATCACAGCCTGATACGCCTTATAGGCTGCAACACCAGCGAGGATCGCGACAGCGAGCGACTGCACCAGAACCGAGTGGTCCTTGATGAACCCGGTCACAGCCTGGAATGCGCCGGCGACCTGACCGATCAGAATCAGCGCTAGGCCAACGAACACCTTCGCTACCGTCATGATCGGCGGCAGCAGATCCGATGCAAGGTTCTTCGCGAACCCCGCCACAAACGGGATCAGGTTCTGGAACCCTTGCACGAAGTCCGCGATCGCTGGCGCGATACGTGCCTTCAGTTCACCGAAGACGCTGATCACGGTGGAGCGCAGGTTGAGCAGAAACGCGACAACCGGGGAGTCTTCCTGGACGTTGAACGCTTCCCGGAAGTTCTTCGTGAAGTCGCCCTTGCCGAGGATCGCGACCAGGCCCTTAGCGGCAGGACCGATCTTCGAAATCCCCGAAGACAGCTTCCCCAACCCGGCCTGTACAGCGGGTGCAAGGAACTGGCCTAGTTGGATCTTCGCTGTTTCGATCGCGCCCTTGAAGCCTTCGATCGCGCCAGCGGTGCCGGACATGCGGGCCGCTGCTACTTCGTTGGCGGCGTTCTGGTCCTTGGTCGCGGTAATGTACTTGGCGATCCCAGCCGAGCCCTCGTTCATCAGAACGGTCGCGGCACGGGTCGCGTCGGACCCGAAGATCGTCGACAGCGCAAGCGTCTGCTGTTCGTCGGACAGGCCAGACAGTTTGTCCTTCAACTGCTGAGCAATGTTGGTGATCGGCAGGAAGTTCCCGGTGGCGTCGGTGAACTTCAGCCCAAGGCCTTCCATCGCCGACGCGGCCTTGTCGGTTTGCGGCACCAGCCGGGTCAGCATCGTCTTCAGCGACGTACCAGCGTCACTGCCCTTGATGCCTGCCGCGTCAAACGACGACAACACACCAACCGTGTCCTGCAACGTCAACCCAGCTGTAGACGCACCCGGACCAACCTGCGACAGAGCCTCACCCAACGACTCCACCGAAGCCGACGACGCGTTCGCGCCACCAGCCAACGCAGCCGCAACCGCGGCCATGTCAGAGCCCTTGAGACTGAACGTGTTCAGGGCGTTGGAGGCGATCGTTGCCGCGGTCTCAAGACTGGTCCCGCCGGCGGCAGCCAACGTCAACGTTCCCGCCAACGCACCAGACTTGATGGTTGCCGCGTCCAGGCCACCCTTGGCGAGCTCGAGCATCGCTGTCGCGGCTTCGCCCGCAGAGAACGTGGTCTTAGCGCCTAGGTCGATCGCTAGGGCGTTCAGTTCTTTCATTCCGGCTGCGGGGACCTTCGCCGCCGCAGCCATCGTGTTCATGGTTTGCGAGAACGACGCCTCGAGGTTGACGGAGTCCTTGACCAGGGTCCCGACACCGACAGTGGCTACAGTTGCAGCTAGCAGGGCAGCGGACTTGGAGACGATCCCGCCGAACGCGCCGTTGAAACCGACACCGAACCGGGTCGCGAGGCCACGGCCCGCCTTGGCCCCGTCGACCTTGCCGAGTTCGTCTTCGATCCCCTTCTTGGGGTTGAAGCCCTTCTTGAACGCCTCGGTGAACTTGGCTCCGGTGCGGGCACCGAGAGAAGCCTTTTTGGAGGCGTCCTCTTGCGCCTTGCCGACCGCGTCAGCGGCAGCTTTCTCCTTCTCCTGCGCCTTCGTCAGGTTCTGAGACGCAGTCGTAGCCGACGCCGTGGCAGAGTTCGACTTCCGCTTCGCCGAAGCAGCCGTCTGCTCAGCAGACGTCAACCGGGTCGCAGCGGAAGACTCAGCGATCCGCGCCGCCGCGAGACGCTTAGACGCCGCCTCGATCGCCTTGGCGTCGCCGACCTCAGCCTGCATCAGACGGGCGAGGTCTTCTTCAGCCTTCTTGACCTTCGCCGTGGTGCGAGCCGACGCCTCACGGGCATCGTTCAGTTTCGCTTCCGCGACCTTCAGCCGACCGAGCGCATCCGCCTGCTTGTCCATCGACGCAGCGAGGCTCTTGCCGAGCTTCGCCACATCAGACTTCGCCGCAGCCAGCGCAGCCCGCGCCATTGCGGCACCAGCTTCTTTACCGGCTTCTGCGGCACCCTTGGTTACGGTGTCTTTCAGGTTCTTGGAGAACTGGTCACCGAACGACTTCGCACCCGACTTCGCGGCCGAGGTGACGCCGCTAGCGACCTTCTGCGCAAACCCCACCATCGAGGGGATGATGCTAATAAACTCAACACCCAATTCGGTGCCTTCAGAAGCCACGACCAGACACCCCGCTCCCGTTGTTCAATTCTTCACAAACCTGCCCCGCGCATCACGCTTACGTGGCTGGGTAACTGTCGGATCTGGTCGTGTAGCGGCGGTAAGGAACGCATCCAATTCCGCGATCGTGACCGCAGAACCACCGATCTGTTTCGTCTCCACCTCGGTAACACCCGGGCGAGGAACGGGCTGTGGCCGGCGGCCTTTGCCGCCTCCGCGTTGCCAGTTGGCGGCGTTCAACGCATCCAGGACGCCGGCGAGTAGGTGAGCGTCCAAGTCCCAGGGGTGGGATTCGTTGCCCTCGATTTCCCGCACTAGAGCGGAGTCGGCGCGGGATTGTTTCTCAACAATGACCAGAAGGGTCCGCCACGACAACGTCTCCCCCAAATCGTCGAGGGTGTAGCCGTGGCGGATCAGGTCGTATTCGAGCGCCTCCTTGTGCTCGCCGATCAGCTGTCGGAGGCTGAGGATTCCCCCACGCTGATATCGCTCTCTTCCGACCAGGCGGTAGTGAGAGCTTCAAGCTGCTCGGAGTCCAGCTCACCGACTGCCTTGACGGCGTCTTCGTCACCGAACGCAGCCAGCACGGCCTTCAGTCCGCCGTTCTCCATTTCGGCGATCACCCGCACGGGCAGGAACTTCATCTTGGGGACGGTGAACGTCTTACCGCCGTCTTCGGTCTGGAACTCGAAGATGTTCTGCTTGATGGAACGCTTCGACGGGGGAACTTGGAATGCCATGGCGCGCTAGCCCTTTCAAAGAATGTGCAGGCCCGTTTGAACATGAGTAGGCCGCTCCGGTGCGTCGGGCCTGCGCGGGTAGGGCGCACCGGAGCGGAGCAGAAGGGATTCAGGAAACGCGCACATTCCGCAGACAGCGGAACGGCGAGGATTCCCGAATTGGGGAGGTGGGGATCAGGGAACGAGAATGCCGTCGTCCGTGTACTCGTAGGCGTTGTTTCCGCTGGCGTCCGGGAAGCACTCGAGCGTCACCTGGTACTGGACCAGTTCCGAGTTCGACCAGGTGATGTCACCGACCTCGGTGATCTGACCATCCGGAACGACAACGCGGGTCTTGACCAGGCCGTCCTTCATCTCGAAGATGAATTCCTTGTGCGGCAGAACAGTTGCGTTCTTCACGATCGAATGGATCAACCCAGCGGTCGGCGTGCCCGTGGTCACGGTGACGTTGGCATCGCCATACACCGTCTTGAGGACGGTGGTCTGACGCGACTCCAGGAACGTGAACTGGTAGGTCAGGCTGAAATCGGTCTGGAGCACCTTAATAATTGTGCCCCGCCAATCCTTTTTCTTGTCGGTCGACCGCGCCCCGGATTCGGTCAGGCCGTCTTCGCCGATATAGCCAGCGGAGACGAACGCCACGTTAGGCGCGACAGACGGAGTCGCCGGGAGGGCGGTTCCCAGCGGTGCGATGAGAACGCCGCCGGAGACCAGTGGCGTGCCAGCGATAATCTTGGATACGTCGTTGGCCATGGAAAGGCCCTTCCTTTGAGTTGCGCAGGCCCAAAGGGTTTGTTTGTTACTGGCCTTCCGGCGGCGGAAGGTGACTGGGGGAGGGTCAAGCGGAGAGCTTGTTGCCCTTGCGGATATTGCAGCGTGAATGTGCGAGTTGCATGTTTTCCAGAGCGTGGGTTCCGCCGCGAGTCCACGGAATTATGTGATCGATTGTTGCGCTCTTGGCGTGAGGCCAAGGGATTGTCATATCGATCTCTTCACCACAGAGCGCACAGTCAGTTCCGTCGCGCTCGGCAATGTCGGCCGCTTTCACGTGGTGATGCCTAGACCGGCTCTCCATGCATCTGTCGCAGGCGACGCGACGCATGTCCATGGCGTAGAACGCGAGATTACACACATCGCAGATCGTCCTAGCGCCGCACATCGCCGTGCTTCATCAGGCGCTTGTAGTGTGCCGTACAAATGCCTCTAGCACCCTTAGGGGTGACGGTGTCGGGACAGCCGCTAACTCCGCAGGGCTTACCTGTGGCGATCTGGATCTCTAAGACCCCAAGCTTCTTGACCCGGTAGTGATGGGTGCGGCAGAGGCCGTAGGCATTGTTCGGATCGTCACAGTCGTCGACGATGCACGTCCTCGCAAGCGGCCCGCCCTTGTGTACGGTCTCTACGTCGCCGTGTGCCCATACGCGGGTGTAGTGCGTGATGCACCAGCCGAGTGCGCGCTTGGGACGCTCGCAGCCCTCGTACTTGCATGAGCCTACGCAGTCGCTGCACCGAGGGGCGCGGCCTCGGGCCGTCTTGGCCTGGACTGTTACACCACAGCCGGGGCATGTACGCTCTACCATGTCGGTCTACCTCTAGTCCAGGTGATCGGCAGCCCCTCAGGTGTTCCATCACCTGGGGGGCGCTTGGATGTCTACGCCCAATTCTATTTGGTGACGCGTTGCATCGCGAACCGAAACCTAACTACTTACGTCGCCGGCGAGTTCCGACGTTCTCCGGTTCGCCCGTGCCGTTGGTGATGGTGTTCAATCCGCCCGCGAGTTCACCATTATTGAACGGCTCGCTGGACTGAACGGGGTCCGGAGCCGGGACGAGGACCCATCCCTGTTCGAGGTGCTCGTCGACCTGCTCTTCGGTGATCTCGTAGGTGATCTCGGGGAACGCAGGGTGCTGGACGGTGGGCATCAGGGGGCTCCTAGAGTGCGCTGCCGCGGTACGTGACTGCTTTCGTCACCAGGTACCGGGGAGTGTTGGATTCAGGATCGGGAGAGTTGACTGGGCCGCCGACGTGGGACACTTTGCGGATGAAGGAGCCGTTGACGGTTTCGGCTTCGGCCCCGTTCATGTGGGCGTCTACCAAGGCCGCGAGATCTGAGGCGGCGGTTTCGGTGGTTGCCCAGCATTCGAAGACGAGGCGAGATTCGCGGTAGGCCAAATCGGTTCGGCGTGCCCCGACCGCGACGACCTTGACGTGTTTGTCGGGGCGGGGGTTCGGGACCTTGGTGGAGATCTCTGCTCCCGCACCGAGTTTCCCGGTCAGCCACGTGACAGCGAGCGCTTCAGAGTCGGCGAAGATGATAAGTTCGTTAACCATCGCCAGGTTCCGTTTCTAGCGACATGACGTTGAGGCCGTCCTGTTTCAGTTCGTGCTCTAGGGCGACGATTAGCAGCATGTCGATGCGTGCCTCGCTGAACCCTTTTTCTGCGAGTTCTTTCGCGAACACGGCCAGGACTTGCGCGGTTGGGGTGGGGATTTTCGGGTGGGTGGCCATCAGTCCCCGCCTGCATCGATCGACTTCAAAAGCGTGTGGTTCTTCCGGTTGCTATTCCGGGCATGTGGATGCACAGCAATCACGGCGACACGGGCACGGGTACGGCCCTGCCCGACAGCGACCACATAGCCGTCCTCACCGAACCGGTTGTCTGGGTCGCAGGCGTCACGGATGCGTTCGGCACGAACGAATAGGGCGAGCTGGACGGCGTCCGATTTGGCGATGCGGGCGAGAGTGGCACGGGAGATCTTCACTCAACGTCCTCCCTCTACCCTTTTCAAGCCGATAACCTGACCGGGGGCGTATCCGAACGGGCCTTTGTCCCAGTTGGCGACCTCACCCGAAACCTCATAGGTGACACCGTCAACCACGAACCGGTCATGCGAGTCGACCGTGAACTGCGGGCCGTACACCTCAAGATGAGTGATGACCTGAGTCCCGCCCGGTTCCTGCTCTGCCCTAGTTGCTGGCGGCGCATACCCATACACACCCACATCCACAGCGGCAGCCCACGTGTCTACCGGGTTGCCGTGCGAATCGGCTGCGCCGGCGGACCACACCTGGTGGCCGATAGTTTGGGCGGTTTCGATCACGGGTCGCTCCCTACAGTCTCGGGGTGCGGCCCTCGTTGGGCCGGTAGGTAAGCTTCGCGTTCATCGACCCAGTGACCACGGCGGCAGGGGCGATCGCCGAACCGGTTGCGGTGATGACGACCGCGCCAGTGCCGGTGATGATGGCGTTCGGGGTGACGATCGAGCCGTTGCCGTCAACAAGAACCGTGCCGGATCCGGTGGCAGATGCTGCCGGGGCGACCGCTGTGCCTGTGCCGTTGATTGGGGCAGGGCCTAGGGTTCCGGTTCCGGTTACTGTGGCTGCGGGTGCGACAGCGTTCCCCGTCCCGGTGATCGGTGCGGAGCCGATGTTCCCGGAACCTGCCACGGTTGCGGCTGGAGCAGTCGCTGTGCCGCTTCCAGTGACCCGGACACCGCCAGTACCAGACACTGTCGCCAGAGGCGCAGAGACACCTCCTGCCGCTACCACGGTCACGGTTCCAGAACCGGTTACCTGAGCCGCGGGCGCGACAGTAGAACCGGAGCCCGCGACACCGACCGAGCCTGTACCCGAAGCAACAGCGAGCGGCGCGGTCAGGTCTCCGGTTCCGGTGACGGGGGCCGCGCCGATCGTGCCGGTACCAGCGGCCACGGCGGCAGGAGCAGTAGCGTTCCCGGTTCCTGCGACGACAACTCCACCCGAACCAGACGCGGTGCCTGCGGGTGCAGTGACCGAGCCAGTAGCGGAGATCGCGACGGTGCCTGTGCCAGATACGGATGCGGGCGTAGCTGTCGCCTGCCCGGTGCCCGAAACGACGACGCCGCCCGTACCAGCCGTAACCCCGTTGGGGGCAGTGGCGGAACCTGTACCGGTGACGGTCACGGTTCCCGTACCAGAGCTCGTTGCTGCGGGCGCTACCGCTGTACCGGAGCCGGTTACGGTGACAGGGTCGCCGGTGAGGATCAGCAGCCAGTCCGTGTCAGCAGCAGCGTTGTTGCCGCGACTGTACGAACCGTCCGGGGTATCCGTGAACGTGGTGCCGGTGGTCGGGTCTACCCATGTGGCTGTCGGGTTGCCGCCCATCTGTGCCATGTTGACGGTGATCGCCGATGCGGCGTTCGGCATGTAGATCAGGGCGAGCGTCTTGTCTGTGTTCCTTGCGGCGGTCACATAGTTGTTGTCCACCGGGAACGTGATCGAATCCGTCGTAACCCTCGTACCACGACCTGCGGTCACCAGCGTGTTGGCGTCGTCCGGAACCAGAGTCCACCATTCCAGCGGCTCAACCGCGTCCCGGATCGCCTTGATCTGATCCGCGGCCGTCGTGTCCAGCAGCGACGCCCAACCGGACTGGAAATCCCACACACCCTCCTGCCCAGTCATCTCACCAGGAGACCCGGAGGTCAGCGCCCAGCATGCCTGCCGGCGAAGTGCTTCGTCGGTGCCGTCGTGCGGCGAGAACGAGTTCTCGTACGCACCTTCAGCGAACAAGGCGGGGCGGGTCGTGGGTGACGTGGTGAAGGTGTGGTTGTAGGCGTCCGAGGTGCCTTTGTAGGTGACGTAGTAGGTGTAGACCCAGTTGTAGTCGACCCGGGTTTCCCAGAACGTGGAGTTGTGCGATTCGGAGGTTTCGTACAGCAGCTGGATCGACGCGGGCCGGGTGTCACCGGCTGCGCGGATGCCGGTGAGGCAGGCGTTGAAGCGGTCGTTGACGGTGGCGTTTTCGTCGTAATCGCCGCCAAAACTCCAAACGATGTTCGGGTACGACAGATACCGGGCCGCGAGGGTCTGACCGTAGGTCTGGCATTGCGAATTGGATATCGATCCCGGGTTGAACACCACCGAAGCGAACTGGGTGTTCCAGCCGTCCATCGGGTAGATCATCAAGACGATGCCGACATCGCGGGCCTTCGCGATGCAGGCGTCCATCCGGGCCCAGTACGTCTCGTTGAAGACCGTCGGGTCGCCGCCGGTGAACGGAAGCACTCCATCGAACGTTGCACCGTTGGCGGCCCCGCCACCGATGGCCGATCCGATCATGGACACCAGCGCCAGGTTGCAGCCGTAGCTGGCGCGGTTCTCCAGGTAGGTTTCCATCTCGCTCAGCGACAGCGCCGTGAACATCAGCCACGGCGATTCGCCGCGGATCAGGATCGGGTCGGCGTTCTGGTCGACGAAGTACCGCCCGTTGGCGCTGACGTCCGTGACGTACCGGTATGCGGACTCGTACCCGGACGCGATCGTTGCAGGGGCCACAGCCGACCCTGACCCGGTGACGATGACAGCGCCAGTTCCGGTGGCTGTAGCGTCCGGTGCCGTCAGAGACCCCGACGCAGTAACGAGAATGGTCGCTGCACCGGCCGCGACCGCAGCGGGTGCGGTGAGGTCCCCGGAGCCAGTTACGGGCGGTTCGCCGACGGAGCCAGTGCCAGCAACGGTCGCCGCGGGTGCGGTGGCCGAACCGGTGCCGGTGACTGTGACTGTGACTGTGCCTGCAACCTGCGCGGGCGAGGCAGTTGCGGTGCCGCTTCCGTTGATGTCCGTGCTGGCGGCCTTGATTTCCACCAGGATGGCGGCTGACGCTCCGACCGACTGTCCCAGGTCGGAACACGTCACGGTCCGATCAGTCTCGGCACCGTTGATCACCCGGTACCACATTCCGGCGTGGCAGAAGTTGTCGGTCAGGTTGTGCAGCTGCAGCATCGTCTGGCCGCCGATGGTCGGCGCAGTGAATGCGCCCGCGACATCGTTGCCCGCGCCGAAGTTCGCGACCACCAGGTTGCCGGTGATCAGTGCGTTGTCGAACGTGATAGCCAGGGACTCACCGTCCCCGCCACCTTCAGTGGCACCGCCTACCTTGAACTGCGCAATCGGGGACGCGGCGTTGTGCCCGGTGATGTCGGCGGCGATGACGCTGTAGTAGCCGTCCTCGACCCCCGACCAGGCGTCAGCAGTGATGGTGTGGCCGGTCGGTGATGCGCCAACGGCTAGGCTCCGCAACGCCGCCGCGACGTTGAAGTCCGGGGTGCCGGTCCAGGGAAAGGAAGCGGTCGCGGCGACGGCATTCCAGGTGCCGCCACCGGTGAACGACCAAGACTCGGCGACCGTGTGCACGTCCCGTTCCACGCAGGCGAACGCCAATAGCAGACTGTTCGCGGTCGGGGCCGTGGAGTTCGTGGCTTGGCTCTGGACCGCGGTGGCTCCGGATGTCCCGGTGTGCTGGGCTGTGACGGTGAAGGCCACGGGACCCCTCCCGTCAGATCGTTCCCTTGATAAACTCTTAGCGCGGGGATCCGTGAGGCTTTACCCGGCAGGCACGGTGAAGTTGAGGGCCGAAACGTTGACGGTCTGTCCCGTGGCGATCGAGACGTTGTCGACAGTCAGGTCACCGCCGCCGCCGGTAGCCGTAACCGACCCCTGGAAGACGTTGATCGTTCCGCCGTTGGTTTCCACCTGGAAACACCCGGCCGTACCAGTGGCCGCGGCGGTCCCAGACAGCGGCGTGCCGAGCAGGGCTGCGGTACCTGACGCGTTCGCGGCACCGTACGCGGGGGCAGCGAGGGTGATCGTGACCAGCAGCGTTCCGGCCGGTTCCGTGTCGGCGTCCGCCGGCTGGGTCCCGGTGTAGATCTTCAGCGTTCCGGCCGCGGCGTTGAGCTGATCGACTACCGCGTCCGCGGCGGCGATCTGCGATGCGTTGGAAAGACGAGTAGTCATGGTTGAGTTTCTCCAGAATCCGTGCAGTGGTGTGGGGTTAGGCGATGTCTTGGATGCGGAACTTTGAAAGATCACGCATTTCGGCGGGCTGGAACATGGACGTGTCCACCGACCCGTTGAATGACTGGGTGCGGGTGAACGGTCCAGCCGTGTCTGTGGTGGCTTTGGCTGCGACGGGGTTGAGGTAGCCGCGGCCCGCGATCGCGAGGCACACGCCTTTCACGACGTCGGGGACTGGGTCCCAGCCGTGGGTGTAGGTGACGGTGACTTCGTTGCTCCACCAGTACCGTGTGCCTTGACGGATCAGGGATCCGCGGCGGGTGAACTGGTAGTCGTCTGGCGTGAGAGTGTCTGCGTCGTCGAGCACTTCAGACACTGCGGTCAACCTGAGTGTGGGGAGCCAGACACGGTGGCGGCATTCACCGTCAACGGTTTCTTCAACATCGGTCTCTTGGCTGATGGACCATCCGCAGTAGGTGCGGATGGCGTTGGAGGCGATGTTGAGTTGCAGGTTCGCGGTGGCGGTGTCGACGCTCGCGACCTGCAACCACGAAGCGAGCTCCGCTGCGGTCGCGAACGCCGCCACGGTCAGGCCCGCGCAACCGGGACGCTAGACGCCTCGCTGCACAGAGCGACCGCACCGATGGCCGCGCCCGTGGTGGAACCGGTCGAGGTTACGACGACACGCACATACTGGCGGTCTGACGGCACGTACCCGAACTCGAGCACCGTGTCATCGTTCGCCGCCACGACGGTCGGCAGGCTGCCCTGCACGCGGGTCGCGGGCACAGCGGTCCAAGCCGAGTTGTCGTACGACTCCTGAAGGGTGAAGACCCACGAACCGTCAGTGACGGTCCCGGTCTGCACCACGAACATGACGGTCCGGAAGTCATTGCCGAACACACCAAGGTCAACGGAGGTGCCGTTGACCGCAGCGTTGGCGGTACGGGTCGCAGCCGGTAGCGCTACGCGAGTGAGGGTCTTGTTGTACAGGGTGTCACGCATGGCTTTCAGTCCTCCGTGGTGTCAGCAGCGGAGGACTCCACCACTGGTTCGGGTTCCACAGTCGCCGGCGGCTCTGCGGGGATCTCAGGCTCAACAGGCTGGGGGTTCTTGCGCGGGCGTCCGGGCCGCCGCTTCGGCGCTGACAGTTCGCGCAACTCTCCGGGCTCAGCGGTCGCCCGCTCAATCCGGGAGGGGGCAGGCACCGACACCGCGGCGGCGATCGGTGCGAAGTGGGCGCTGTGGGTTTCGAGGATCGGGTCATCCCCATCAACCTCGACTCCACCTGCGTAGATCCGCATGCCGCCACCTTCGGGGCAGTACGCGAAGGCGTTGATGCATCGGTGCTTGTTGCTCATCGGACTTCTCTCCGGTCGGGGGCATTTCGGTCAGGGCCATGTGGCCCACACCCGGCTAGGGGCATGGGCCACATGGGCTCTAGATCGTTCAGATCTCCAGAACGCGGAAAGCGCCGTCGTTCACGCTGTCCGCGCCCACACGGAAGTGCGCGTACCAGCCGGACTGACCGGTCGGGCGACCGTTGGCCCCGAACAGGTGCGGGATGTACGACAGGGTGGTGCCGACGCGGTCAGCGATGACGTAGTTGCTGAAGTCACCGAACAGCAGACCCAGCAGCGAGCCCGCGGTGTTGCCGGTGCTCAGCGGGATCGGCGTCATGGCCTCCGCAACGTAGTCCGGCCGACCCAGCAGCGCGGACGGACGGCCCTCGGCGAGCTGACCCCACAGGGACGAGCCGCCGCCCGAGTCGAACTGCCGCATCGTGCCGTACGTGCGCCGGTGCGCCAGCCACGAACCGTTCGCGGCCCACCGCGCCGGAAGGGTGCCATCGAGGTTGTGCACGTCCGCAGCCGAGAAGGTGCCGTCAGCACCGAGGCGAGTCACAACGCTCGAACCGCCGGTGAGGGCGGTGATGATGCCGGTCGGCTGACCCGTACCCGAACCGGTGACGAACGCCACCGACTCCATACGGTCCTTCTCGAACGCGATCATGCGGGCGATCTCAGCCGCGAGGCTAGAGGCGTCAGCGGAGACCTCGAACGACTGGGCAACGAACACGTCACCCTTGTGGACCGGGACGCTGGGCTGAATCAGGCTCGGAGAGTCATCGCTGACCTCCACCGCCTCACCATCCCACGAACCGGTCACACCGGCGGACGAGATGCCGTGCCACACGTCACCAGTAGCGGTGACGACACGGGCGATCTGACGGACCTGGTTGAACGAGCCGTTGGCCGTCAGGATCACAGTCGGGTCCAGCTGGAACGGAACCAGGAAGCCGCCGTCCGTGTCGGTCAGAGACATGGCACGCGACAGCGAGCCCTGCTCAGCAGACGTCAGCGCCGCGAGCTGGCCACGCGAACGGACGACCTTGGTGAACGCCTGCCCGTACTCCGGGGAGGTGGTCGCCAGCACCATCTGAGCCATCGGCGACTTGTCGCCGTCACGCTCGATCAGGCGAGTCGAAGCCTCACGAACCTTGTCGGACGCGTACGGCATCCGCTCGATCGCGTCGTACGCACGCGCCCGCAGCTCTTCGCTGCCGTCGCCGCGCCCGTAGCGCATCTCGGACAGGTCCCACGGGTTGCGGTACTTGCCACCCAGCATCGGCGCGCCGGACCGGGTCTTGTCGACCACGTCAACGTCGCCGGCCTGGCCGCGGGTGTCATCCGCGTCCTTCTCGACACGCGGGGTGCCGCCAGCGGCGCGAACCTCAGCGAGCGCGGCGTCGTGCTCGAGGTCGAGTCGGTGGGCGTGGACCTCACGGAACTCGACCAGCAGCGGGGTCACCGCGGCGTGGTCTTCGGGGGTCTTGTCGGTCTTCGCCTTGAGACGCTCCAGTTCGTCCTGGATGTCCTTCTCGCGGTTCACCGCCTGCTTGTGGGTAAGTTCAACAGCCATTTCAGTTACTCCTGATGATGGAAGGGGTTGATTCCCGCGTCGTCTTGACCTCGTTGAGGGCATCGGTGAACCACTTGTCTTCAGCGGCTGCGCGTGCGGCGTCAACGTCGTCGGTGGGTGCGGGTTCGGTGGAAGATCCCGACTCGTGCTCCCCGGCCTCGACCTCATCGGTGTCGGTGGTTTGCGGCGTGTCGTTGTCCTCATCCGAGTGCTCAACGGCCCCATCAGGGGTGTCTTGCGGCTCATCTTCGGACCGCTCCGCTTCGTCAGCGGAGTTGTCGGCTGTGTCCACGAGGACAACAGCCCGGGCGAGCAACTTGCGCTGCTCAGGGTCATGCAGTCGCGCCAGGTCAATAACCCCGGAGCGGACAGATACGGAGGTCTCCACGTAGGCGGGCCACACAACGGGGCCGATCTCAGGGACCTTCAGTTCCTTCAACGTGCGGGTCAGAAGCTCATCGACAGGGACGTCACGGAACCAGGTCTGCTCAAGCAGTCCGTAGAGTTCGTCGGGGTCCTTGATGACCTTGCCGTCCGGGTCGCGCCACTCTTCGCGGACAACCTCGAACCGGAACGACATGCCCTTGATGGCTTGGGCTTTGATCGCATCCCGCAACGGCTCAACAAGCCAGTTGTCGAACAGGCGACCGATGACGTGCGCCCCACCTTCGGGGGCAAGGTCGGGATCGGAGTCTTCGGTGATCGACTTCAGTTCAGCGACTGGCAGCGAACCGATCAGAGAGTGGCGTCCGTGGTCGAACTGGATGATCGGCGGGTTCTCCCGGAACGACTTCTTCATCGAACCGGGCGCGATCCGTTCCCGGAACTTCCCTTCCCAGCTTTCGATGATGGTGTCGGTGTTGAACACCGCCCCATACCCGTCAAGGGTCAGGCCGTCGTTCGGTTCGTCGTCGCCGACCGCACGCAGAGCGAACGATGCTTGGCGAGTGACATGCTCGCTGAGCCGAAGCGCTGCGCGCCGAGCCTCAGGCGCTGCCGTCGTTGACATCTGGTTCTCCCTGCGTTGGGGTCTTTTTCAGTTCGGTTCCGGGAGGAACAAGCTGGACGCTGATTAGTCCGGAGTGCACCAAAAGGCGCAGGTCGTTCGCGTTCACCGCGGCAACAACCGAATCCGGCTTGTATCCAGCGGTGATGTAGGTGTTGATCGTCTGCGCTTTCACAGCGGCGATTTCGGCGGCATCGGCCTCGTCTTCACGAAGGAACGGCACGTCGGTGGCGTCGTACCAAAGACGCACATCAAGCCCACCGCCACCGTTGTTCGCTGAAGGGCGAGGAATGATCAGTTCCGTCGATCCGGCAATGTTCTGCCACATCGGGTGAGCGGTACCGTCAGCTAGCCGGCGGCGCGCCTGGCCGTAGTTGGCGGAGGTGGCGGCCTCTAGACCTTCGGACAGTCCGACGATGATCGGCGGGACACCGCCAGCGGCAGCAATGCGGGTTTCGCCGCCGCCGCGAACGTTCTTGAAGTCAATGTCTTTCAGGTTGGTTCCGACCAATGTGGCGTCGGCACCAGGGTAGAGGTGGAGAGTTTTGTAGGCGTTTTCTACGCCTGCATGCTTCTCTTCCATCTGCTCTTTGAACCGCTTGACTTTGTCAATGTCAGCGCCGTCTTTATGGGTGATAACCATATTGACCGTTGCGCCGTTGTCGAAGAACTTCCGTTGGTGCCGGGTCATTGACTGGTCAGCCTGGATTTCGCGCAGGATCGGCGTCAGCCAAGACATCCCCGAAAACACCGCGAGCGGGTCAGGGATAGGAGCGAAATGCATTACCTCGTCGACCGTGAACGCGACCGGGTCACCCTGAGCGGCAGGGCCACCTTCGGTGTAGATGTAGCCAGCCTTCCGCCATCCGACCTGACCGTTGCCGCGCCTGTTGCCCGCCATGTCCGACCCAAGGCGGCGTTTTTCGCCGACGATCTCAACCCAGTCAGGACGGAGACGCACGAGCTCGTTGCGGGTCTTGTCGCGGAACCAATACGAGTTCCCGGCAAGGTCCGCATCCTGGATCAGACGAGACAGAAAGTCCTGCGTCGTACCACCGGGCCACGGGCGTTCCAGCAGAGACAGATCCTTGGTGCCGAACGTGTCAGACGGTTTCCCGTCACGGAGCCGCTGCCACCGGAACCGCACCGACGAGAACACGAGTTGGCGGACCAGCATCGTCGCAAAAACGACACCGTTCGCCGCGTAGGCCGACGAAGCCAACCCGACGAAGTTGTTCGACGGCCGCTCAGTCTCAGTCCCTGCGAGGGTCTGCTGAAGCCCAGCCTGGTACGTGTACCCGTTGAACTGGAACTGCTGCAACAGTTGCGCGTACTCGTCGATGGACATGTCTCGTTGCCCGCCCTTAAGGCGGGTCAGCAGGTTCGCCATCAGGGGCGCTTCTCAACCGGGTCGAATAGCAGCACCACACCGACCAGCCCGAACACGCCGGCGGCCATGAGAGCCCACGGCAGACCAGTGAGTAGGTAGATGCCTGTGACGATGGCGGCTACGCAGAGGAGTGCGACGAGGATTAGGAGTTGGGCCTTCGTCATTCCCAGAACCCCCAAACGTCGGTTTCTACTTCAGGTTCGAACGTGGACAGGCCCCACAGGGCACCGGTGACAGCGACCAGCGGTGCAGCGTCGTGCGGTGACCGTTTCCGGTCCCATGCCCATGCGTCACCGAGCGGACGGGTAGCGGCAGTGGACGCAGCAAGGTCAAGTAGTGGCTGTGCGACACGGCGAAGGCGAGGCGGTAACTGTTCCTCGTCGTCTTCGGGTGTCGGTGGTGCGACAGCGTCATAGAACGACCCGCACCCCGAAGGGATATCGGTGCCTTTCCATTCCAGAACGTTCAAACCGGCGTTTCTGAGGTCGTCGACCAGCGACCACGCCGGGGATCCGACCTGAACAACGATCGGCCACGTTTTCCGGTGGGTCTTTTCTGCGTCGCTGTACCACGGAACAACCCAGTCGGTACCTGCACGTGACGCAACCACCTCAACGTGGGGTAGTTCGTCTTCGCGGTAGCCGGCGATTCCGATGTGCGCGGTGCCGCGGTTCCAGGAAAGGTCAAGGCAGGACACGATCTGGGATTCGGTCGCGATCTGTGACTCGCTGTCTAACGTCGCTTCCCACGATCCAGCAGGAAACGGGCCATCCAGCGTTCCGTCCGACCATTGACACAGAACCTCGGTGCGGAAAACCCATTCCTTGTCTGTTTTGCAGGCAGAGTTGATGGTGCGTTCCGTGAACTCCGGGTTGTGGCCAACAGAAGGATTCGCCTGTGCCCACCCGGCCCGGTCGCGCTTGTCGCAGCCTGGAGGCGCGGACCACTCGAAAATGCCGAGCGAGTCATCGTCTTCCAACGCGAACTCGTCGTCTTCGTCGTCCGGTATTTCAGGCGGGTCGTCGGCGTTGATGCCGTCCGGGTCACCGAGCTCAGCGTGCGCCATTTTCCGCAAGTACCGGAGCACCACAGAGGCGATATCGCCAGCGTTCGATAGCGCCCAAACCTGCGCGTTGGCGCGGGCCATGGTCGTCTTGGTTATGGCCCCCCAGGCATCCCACGTCTGGTGTTCACGCAACTCGTCCAGCAGGATCAGGTCACCTGAGAGTCCACGGCCAGCACGGCGGTTCGCGGCCTTGACTTTGTACCGGGCGACCTTGGCGCGTTTCGCGCCAGGGATTTTGGGCGGGTTGATGTCCAGCGACTTCTTGCCGTTGTTGAGAACAACCCGTTTCAGTGCGTCGTACAGGTCGGGGCGGACCGGTTCGTCGTCCTCGTCGGTCTCCAGCACCAGGTCGACTGCGCCTTGCCACACCTCTTCAGCTGTGTCCAGGTCCTGTGCGGTGCCGAGGACCAGTTTGAAGCCGTACATGTAGATGAACCACAGCGCCAGCACCTGCGAAAGCGTCGACTTCCCGTTTTGGCGGGCAACGAGAACGACGACGTTCCGGAACCTGAGCGAGTTGTCTACGCGCAGCTCCAGTGCGTGGATCAGCAGCCATTTCTGCCACGGGAACAAGTCGATCTCGAGGACGTTCGTGGCGAAGTCGATCACCGCGAACCCGAGAGAAGTGTCCGGGGTCAGTTCCCTGAGGGGCTTAGTCCAGATCCGGGGGGTTTCGGAGCCGTAAAGTTTAGGCTTGGCGGGGGCGCGGAATCCCGCCTTGGAGCGCGACGAGTTGACCACCGCGCCTCGCCCCCTCGTCGTCCTTCTTCTTCAACGCCAACCGGTCCCTGCCGGCGGGTGTGAGACCGAGGGATTCGCAGTACTTCAGGTAGGTGGGGATCGTGACGTTGTCGAACACCGGCTTGCCTTCGTCCTCACCGTCGCCACGCTCGTTCAGGCCGTCGATCTTCTGGGCTAGAACCCGCAGAGCCTGCACGGCACCAGCGTCCATCTCCGTGAGATGGGTGGCTGCCTCAAGGGATTGCTCTGTCGCCTCTAGAACAGCGCCCACAGAGCCACCTCCGGGCGGTCAGGACCCCCCTCAAGGGGCTAGGGAGAGACGATCAGG
>ERZ1292642.686-Hain-H14-01um-R1-686-length-18035-cov-5_pt1 | contig 18035 bp, 20 predicted proteins | sample MGYA00564403_ERZ1292642 | MGnify/ENA primary metagenome ERZ1292642 (study PRJEB36523, sample SAMEA6512643) | groundwater metagenome | collected 2019-01-09 | study: AquaDiva: Metagenomics assemblies of 32 groundwater samples | reverse complement strand
CGTTCATGGACTATGATGCTGTCGGCGGGGACTGGGTTGTGAGATGGGACGACGGAGTAATCATGGGAGTTGCGGCGTGAGAGACTTCAACGCTATCCGCAGTCCGAGGGCAGGAGAAGTTATGCCGCTACCTGGTGACTTCGCTGTCGTATCCATGGGCGGTCAGGGTGGTGCCCTGATCTCCGCGATGGAGACAATCGCCTACGATCACTCCACTCACTGGGATCATGCGTTCATCTACGTCGGCGATGAGATGATCGTGCAGGCTGAGCCCAGCGGTGCGCAGAAAGTCCCGTTGGGTGCTTACCAGTACAGCATCTGGTCCAGCGGCATCTTGTTTCCGAGCGCAGCACAGCGCACCGCGATCGTCGCGGCAGCGGAGAAGTGCGCAGCGGGTAAGATCCCGTATTCTTACCTGGATTACGGGGCAATCGCCGCGCACCGCTTTCATCTCCCGGTACCGGGACTGAAAGACTACATCGCGGACACCGGGCACGAGATCTGCTCGCAGCTGGTTGATCAGTGCTGGCTGGATGGAGGGTATCACCTGTTCACCGACTGGCGCTGGCCAGGATTCGTCTCGCCGTACGATCTCGGCACGATGCTGAGCAAGCATGCCTGATTCTGCGCACCCGCTTCCATGTGATATCTACGGAAGCTGCGGTCATGCCAGTTGTGCGGTCGTCGCAAGAGAAGATGATCTTCCTCGCGGCAGGGGCTGGGCGGGTATTCCTTTCGTGGAGATCAACGGGGTGAACTGGCCTCTTGACTTCGCCGCGAAGATGCTGGACATCCCCGCGAAAGATCTTACTGATCTCGTCCGCATCGTCGGGCTCCGACCGGCGGGAACCATCAGGATGGCATCTTACCGGAGGCAGGGACGCCAGCCAAGGGCTTTCGAGGCAGCCAAGCTCATCCGCATCACCGAGATGATCCGGAAGCTCTCAGAGGAGCTGGCAGCCTTACAAGATCCGGTTTCTCTTGCTCCGCTGTCGCCAGCACCGCAGGACTTCGCCGAGAACCAGTCCGCGAAGCTGGTAAATCCAGTGATGTTCCGGTCTCATTTTTCCCGAATCGCCTGACAGTGTTTGACATAGCATGTAACCATAGCCTATAAGTGAGTTAAGGACAACTGTGCTTGCCTCACTGACAGGCTCGTTGTCCTTGCACCCTGAGGACGCATGCGAGCGCACTGCGAACTCAGGAGTCTTATGGCTAGGGCTCGGCATGCGCGTCCCTCTAAGATGCGCACGACGGTGAAAGCTGCGGCTGCTGCCGCTCCCGTGGGAGTTGCCTCCCTCGCGATAGCAGCCCCCGCTTACGCTGCCACACCAGGTCAGATCCAGCAGGCGAATCAGATCGTACCAGTTCCTCTTCCCGCGATCATCCACGTGGTCAGGACCGCTACCCCTATGTACACGGTCCGCCCGGATGACAGCCTCTCCGGGATCGCGCAGGGACACTGCGGTACCCCGTCCGACTGGACGGGGATCTACATCCGGAACAAGCACGAGATCACCAACCCGGATGACATCTACCCCGGAGAGCATCTCGCGCTGGACTGCCGGCAGGTCAAGGGCGTCAGCGACCCGGACTCGCAGCCTCCTGTTCAGCAGGCGGCGGTCGTGACTGATCACGCGAGTTACTCCGGGTACAGCTACTCCGGCGGAGGCGGAACTCTTTCCTATGAAGGGCTGGAAGCCCTGTGGGAGGCCGCCGGCGGTCCCGCCTCGGCGGCGCCGGAGATGGCGACGATCGCCATCAGGTGCGAGTCCGGCGGGCGGCAGTACGCGTACAACCCGAGCGGTGCCTCCGGTTACTGGCAGATTCTGGGCCAGGTCGTTCCGGGGAATGTCTTCAACCCGATGGTGAACGCGGAGAACGCGGTCGCCAAGTTCCGTGCCGGCGGCTTCTCTCCGTGGTCCGGGGACGGCTGCGTATGAGTTAAGATAAGCTAACCCTTCGCTGGGTTGCGATGAGAACCCCGGTGTGCCCGCGCCGGGGTTCTCTCATGTCTGGAGTGTGTGGATTACAACTACAATAAGTTCACCGACGAGAATTTCAAGTTCCTCCGCAAGGAGGTTCTCGCTCGCCGGGCGGCTCGTGAGCCGCGTCCCTGGGAAACCCGGACGCCTGGCGAAGGTGGTGCGCGCCCTAAGCAGCTCCCGCCTGACCACCCGCTTCACCATGAGCCCTGGGTTCACCCGAAGACAGGGGAAGTCTACCGGTGCTCTGACTATAACCCGCACTGCACCGGGGAGTCTCACGACTGGACTACCTGGATCTTCCTGGCAGGAAGAGGCACCGGCAAGACGATGGCAGGTGCCCAGTGGTGCCTGGCGATGGCTCTGTCCGAGCCGGAGATCTACGTAGGAGTCTGCGCGCCTACCTATGCCGCCGTGCAGCGGGTCTGCTTCGAGGATCTCCAGTCCGGGATCAGGGCGCTGGCTCTTCCCGGGGAGATCGTGGACTACAACCGGAACAATCTCCAGCTTACCATGCGCAACGGCAGCATCATCCAGGGGTTCACTGCGGAAAAAGAAGAAAACGTCCGTGGTTCCAACCTGTCTTACTGCTGGTTTGATGAGCTGGCCCTGATCAAGTATCACCGGTTCTTCGATTACGGGCTGAAGCCCGCCTTGCGGGTGAAGCCGAAAAACAACGAGCCCCGGCTGATGATCACCACGACACCCAAGAAGATGCGGCTGCTCCGGGAACTGCTCAAGCAGGCGGACAAGGAACCAGGGCGGGTGCACATCACCAGGGCCCGTTCGGAGGAGAATGTCGCTTTTGCCGAAGGAGCCCTGCGGGACCTGCGCCGGCAGTACCGGGGCACGTACCTGGAACGGCAGGAGCTTGAAGGTGAACTCATCGAGGAAGCTGACGGCGCCTTGTTCCTCCAGGAGGATTTCTCTGAATACCGGCTGGAGCCCGGTACCGAACCCCCGTTCCGCCGGGTGGTGGTCGCGATTGACCCGGCGACAACTTCTTCTGATTCCTCTGACGAGACCGGGGTCGTGGTCGCGGCGGAAGGCACCGACCATCATTTCTACACCCTGGAAGACTGCTCCCTGCGGGCCAACCCGGACGCGTGCATGCAAGTCGTCGCAGCAGCATATCACCGCTGGGACGCAGACCTCGTGATCGGGGAGAAGCAGGGCGTCGGGGACTACATGCGCGAGGCTCTCGCCAAGGTGGACCCGAATATCCCGTTCAAGTCGGTCGCGGTCATGAAAGGCAAGCTGATCCGGGCGCAGTCCGTCTCCATCCTCGCCAGCCAGGGCAGGATCCACATGCTGGGGGATGATTTCGAGAAACTGGAAGAGCAGCTGACGGCCATGACCCCCGATGATGACCGGGGGCAGATGCACGACGACCGGGCGGACGCGTGGGTGTGGGCGATGCGGGAGATCACCGGGCAGGGCGCCGGCTCGTACAAGGAAATGTACGGGTTCATGAGCTGCCCTCAGTGCGGTCAGGACGTGAACGAGCACCTGGAAAAGCAGTGTCGCTACTGCGGCTGGATTGTCCCGGAGAAAGTACCCGTCTCCAAGCGGGACCGGGCTACCAGGTGGTCTGCGGCATACATGAAAAACTGCGAGCGAGGGCATGAATTTTCTATGTCTCTCAGTGAGTGCCCTGTGTGCAGGAAAGATCCCGGAGCATACCTGGCGGCTGTTGCGAGGATCGGCAGTGATTCTTACTCCCGGCTGGGGTACGCGAACAGGGACTGGCTTCGCGGAAGGCGCATCTGAATGCGGGCATACCGTGAAAACCGTGGCGGATGCCGGGATCATCATATTGCGGTGCACGCTGGACAAAGGACATGAAGGAATGCATTTTGACAGTGCCTTCAACCGGGAATGGAGATAAATGACTAACCTGACCGAGGAGGAAAAAGATTTTTTCCGCCGTGAGATATTCAAGGAACGCCCTCAGGAGGCGTGTCAGGATTGCGGGGGCATTCATTTCGGCATCTGTCCCAGGATCAGGCGTCTTGTTCTCGTCGGGGAAGGGCAGTCGGTCGGGAACAGAGTGGAAGTGGAATACTGGCCGCAAGGGCAGTATGATGATTCGGATACCATCTATCCCGGCGATGTCTGGAGTGAGGAGAAAGCGGTTGAGTAACCCGGAGATGCCAGTAGACCCGTTCGGTGCCCCGGAAGAGCTGATCACCATCATGCGGGGGCTAACTCAGATTCATGATGCCGCTGTCAAGGCAGGAATGACGGAGAAGACAGCCACTGAGTTCATCAGCAATGTTTTCATCAAGCTGATGGCGGGAATGCCGCAGGATGTGGTATCGTCATAAGCGTGTCATTGCGGGCGACCCCAGGGAACTTTATGAGAATGCTGGGCACACGATCCGCAATGGCGCTTGCATTATACCAGGATTAATGGTATATACGTAGTAGGAGAAACTATGCCCTCAACGGGGCATTTTTTTATGCCCGGAATCAGGAGCATCATGACTTTCGAAGGTCTTTTTCACTTGCTTGAGCACGGGCGGCACGAGAAGAAGAGCGACCCGGTGCCCGAGCCTGATATTACTGATCCTGATATCACCAGTGAAGGCGGCATGAAGCTGCCGAAGATAAGCGGAGGAGTTCCCGTTGGCTAACAACCCGCTGCCTTATGACGCATCCGTCATCGCGGCTGTCAACGCTTTTACCGCGCTGCTGAACTCGGGCACCCTCCAGATCTATTCTGGTGCTCAGCCAGCCTTGAACGCGGGATTGTCCGGAACCCTGCTAGCTACCTTGACGTTTTCCGCTACCGCATTCCCGACAGCGGTAGCAGCCGCAGGAACAGTTACCGCGACCGCGAACTCCATCACCAACGGCATTGCGGGCAACAGTAATACTGCAGGTTATTTCGCGCTGGTCTCCAGCGGTTCAGCCACAGTCGCGACGGGATCAGTCGGCACTTCCGGCGCGGACCTGAACCTGTCCACGCTGACCATTACCGCAGGCCAGACGGTGAGCTGCTCTAGCTTCCTGGTCACCATGGCGGAGACATAAGCCTCCGTCTATTTTCGGCATCCGCAGGTGCCGCACATTCGGCGTATGCACATGAACAGTATACCCCGCACGACGCAGAGCGCCGGCAATCCTGGTGTCCAGGTGCCGCCAGCACAGCGCGGCGCAATCCGGGCAGCCTCCGATGTCCTGCACTCCGTTACGAGGGTCGCCAGGGTGCAGCACAGGATACTGCAGATCCTCAAAAGTGACCACTCGCTGCGCTTCCAGGGATATCTTCCTGCACCCGTTCCCCTCGGTGCAGATGTAAGACCCGACCTGGTACCCGAACGAGCACCACGGCTCAGGACACCCCTTGAAGGTCGGGATGACGTTCCCGTGAATCCCGATGTCCTGCTCGATGGTCACCAGGTCATCCTGGCCCCAGCGCATCGCCATCGCGTGCCAGTAGTCGTAAACGCTGTCCCCGGTCCAGATTTCCTCAGCGTCAGGCGCGTGCTCATGCAGCAGGTCACGGGCTTCCGGCCAGTCTGCGCTGAAGAAGTAGCAGATTTTCAACATTAACCCCTTTTAGGTGGCAGATGAGCGACATCCCGCTGTACGACGAGGGCAACAAGCTCCTCGGGGAACTCCCCGCACAGCTTACCACAGACGTGATCGACACGATCGCAGGACAGCGCCTTGCTCTGACGATCAGGACCCCGACGACGACGCTGACGGTGTTCCTGCGGGGCGCGGACGCGAAGAACTGGGCAAAGCAGCTTACCAGCGAATCTGCGGTGATGTCCGATTCGGGACTCATCGCGGCAAACGGGAAGATGACGCCATGATGCCAGTCCGTTATCCGAGGCATGCGGATGACCTGTCTTTGTGCCTGGACCATTCGATCTGCGACAAGCCGCATATCGGTAAGGCTGAAGATTATCCGATGCCATCAAGGGAACCTGTCGAAGATACTACAGAGGAGCAAACATGACGAGTCTCGGAGCTGTCTCGGGTACGCTTCATCAGGTCACAGCATATGCCGACATTACCTATCCGGCATCTGGACACTGTGCGGAAAATCAAATTTCCGTACCTCTGGAATCATCTACTTTTCCTGCCGGAATCACCTATACATACTTTTGCGTGGGTGGTGGATTCTGGGTAGAGGGCATGATAAACGGCGTCCCTCAAGGAGTGCCGCTGCCGGTTCAGGTCGGCATGAACGCTGCAAACTCGCTTATAAGCTCGGTTAACCCTTCGGGTGTGCCTGCATGGAATGTATATGTTACCCTTTATGCGGACGATGTATTCGAGCAGCTGGGAGCTACCAGCTACGATAATTATCGTCTGCATGCAAGCGCTTACTTCATCGTCAGCGATATCACAGAAACAGGAGATTACGCCTCTCAGTAATCTTCCCTGGAACTTTTCCAGGTAGCCGATTAGGTTCTCGGCGTTTTCGATACTCTCATCGAGATAACCTACGGCTGAATTGCACCTGTGACAGAGTATTCCTCTCGTGCACTTACCGCAGTTGTTGTACCACCCAGGACAACATGAGTGATCGTGATCGACGGCTAGCCTCATTCCGCGTATGTTATCTGGTCTTTTGCAGATTGCACAGACGCCACCTTGTTCTTCAAGGACACGATCGTAATCTTCACGGGTGATACCAAAGGATTTCTGGAGTTTCCAGTTAAACCTGCGTTCTCGAACGTCTGGGTTCTTGTTGCGTTCTGCATCATAGCAGCGACGACAGAGCTTTGATCCTGCGTAAACCGCGCGATTCCCGCAGGCGCAGATGTTCCACTCGGACGGCAGACGCGGATAATTACGAGGGCGTATTTCAACCTCGTTATTTCGCAGGCAGGTTAGGACGGGTTTCTCGGAAACACCGAGTTTTTTTGCGATCTTGGCAACGGACCACCTGTCTTCATAGAGGCGAACCACTTCAGCTTCTTGCTCTGGAGAGAAGAACGGTTTGCGAGTCATATATAAATCGTACCGCATAACTCCCTTTAGGAGCAAGCATGTCGTGGACAACGGGCACGCAAACCGAAACGTTGGGTGCAAACAACGCAGTCGGCGCGGCTTTGACCGCATCGGCGACTCCCACTGTTATTTCCCCCTCTACGGGCGCGGCATACCTGCCTACAAACTTCTTCCTGCCCTCCTACGGGATCGGCAAGTCGCTACTAGTGAAAGCGTCCGGCGCGGTCACTATTACTGCCGCGAACCTGACTCTCGCCGTACAAGCCAGCACAGCACTCGGTACTGCCCTGGGCAGCGGGCTGGTGACCGGCACTACCGGCATTCTTGCAAGCACGAATGCGGTCGCCGGGGTCACCGCCACGAATGCGCCCTGGGAACTGGAATGCCTGATCACCTGCGTAACGACTGGCTCAGCTGCGACATTCCTTGCTAGCGGGTCGCTGAAAATCTACACGACCAGCACCACGTGGCAGAACTTCCGAGTCGGTTCCACGCAGTCAAACCCGAACACCACCGCCACCATCGGCGCGAGCGGTACCGTGCTCAACGGCGGGTATTACATCGAGCTGTCAGCAAACTGGAGCACCACGTCCCAGTCCATAACCTGCTACTCGTATATTTGCCTCGGGCTGAATTAGCCCTTCTTTCTCAAGCTATTCCAGCCCTTTTAGGAGATCCCATGTCATGGACAACTGGCACTCAGACCGAGGCCTTGGGCGTCGGTATTGCTAATGGTTCCGCATACGGAACCTCAACCACCCTTACCACCATCAGCCCGCTGACCGGCGGCGGCTACTGCCCCGCCAACTTCTGGCTGCCCTCGTACGGTATTTCCAAGTCCTTGCTCGTGAAGGCGTACGGGGTGCTTTCCACGACAGGTACCCCGAACATCACCATGGCAATTTACGGTGACACGGCACAGAACACCCCGAGTGGCACCCCGCTGGCAACGACCGGCGTTGTCGCCACGGCAGCCACGGTGACAAACGTCCCGTGGGAACTGGACTGCGTGATCTCTAACGTTACCACGGGCTCTTCGGGCACGTTCCTGTCATTCGGGATATTCAAGATCTATTCCTCGGCTACCGCGATTGTCGCCAACAGGATTTCCTCCAGCACCGCGAACCCGAACACGGCGACGACCCTTTCAACCCTCAGTGCTTATTACATCGAGCTGGCGGCAACCTGGGGCACGAACAGCTCCAGCAACACCATCACCTGCTACTCGTACACGGTCCTCGGTTTGAACTAGCTCATGTTTTTCTAGCTTAGAGAGGCGGCGGGAGGCGGCTAAAGCGTGCCTACCGTTACCTTTACCAGCAGCACCACCTGGACATTCCCCAGCGATTACGCGCCTGGCTCTCTTGTCTGCCAGGCATGGGGTGAAGGCGGGACTTCCGGTGCCGCCGCCGGCGGCAGTCCTCACCACGGCGGCGGCGGCGGAGGCGGCGGCGAGTTCGCGCAGGATGACCCGGACGGCACTGCCGGCGTTACCGTCCTGACGATCACGATCGGCACAGGCGGCACCGGGACTGCCACGACGGTGACCGGCGGCACGATCACGGTCACTGCTCATGCGGGTGCTGCCGGTTCCACCCTGACTGGCGGTGCGGGCGGTTCGGGCAGCACCAACGCCGTGCAGTTCAACGGCGGTGGTGGCGGCAGCAGTGCTTCCACTACAAACACCCTCACGATTGAGGCCGGCGGTGGCGGTGGCAGTTCCGCAGGTACCGCTGCTATCGGCGGCACCGGAGGCGCAGGGGGCGGCAGTGCCGGAGCCGGGGGAGCCGCACCTTCTGGCGGCGGTAACGGTGGCAGCGGATCTGCCAGCACTGGCACCGCAGGAACCGCCGGCACTGCTCCGGGAGGTGGCGGGGGTGGCGGCGCTGGCGCGAATGCCAGTCTGAGCGGTACCGGTGCAGGCGCTCACGGGCAGGTTATCCTCACCTGGTCAAACGCGATTACCAGCACCGGCGGTCTTGTTCTTGCCCCGCTCGCGTTTTCCGGCATTATTACCGGTAACGTGACAGGCGGTCTCTCTCTCGCACCGCTGCATTTCAGCGGAACAGCCGTCGAAGTAGCACAAGTCCTGATCGATGTCCCGCAGATCAATCCCGGTCCTTCCTGGCTGTCGCATTATAAGCCATGGCTGCCGAAACGTCCTCGTCCGACGCCTGAGATTCCCCCGTTCATGCAGGGCGGGCTTGCTCTCGGTTCCCTCAGGTTTTCCGGGCAGGGTTCCGTCCAGAACCTGTTCATCTTCATCGGGCATTATGCGGTCAGCTATCCCGATTACGCGGACGCGAACACGCTGGAGATGCTGTCCTGCCTGCCGCAGCATTCATACCAGATGTACGTGGTGGGATTCCGTGCAGGCTTGCAAGACCCGCCCACGGACGGCAGATGGCAGGGCGTCCCTGGCATCGGTGATGAAGTCGTCTTCGTCCGGAGGTATGAGGATGCGCTTGCTATCGCCAGGTCGCATAACGCGACATTGCAGGCGGTGAACGCAAGGCAGCCGTATGAGCAGGTTTCCGGCGGTATCCCGCAGCCGCGAGCAGAAGTACCGAGAGAACCTTCTGGGCATTCAAAAATGCTGTCAGCGGGCAGAGCGCTGAACGCGGAGCTGCAAGCCAGGATGGCACGCGGGGAGGCCGGTCCGTGACCTCCTATACGGTTACTGCGACTAACTCTGACGGTTCCGCCGGGATTTACCTTCAGGCGGAAGTGATCACCGGCGCGACCGAAGCCGGCGGCGCGTCCGCGCAGCTTGATAACGGGAACCTTACCGGCACTGTCTCGCTGACGCCTAATTTCTCCGGCAGTTTCATCGCGTGGGCTGCTGATGATGCTATCAGCGGTCCGACCGGCATTACTCCGGCTGCGAACAATAAGCTGCTCACTGTCGCGGCTAACGGGGACAGCGCGGTAGATTCTAACGGGTTCACCGCAGGCGCCGGGTATTACTCGGGGACTGTCACGGCGGCGACGCCGGTAACCGTTGGCTACAGCGGCAGCCTGGGCAGCTCGAACGGCGAGCTGGCAGCGTACGAAGTTCACGGGGCCAGCTGGGCTGAGCACGCGAGCACCCCGGCGTGGGCGCATACATCTGCAGCCGCCACGATCACGACCGCATCTTTCACGCCGCCCGCCGGGGCGGTGCTGGTTGCTGTTGTCACGTGTAACTTCAACACCACCGGCAGCGGCGACGATATCACGGTCAGCAGCACTCCCGCGCTGACCTGGACCCGCCGGGCTGCTAACGACGCGAACGCTTTCCTGAACAACGGCGGGGTCGCAGTCTGGACGGCGACGGTCCCGCCAGGTGTCTCGCTTCAGGATGTCCCGCAGGTCAGCCCCGGTCCGTTCTGGTACCAGCTGTTCAAGCACCAGCAGCCGAAACCGTTCCGGATTCCCCCGGATGCGGGGCAGCCGCCTGCGGGCGGCGTCGCTTCTGCGGGAAGCTTCGCACTTGCTCCCCTGGCATTCGTTGCTAACGGATCGCAGACCAGTCCTGATGTCCCGCAGGTCAATCCTGGCGCATTCTGGTACCAGCTTTTCAAGCCTGCACTGCCGAAACCGTACCGTGCTCCGCTCCCGTCATGGTCGTCGGTTTCTTGCACGGGCAGCTTTACCCTTGCGCCGCTTGCCTTCGCTGCGCAAGGAAACCAGACTTTCCCTGACCAGCTCCAGGTTAACCCTGGCACCACCTGGCTGCGGCTGTTCCGTCCCGACCTGTACAAGCCGGTCCCAGCACCTCCTGCACAGGGCTCAGTCAACGGCACGGGCAGTTTCAGCTTTGCCTCCGTAGTCTTCCAGGGGCAAGGTTCCCAGACCTCTCCTGACGTTCTCCAGGTTTCTCCGGGGACCACCTGGATCAGGCTGTTCCGCCCTGATCTGTATAAGCCTGTTCCTGTTCCCCCGGCATTCCAGGCAGTAAGCGGAACGGCAAGTTTCAGCCTGGCTTCGCTGCATTTCTCTGCGACCGGGAACCAGACGAGCCCTGACGTCCCCCAGGTTCAGCCGGGTACAACATGGCTGGACCTGTTCAAGCCGTGGCTGCCGAAGCCGCGTCCTGTTCCCCCGGCGCTCCAGTCGGTCAACGGGACAACCGCTGCGCAGACCGGGTTTGCTCTTGCTTCGCTGAAGTTTGCTGCTTCGGGAACAGTATCTGCCGCAGCCCCGCCGGACGTTCCGCAGATCGCGCCTGGTCCTTCGTGGCTGTCCCGGTTCAAGCCGTGGGTACCGAAGCGTCCCCGGCCGGACGCTCAGCAGTTCATCTCGGCTGTCACCGAGTCCGGCCCGTTCAATATCTGGCTGCCCGGAGGGTGCGTTCACTTCGGCACCCCGAAGATCGTCATTCCCGCACTGCACGTGACATTGCAAGGGTTCGTAGGAAATTACGGCTCATTCAATATCACGATCCCGAGCCTGAAAACCTCGCTCACCGGGGTGCATTACGGCAGCAGGCTGGACATCGTGCTGCCGTCGCCGGTCACTTCCCTCGCCGCCAAGATCGAGGGCGGTGCGTTCAATCCGGTACTGCCGCCGCTGAAAGCAGCGCTTTCCGGGACCACGACGCATATTCACTCGGGACCGCTCAGCATCTCGCTGGGACAGTGCTTCAGCATCGGCGGGCATTTCTTCCGCATGCGGGCGGCAATCCAGCTTCCGCCGGAAGAACCAGCGGATTACCTGCTGGGATCAGCGAAAGTCAACTGGAAAACCCAGCTACCCGGGAAAGCATGGAGTGTGAGCAATGTGTCAGTGACTATTTCTCACCTGAGCACGGAGTACGTGCTGGTCCCGGTCACCGCGTCCAAGAACGGATCCCCGTACAATCCCGGCGCTGACCCGGTGCAGTTCGCGTTCATGCCCACCCCGACCCAGGTTCCGATCACGGCGGACTGGGTATCGGGATCCTGGCAGACGGAGGCAACCAACATCTTGTACCCGTATGCCGCGAGAGTACTGGTCGGCCCGGCAGGAGCGTCAACCCTGGGTATCGGGACGTACCAGATCTACGTGAAAATCAGCGATAGTCCCGAGGTGCCGGTTAAGCAAGCCGGGCAGCTGGTGATCACGTGATTGATTTTGAGCTGGGCGAGCCATTCACCGCCTGGGAGACAGGCGATCCTTTCACTAACTGGGAAGTTTAATGGCTATCACCTTGTCCACCACGTTCACCGACAACCTGCTCGGCCACGGTGATGTCACCGTTGCTGACCAGATCGGGGGCGGGACGCTGATCCTGTACGGGAGCGGCAGTTCCCCCCCGGCGGGACCGAACGAAGGTCCCGTAGGCACGGTCATCGCTACATTCACGTTCAGTGCAGCAACCGCTCAGGGAACTCCTGCCGCAGGCAGCATGACTCTTGCCTTCGCTGCTACTACGGTGGTAGCGAGCGGTTCGGCAACTGCCGACTACTTCCGCATCCTGAATTCCGGGAGCACGGCGCTCATCCAGGGCTCAGTCGGGCTTTCCGCGAGCGACTGGAACCTGTCCAGCATCGTTATCAACTCCGGGGATAATGTCGCGATCACGGGCACCCCGACGATCAGCTGGGTTGTTTCCTAGCTGTAACCGTATTCGTCCACGTAATCTTCCCACTGGGGCTCGCCTTCACAGCAGGAATTCTTGCACTTGCAGTGCGGGCACAGCCACCGGGAAGCCTCGGGATCGAAGATCTCATCGCAATTCTCGCAGGATATCACCATAGAAGGATAACATGGCGCGTCGCCCTATCGTGAACGCCCTGAAGGCGATCCCCGCCGGCTCCGGGAGATTCGCCCCGGTTAACTCCGGCGGCACGGGCAGGATCAGCCCGGCGATGTGGGAGCAGTACGCGCAGAATTCTTATCTTCAGGCGTACGGGAAGTTCCTGCCCCGCCCTCCGTCAGTCTTCAGCGACGGGGCTTTCGCGCCTGCGCCGCCGATTATCCCCACCCCGGTAGACCAGCCGCCTCCCGGCGGGCAGTATCCCGGTCCCCGGTGGTGGCAGTACCGCCAGGCATGGAACCTGCCCACTCCTCCTGGTACGGAGGGACTGAAGCTCGCGTCATTTGACCAGCTGCGGACCCTCAGCCAGAAATATTCCGTCGCGCGCGCCTGCATAGAGGTCCGCCTGGAGGAGATCCGGGGACTGGAATGGAATATCGGCCTCACCACGAATGCAGCCAAGGCGTACCGAGGCGATTCCGGCACCATGCGGGAACTCGGGGAGAAGATCGCGGGGTTCACCAAGTTCTTTCGCAGGCCTGATCCTGATTTCTGGAATTTTGACTCGTTCATGAACGCGCTGCTTGAAGAAATCTTCGTCTACGATGCGCTGAGTATCGTCTTCCGTCCCAAGCTCGGTGCCTACCTCGCCGGGATGAGCGGCAAGGGACTGATGGGCAGTGACCTGGACAGTCTCAACCTGGTCTCCGGTCCCACAATCCGCCCGCTGATAGATCTTCACGGCGGGCATCCCGCTCCCCCTGCCCCGGCTTACCAGCAGTTCCTGTACGGGGTGCCCAGAAGTGATTACATGACGATCGCGATGGGCACCGATATTGACGATTCCGGGCTTGCCGGGGCGGAAGTGAATGCTTTCGGTGCCGATATCATGCTGTACGCTCCCTACTGGGCGACAAGAGAGACTCCTTACGGGTTCCCCCCGGTGGAAAGAGCACTGCTCCCGATCATCTCCGGCATCCAGAAGCAAGAATTCCAGCTTGACTACTTCACTGAAGGATCCGTCCCCGCAGTGTACATCTCGCCGGGGGATAACTCGATCACCCCGACGCAGATCGCGGAACTCCAGAGCGCGCTGAATGCCATCGCCGGGGATGTGGCCTACCACCAGAAGGTAGTCGTCCTCCCGCCGGGCTCCAAGGTGGAGCCGCAGCGCCCGGTTGACCTTTCTGACGGCTTCGATCTTCTCGTGCAGACGCAAGTGTGCATGGCATTCGATGTCTCGCCGATCGAGCTGGGCATCCTGCCGAACATCGGGGGAGCCGCCTCGGGTGCTGAAGGCGGCGGCACCGCCTCCGGGGTGAGGTTCGCGTCCCAGGAAGCACGGGACCTGAAATCCCGCAAGAGTACCAAGCCCATGCTGAAGTTTATCTGCGATATCTTCAACTACGTTATCCAGGACATCTGTCATGAGAAGGATCTCCAGTTCCAGTTCGAGGGACTGGTAGACGACGAAGACAAGCAGGCGATTACCGAGCTGGGTGTTGAGCAGATCCAGAACGGGATCTCCTCCATCGACGAGATCCGCGAGAGGCTGGATCTTCCCCCGTGGGGCATGCCGGAGACTTCCGAGCCGATCGTCATCACCCAGCAGGGACCGGTTCCGTTCTCCATGGCACCGCAGCTTCTCCAGGCGCAGCTCATGGGAAACGGGCAGGCGAATGACAACAGCAAGCTTCCGTCTGCGAGAAGAGGGACCGGCGGTACTAAGCCGAACGGGAGTCATCCTGCTCCGCTGGCGCCTGCGCGCCCCAACGCACTCACTCCTTCTCATGCCGCTGCTGAGGCGCAGGTTTCCCGTCCGGTAAGGGGACAAAGCGGGGGTTCTCCGAGCCGCTCTCCGGTTGCCGGGAGCCGCAAGCGCGGTGAGGCGAGAAGCCCCACTCAGGGACGGCTGCGCAACAAGGCGATCGAATCGGAACTGGAAGCTCTCGGGCGTCATCTCCGCAAGGGACGCGAGATCAGCACCTGGGTCCCGGTCAATATCACCAACCGGGAACTGGGAATGATCGCCGAGGACACCGCTAAAGGCGTCCTGATCGATGTCGCGGTCGCCAGGGCAGCGAGCATGGCAATGATTTCCGATGAGGCGATTGCCAAAGAGGAACAGCAGTGGCCCGGCTGGGAGCATGATATCACCCTGGTGAATGAGTTCCGGGGGGCGGTGTCCCAGGCGTTCCAGGACACTGAGATCCAGGGCAGAGGGCTGCGCAAGGATGCCGCCGCAGGGAAGATGTTCGTCTCTGCGGGCACCCTGCACGACCTGGTTTCCGGGATCGCGAAAGATGTCTTCATCAAGACGATGACCCCGCTGTGGACGAAGGCGTGGGATCTGGGATATTCCTCCGCGCAGCAGCTGATGAACGTGAAGGGCACCAGCAGCGGCGAAGCACTCCAGAACTTCCTGGACACTGAAGGCACCCACTGGCTGGAGCAGATCGCAAGAACAGGTCTCGGGAACTCTGATGCCCGGAGCGAGATTATCGCCAGGACTGAGGTAGCCCGCGCGATGAACGCGGCAGCCATCCAGGCGTACCGGGACAACGGGGTGACTCACAAGCATCTCCTTGTCTCCCCGGAGAACTGCTGTGATGCCTGCATGTCCGCTAAGGCCGAAGGGGATATCCCGCTGGATTCGATCTTCCCCGGAGGGGGGTTCGGCGGCCCGTTCCACCCGCAGTGCCGGTGCATTCCTGCCCCGTCCGGGATAAGCGCCATGCCCCCGCAGGCTCATGTCAGTAAGCAGGAAGACGAATCCCGGCTGGCGTGGCTGCTGCTTCGCACGCGGGATGAGGACGGGAAATACCGGTTCCTGCTTCAGCAGCGTCCTGACGGGAGCTGGGGTATGCCAGGAGGCAGCACTCATAAAGGCGAAGATCCCTGGGCTGCCGCAGTCAGGGAGGTTACTGAGGAGATCGGCGATCTCCCGGACCTGAAGATCGCGAAGACATTCCATCATGTCGAGGACAGCGGGGATACCCAGGTATATCTCTGGCTGTGCGACGTTCCCTATTTCCAGCCGAAATTCAACGGGGATACCCCGGAAGAGACTCAGGGTGCCGCCTGGTTCCGCAAGAAGGAAATCGGGGATCTGGATCTTGTCCCCAAATTCCGTGATGACTGGGAGCACTCGGTTCACCTGAAAGATAACGTCACCAAGGCGATCCGCTCTACCGAGAACGGGGAGCTGCTCGAAGAAGACCCGCGTTACGGCGCGGGAACCGGGAGCAACTGGCCGTACCCGATGCGAGCAGACGGGTCACCTGCACTGGACGGGCCTGACGGGCGTCCCGTCCCGCAGAACAACCGTCCCGGCGGCGGGCAGACTGGCGGTGAGATGGGCGCGATCGAGCCTCCGTTCATCCAGGACGATATGAGCGATGAGCGTCATGCGGTCCTGTACCCGAACGGGACCGAGGAGAACTTCCCTCGTCGCAGGACTCGCAACAGGGGACCGAAGAAACTGCCGCACGGTCCTGACGGCAAGTGGCCGCAAGGGGGGACAACTAAACCAGGTCCCGGAGCCCAGGGAGTACCAGGAGGGCCGGTCCTTGAATGACATCGTGCTCATGATGGATCTTTCCAGGTCTTATGACGTTTACCTGACCAAGAGCAGCAGGCTGGAAATCCTCCGGTACATCGGGATGGAAAACTCCGAGGTTGCCTCTCTCGGCTGGGACTGCTGGACGCTGCGCAAGGATGCTTACCGGGCGCTGGCGAAGATCTACGATAACGGCGGAGATGAGGATTTCCTCCGGTTCTGGGCAGGGAAATTCGGCTGGGATTACGGGCAGCTGAGCAAGCCTTCTCTCCGGGAATGGCTGTGCAAGGATCAGGATACCGATCTGGCTGATCCTGCCAAGCCTGGGGGAGCCTCGGATTACAGTGACCCGAATCCTGTGGAAGCTGAGCACGTATATGTCCAGATGGCGAAAAATTTCCCTCCTGATTCTATCGAGTGGATCAGGCGAGCTAAGTGGACTGGTCCTGTATGGGTGCCCTGGAACCGCGTTGACCAGGATGACCGGGACAAGTGGGCAGCCTCGCATCATCCGGAGAAGGTAAAAGAATTCGAGCGGATGATCAAGGCGCATGACGGTCATGTTGCTCCCTCGGTGATGGTCCAGGAGCCGAATTCCCAGAAAGCCTTTATTGTTGACGGGCATCACCGGGCGGTGGCCCGGGAGAAGCTGAAGCAGGATGTTCTTGCTTACCTGGGAAATATTGATGCGCGGGACCGGCAGGCTGCTGAGGAAACTCATTCGCATCAGATCCATCAGGGATCAGATCCGGAAAATAAGCAGGAAACTGCTCATTCTCGTTGACAATACCTTTATCGTGCATTTATAATGCGCATAAGGGCACCTGTGACTTCAGGAGGCTAGTGTTGAAACTTTGGGAGTTTGAGAAGCTCTGCCGGACTGAATATGATAACGGGCAAGGTGATGTCCGTGCTCTGTGGCTGCAAGAAGAATCCCTGAAAGAACTTCAGGCGGATATCACTAAGTACGCTCTTGCTGGCGGCGGGAAATCTCTTCCTCTTCATGTGGATGACATCCCGAAACTGAAAGAAGAAGGCGCTTACCCGATGTATGCGGTGAATCCGGTGACCCGCAAAGGGGAGTGCCATCTGCATATCTGTCAGGGTGACGAGATCGCGGATGTGTTCTTTCCGGACGGGAAATTCGAAGCCCACGTCCTTTCTCGCTCATCATGAAAGCGCCTGAGCGCCTGATCTATCCGGTATACGGGGAGAAGATGACTGACAGCAAGAAGGCTAGTGAGCTTGCGGCAGAACTAGCAGAAGTCCTGCGCGAGCTTCCGGATGACGAGGTAGCCGCCGAGCTGCGGGCGCTGCGGACTGCGGTAGAGAAGCTTTCCGCTGAAAGCGTTCATTGTCATTCGTGCTGTCATCACGGGCACTGCAACTGGGGTCATTGCAATTGCCTCATATGGCATTTCAGCAACGCTACGGTCACGGTTACGCAGCCTAACACCTGGACGAGCATCAGCAGCGGGACTTCTACTGTTTACACGGTGACCTGAGTGTACGCAACAGAGCCTCTGATGACTACCGGGTTCTACCCGGATTTTACTGTTGGCTGTGTTGCAGTATGGATAGGTACTACCTGTGCAGGCGAGCACCGGGAGAACTGCGGATGCCCTGGAACGCCGAGCTTTCGTCACCGGAATGAGTGCCGTTGTTTTGATCCTCCTGTGATACGGCAATGGCATGAGACAATCTGCCCGATGTGCACCGGGACCGGGAAAGTCCAGGATTTCGAGAGAGGTCTTGCAGGATAGGGAGGCATGTGGAGAAATCCGCGCAGACTCCTGAGCTT